>Ga0247730_1000038_pt1 | contig 151700 bp, 148 predicted proteins | sample UWRJL073202C2_FD_180959 | JGI IMG/M metagenome (GOLD analysis project Ga0247730, IMG submission 180959) | Plant litter microbial communities from Arlington Agricultural Research Station in Wisconsin, United States - UWRJ-L073-202C-2 | ecosystem: Environmental > Terrestrial > Plant litter >... | reverse complement strand
ACCGAGACCAATCGTATCAAATAAAAACAAGGATGTTCTTAATCTGTCTAATTTTTTCCTAAAAATTATAGCTAGAAAATAGCCTGCAATAATTAGATAAACATAATTTAAATCACGCATCCAGCCTACTGGAGTTCTTCCTATTAAAATATCGCGCAAAGTTCCACCACCAACAGCAGTCACGAAGGCAATGATAAAAACCCCAAAAGGATCGAGTTTTTTGTTCATTGCCGTCAAAGCCCCAGAAACCGCAAAAGCCATTGTTCCGATAATGTCGAGAAGATAAAATATTTTCAAGGTTCTAAAATTTGTGAGTTATTGAATTCAGTGCCAGCGACGACTACATTCTTTGTGTATAAAAGTTATAATCTTTGAGAATTGTTTTTATAAAATCTTCGTCATTTCCAGACTGATTTTTGATTCCTGTAACTTCTTCCACTTTGCTTTTAAGTTTTCGAATCACCTCATAATCTCTAGCAAGGCGCGCATTATTAAAGGTTTCCTTAATAATTCTAGCATCATTATCACTCAATTTAATAACCAAAGGATATGTTGGAACATAGTCAACATCGATTTCTTCAAGTATAGTGTGATTTATAGTGATGTCATTTCTCAGCGAAATTACTGATGTTCCTGCTGTCATGTCACCTAATCTTTGTGATTTATCACTCAAAATTATAGTGAGTAATCCTACAACTCCAGCACTAAAATTTACATCTACAATTCTAAAAACCCATCGCATTAAATAATCTCCAAAAGATGCCTGATAACCGTCAATTTTTACCACTTTTATTTTCATTATTTTTTTTCCAACCGTTTGGCCTTCCAATAAAATTTCCAAAATTAACGTATAAAAAATTGCTGGAAAATAAAACAAAATAACTATTGATCGTTGTGACCATCGATCCATTCCATTCATATAATCATTAAGCCCAAGCAAATAAAAAAACAGATAAAAAACAACGATTACGTATGCCCCTTTAACCAGTAAATCAAGGAAATAAGCTAAAATTCTATGACCCACTGATGCCACTGTAAAATTTATATTGACATTTTGTGTTGTATTTATCGATAATTCTGACATATTTTATATTTTAGCTCTTCATGAGAGAAGTTGCATTCATAAAACAAAATAAAGAAAAATGGCTCGATTTTGAACAGGCAATTTTTGGTAAAGCTAAAAAAAATCCTGATGAAATGGCCAGTTTATATATACATTTGGTCAACGATTTGTCCTATGCTCAAACTTATTACCCTAAAAGCAAGACAGTTGTATACTTAAATTATTTAGCTTCACAGATTTATCAAAAAATTTATAAGACCAAAAGAACAGAAACTAATCGCATCGTTTATTTTTTTTCAATTGAAGCCCCACTTTTGATTTATCAATACAGAAGATATATTTTATATTCATTTGTGTTATTTTTTCTCTTTGTGACCATCGGAGCGCTTTCGGCAAGATACGACCAAGATTTTGCTCGGTTGATTATGACTGACGATTATGTAAACATGTCGTTGCAAAATATCAAGGATGGAAATCCTGTTGCTGTTTATAAAAATGGTAGTAATTTTGGAATGGCTATCGGTATAACTCTCAACAATTTATACGTAGGGATATTATGTTATCTATATGGAATATTTTTGGGATTTGGAACTTTTTACATCTACATGCAAAACTGCATTATGTTAGGCTCTTTTCAATATTTTTTCTATGAGCAAAATGTTTTTTGGGAAAGTGTTCGAGGTATCTGGATCCACGGTTCTATGGAGATTTTTGCCATCATAATCGAAGCTGCAGCCGGATTTATTTTAGGTGCTTCAATTTTATTTCCAAGAACCTATTCTCGATTTAATTCGTTTAAAATTGGGTTTAAAAATAGTTTTAAAATTCTATTGTCGACCATGCCATTTACAATTGCTGCAGGAATCCTTGAAGGTTTTGTAACGCGATATTCCTTAGAAATGCCAAATTGGCTAAATGTTTTCATCATTCTTTCTACTTTATCTCTAATTTCATTTTATTTTTTAATATTTCCATTCATCGTCCATAAAAAAATGCAAAAAGCATTATGATAACTCTATTTAAAAAACGTAATTTCAGCGAGATGCTGAGCGATTCTTTTAACTTTTTTAAGTTGGAAGGAAAGCATTTTTTTAAGAATTATTTCATTGTCAACGGAATATTTCTATTGCTTTTGATTGCGCTTTCTTATTTTCTTTTTAAAGTTTATTTTGAAGCTGCATCATCAGCAATGTCCGCTTCTGGAAATTCAAATTACAATTTTGTTGAAGAACTTTTTGACAATAACATGGCGTTAATTATTGGCGGAGCAATTTTTTTCGGAGTTTTAATGCTTTTCATTACGTTACTGAATTTTGCTTATCCCGTAATTTATTTAAAATTATACGAAAAAAACAATGGTGCCAAATTTGCAATCAATGATATTGTCAAAGAATTAAAATCAAAATTCGGGAAAATTTTTGTGTTTTTTCTACTTTCTTTAATAACGATTTTTCCAATTGTCGTAATATTACTTTTTATTTTAATCCTACTTTCCTTCTTGCTTATCGGAATCCCATTATTGTTAATTACTTTTCCCTTGCTTTTCAGTTTGATGAGCTTAAGCCTTTATGAATATTTAAATAATGAAGAAGGTTTTTTCAGTGCTATTGGAAAAGCTTTCACTTATATTTTTAAGCAATTTTGGCCTATTTTAGGTTCTACTATAATCATATACATCATTATTCAGGCTGTGATGACAATTATTTCAATGGTTCCTTATTTTATTGGCATGATTTCAATATTTTCAACAGTAACAGAAAACGGAATAAATAAAGAACAGGAAGCTTTCTCTGCCCTTGGAATTTTGATGACTGTAATTTTCATTATCACGGTTCTAGCAAACTACATTCTTCATAACTTATTGATGATCAACCAAGGAATGATTTATTACAACACGCGAGAAAGAATTGAAAATAAATCTTCTTTTAGCGATATAGATAGCATCGGAAATAATTTTGAATAAAATAATCCACATACTTTTTCTTTTTTTCTGCCTAAATATTGCGGCTCAAGACTCTATACCATTTCAAAAAATTGATACATTAAAAATTGTTACAAAATTCAAGGAAAGTGATATTTTAATTGATTCAAGCGTAGTTGATAAACGTTCGTTTTTGCCAGATTTAAAGCAGAAATATAGTGACGATGAATTTATTTATGAGCAAAAATTAAAAGAAAAAAATTCTTGGACTCGTTTCATAGAATGGCTAAGTTATTGGTTAGGCAAGATTTTTAGCATTGGAAGTGATAGCGCATCGATGTCAGCTATTGAAATTATAGTAAAAATACTCGCGATTGCAATTATTGTTTTTGTAATTTATCTTATTGTAAAAGCAGTGATGAATGATGAAGGGCGATGGGTTTTCGGAAAATCGTCTGATAAAAAAATAATACATTATGATGAAATTGAAAGAAATTTGCAAATTGTAGATTTTGAAAAATTAATCAACGAAGCCTTAAAATCAGGAGAACGCCGTCTAGCAATTCGCTATTATTACCTTTGGCTTTTAAAAAAAATGGCATCTAAAGAAATCATTGAATGGGATGTTGAAAAAACGAATTCTGATTATATCTATGAAATAAAAAACACCAAGCTCAAAGAAGAATTTACTTATCTATCTTATTTGTACAATTATATTTGGTATGGCGAATTTGATTTTGATGAAAATACTTTGCAAAAGGCAATAAAAACTTTCCAAAAAACCATCCAAACACTATAAGATGAACAAAACCATCAAAATATATATCGTGTTTTTGGTACTGCTTTTAGTGGGAATTATCTATGTAGATGCAAACCGACCGAAACCAATTGATTGGAGTCCAACTTATGGAATAAATGACAAAATTCCTTTGGGAATGTATGTATTCAATCAAGAATCTCAAAATATTTTTAAAAATCAAAAAATCAATCCAATAATTGAAACGCCTTATGAATATTTTGAGCCTCTCTATGATTATGACACTTTAGTCAATACTTACACAAAAAAAGGCACAATACTTTCAATTTCAGAGAATTATCTAATCGACGAAGAATCAACTCAAGAAATTCTATATTTTGTTGAACACGGAAACAAAGCTTTTATCAGCTCAAAAAACTTTCCGCAGAAATTAATGGACAGTTTAAAATTTACGTACTCTGCAAAATATATTGCCAATGACAGTATTGATTCTTGGATTGCAAATCCAAAATTAGGAAGTAAAAAATACAACATTTCGATTGGTGCTGGAAACACTTATTTTGACAAAATTGATACGCTTTCAACGACTGTATTAGGATATCAAGGTAATAAAGACAAATTAGTAAATTTCATAAAAGTACCTTATGGAAGTGGCGAATTTTATCTTCATACTCAGCCAGTTGCTTTCACAAACTATCATCTTTTAAAAGAAAATCATGCAGAATATGCTTCAAATGTTTTATCATATATTGATAATGGACAAATATTTTGGTTTTTAAAAAATCAGTCGGGGATTGTAGTTTCAAGTTCACCTTTGCGCTATATTTTAAGTCAACCAGCTTTAAAATGGGCAATGTATATTGCTCTTATCGGAATTTTAATTTTCATGATTTTCACTGCAAAAAGAAAACAGCGAATTATTAAAATAATAAAACCTTTGTCAAATACAACGGTCGATTTTACAAAAACAATTGGCAATTTATATTTCCAAGAAGGAAATCATAACAATATAATTCAAAAGAAAATCATATATTTCCTAGAAAAAATAAGACAAGAATATCTTCTCGACACTATGATTTTAGATGATGTTTTCATCAAAAAATTGCATCATAAAACTGGCAGAAAGATCGAAGATATTGAAAGAGTCGTGTATTTAATCAATCAGCATAGAAAAAACTATCATCAAGCTATTGAAAGCGATTTGATTGCGTTAAATACGGCAATTGAAAAATTATGACCGAAAACAAATCAGACAAAAACACTTAATCCTATTAAAATGGAAGAAAATATAGAGAATAATAACATTGAAAATACTAGCGAAAATGTCAATTTTCAGTCTAGATTGGATTTGAGTCAGTTGCAAGAAAGTATTGAAAAAATCAAAGCCGAAATTGGTTCTGTAATTGTCGGTCAGCACAAAATGATTGATCAGCTTTTGGTTGCAATTCTTTCAAACGGCCACGTTTTATTAGAAGGAGTTCCTGGAGTTGCCAAAACAATTACAGCAAAATTGCTTTCAAAAACTTTAGATATTGGTTTCAGCAGAATTCAGTTTACACCAGATTTAATGCCTTCCGATATTTTAGGAACTTCGGTATATGACTTGAAAAAATCGGAATTCGAATTTAAAAAAGGTCCGATATTTTCGAACTTAATTTTGATCGACGAAATCAACCGTGCTCCTGCAAAAACGCAGGCCGCTTTGTTCGAAGTCATGGAAGAACGCCAAATCACGATGGATGGAACGCGTTATGTTTTAGACGCGCCATTTTTAGTAATCGCTACGCAAAATCCAATTGAACAAGAAGGAACTTATCGTTTGCCTGAAGCCCAATTAGATCGTTTTTTGTTCAAGATAAACATCGATTATCCAAAATTAGCAGAAGAAATTCTAATTATCCAAAAAGAACATCTGCTCCAAAATCACGGAAAATTAGACAATATAAACAAAGTTTTCACGTCGGAAGAAATTCAGAAATATCAAGCCTTGGTAAAACAGATTATTGTTGAGCCACAATTACTAGAATATATTGCCAAATTAGTAGTAAACACCAGAGAAAATGCTTTTTTATATTTAGGAGCTTCACCTCGCGCCTCTATAGCAATTTTAAATGCGGCGAAAGGTTATGCAGCTATTCGCGGACGCGATTTTGTAACTCCGGAAGATATTAAAGAAGCTGCAATTCCTGTTTTGCAACACCGAGTTATTGTGACTCCTGAGCGTGAAATGGAAGGAGTTACAAGCATCGAAATTATCAAACAAATCATTGAAGCAATTGAAATTCCGAGATAATTTTTAATTGATTTTTCATCCTTAGAACTTTAGCAACCTTGAGCTTTATAAAAAAACTATACTTAAACAATTTCTTCTACTTCGCACTATTTGGCGTTGTTTTTGTGTTTTGTCTCGCCTTTATTTTTCCGGCATTGTATAATGCTTCTTGGTATTTGCTACTGGTTTTAGTATCGTTTTTAGTTTTAGACATCTTAATTTTATTCATAGCAAAAACTGGAATCGAAGCATCCAGAATTACTCCAGAAAAATTGTCTAACGGTGATGAAAATCCAATTGGAATTGATATCAAAAACTATTACACTTTTCCGATTAAGGCTAAAATAATTGACGAAATTCCGGAACAATTTCAAGTTAGAAATTTTGAAATTTCAAGAAAAATAAAAGCTTCTTCGCAAGATGATATTCAATATTATTTACGTCCGACAGAACGTGGCGAATATATTTTTGGAAGTTTGAATATCTACGTAATTTCTCCTTTAAGACTGATTTCGAGACGTTTTAAATTTGATAAAGACCAAATGGTTCCAACTTACCCCTCCTATATTCAACTAAGAAAATATGATTTGATGGCTTTTTCGAACAATTTATTTCAATATGGAGTAAAGAAAATTAGAAGAATCGGCCACACAATGGAATTTGAGCAAATCAAAGAATATGTGCCAGGCGATGACATCAGAACGCTGAATTGGAAAGCTACGGCAAAGAAAAATGCGTTGATGGTAAACCAATTCCAAGACGAAAAATCGCAGTCGATTTATATGGCAATTGACAAAGGCCGTGTGATGAAAATGCCTTTCAATGGTTTGAGTTTATTGGATTATGCGATTAATGCAACCTTAGTTTTGTCAAACGTAATTTTGAAAAAACAAGACAAAGCTGGAATGTTTGCTTTTTCTAAAAAAGTAGAAAACCGTGTCGTAGCCGAAAAGCGATCTTCACAAATGCAAAAGATTTTAGAAAGCCTTTATAATATAAAAACAGACTTTTTTGAAAGCGATTACAGCAGGTTATACGTTGACATTAAGAAAAATATCAACCAACGAAGCTTAATAATTTTATATACAAATTTCGAAACCTTAGACGGTTTACACCGACAATTGCCTTATTTAAAAGGAATTGCAAAAAACCATTTGTTAGTTGTAGTTTTTTTCCAAAACACAGAATTAAATGAAATTATAAATTCAAAAGCAACTACAATCCAAGAAGTTTATGACAAAGCAATCGCTGAAAAATTTGCCTTTGAAAAAAGACTAATTGTCAATGAGTTAAAGAAATATGGAATTTACTCTGTTTTGACACAGCCAGAAAATCTTACTTTAGATACGATTAATAAATATTTGGAGATTAAAGCAAGAGGGATTCTTTAATTTTTGATTTCAGATTTTAGAAATCTTAGTACCTTAGCAACTTAGAAACTCAGATACTAAAATTTTGAAACAAATCACTTCTGTCCAAAATCCTTTTATAAAATCTTTGGTTTTACTTCAGGAAAAATCCAAAGCCAGAAAGCAAACAGGAACTTTTTTAATCGAAGGCCAAAGAGAAATTGAGCTGGCACAAAAAGGCGGTTATGAAATCGAAACCATTTTATTTTTACCAGAAATTAGTTCAGAAAACGAAGTAAAAAAACTTTCGCGTTCAGCAGAATTGATCGAAATCAGCAAAGAAGTCTATCAAAAACTAGCCTATCGCGATACGACTGAAGGAATTCTTGCCATTGCAAAATCAAAAAAACTTTCCTTATCAGAATTAAATCTGGGAGAAAATCCATTGATTCTTGTAGCCGAAGCTCCTGAAAAACCAGGAAATATTGGAGCTATTCTAAGAACGGCTGACGCAGCAAACTTAGATGCCGTCATTATCGCGAATCCAAAAAGTGATTTGTACAACCCAAATATCGTGCGTTCAAGTGTCGGCTGTCTTTTTACAAATAACATTGCAACTGGAACTACCGAAGAAATTATTTCCTTTTTGAAAGTGAAAAATATAAATATTTATTGCGCGACTTTACAAAATTCTACTGGATATCATACTCAAAATTATACCGCTCCAACAGCTTTAGTTGTAGGAACAGAAGCCACAGGATTGACTAAAGAATGGCGCGATAATGCTACTCAAAATATTATTATTCCGATGCAAGGCGCAATTGATTCTATGAATGTTTCTGTTGCTGCAGCGATTTTAATTTTTGAAGCAAAAAGACAACGAGGATTTTAATTTTTTTATTGCAGATTCGCAGATTAAAATAAGAAAATTTACGAATCTGTAGTCTCTATATTATTACATTATGAAATACAAAATATTGTTATTCGGATTTTTATTTACTGCAAATACTTTTGCACAAATTACTTCTGCTCAAATTGACGAAGTTGTAGAAAGAACGCTGAAAACTTTTGACGTCCCAGGAATTGCTGTTGCGGTCGTTAAAGACGGAAAAGTAATCCATTCAAAAGGGTATGGCGTAAAATCAATCACTACAAAAGAAAAAGTAAATGAAAACACTTTGTTCGGAATTGCTTCCAACAGTAAAGCTTTTACAAGTGCTTCACTAGCAATTTTAATCGATGAAGGCAAAATTAAATGGGACGATAAAGTCATCAAATATTTGCCTGAATTCAAAATGTACAATGATTATGTAACTAATGAATTTACAATCAGAGATTTGCTGACACATCGAAGCGGACTTGGTCTTGGCGCTGGCGATTTGATGATTTGGCCTGACGGATCTGATTTTAAAGCAAATGATATTATTCAAAATATCCAATATTTAAAACCCGTTTCTGGATTTAGAACTAAATATGATTACGACAATCTTTTATACATAATTGCTGGTGAAGTTATTCATAAAGTAAGCGGACAAACTTGGAATGAATTTGTAGAAACTAGAATTTTCAAGCCTTTGGAAATGAAAAATACAGGTTCGACTTGGAATCGCCTAAAAGACACTTCTAATGTAATAATTCCTCACGTTCCGATTGATGGAAAATTAAAGGAAATTGTTCGCTATAAAAATCAAACTTTTGACGCTGCAGCCGGAATTTATTCTAGCGTAAATGACATGACTAAATGGGCAATCATGCAATTAAATAAAGGAAAATTCGGCAACCAAAAATTATTTTCTGAAAAAGAACATGCAGAAATGTGGACGCCACAGACTTTGATGCCAAACAAAACAATTGCTCCTTACAATTCATTATTTAAATCATATGGTTTAGGCTGGCAGATTACTGATATTAAAGGAAAATTACAAGTTTCACACACAGGAGGTTTGGAAGGAATTGTGACACAAGTTACTTTAATTCCAGAATTAAATTTAGGAATTATTGTCTTTACAAACCAACAATCCGGTGCTGCTTTTAGTGCAATTACAAATACAATTAAAGATAGCTATTTGGGAATTTCACCTATTGACCACGTAGCAGAATTTAGCAAAAAGACAAAAGCTTCCGAAGAAAAAGCAGACAAAGTGACAGAAGAAGTTTGGGCAACAGTTGCTATAAATAAAAAGCAAAAAATTGATTTTAAGAAATATATCGGAACTTATAAAGATAATTGGCTTGGCGAGGTTATAATTTCTGAAAAGAAAGGAAAACTATACTTTGCTTCAAAGCGTTCGCCACAGTTAAGCGGTGAAATTTTCTTTCATAAAGACAATAATTTTGTAGTAAAATGGAATAATCGCTATTTCAATGCTGACGCACATATCTTTTTTGAGAAAAACAATTCCGAATTTAAAATGGAACCAATTTCACCAGCAACAGATTTCAGCTATGACTTTCAAGATTTACACTTTATTAAAGTCAGATAAACTCCTAAAAACACAATAATTTACAATAAAAAACCGCCCAATTTGGAGCGGTTTTTGCTTTTATAGATTTTAACATAAACATTGCATAATCCAAAACTTTATTTTACTTTAGGCAATAGCTAACAAACACTTCAAACGCCATGGTCGAGATCGATATTGAACAAGAAAACAAAGCAATCGCAAGAGAATACAAAGAACTTTTGCGCATCAGTTACCAAACGCTTACTGAAGAGGATAAAAAATTAATCCGTAAGGCATTTGACGTAGCAGTTGACGCTCACAAAGACCAACGAAGAAAATCTGGCGAGGCATATATTTTCCATCCCATTGCTGTGGCAAAAATTGTGGCTTCAGAAATTGGTTTGGGCGCGACTTCCATCGCGGCGGCTTTGATGCACGATGTTGTGGAAGACACTGATATTACGGTAGAAGACATTGAAAAAATGTTTAATCCGAAGATTGCTAAAATCGTGGAAGGTTTGACCAAAATTGCACAAGTTAAAACTGATAACGAGATTTCAATGCAGGCGGAAAATTTCCGTAAAATGTTATTGACTTTAAATGACGACGTTCGTGTAATCTTGATTAAAATCGCCGACCGCTTGCACAATATGCAGACGATGGAATCGATGGTGGATTACAAACAGGCAAAAATTGCTTCGGAAACACTTTACATTTATGCTCCACTTGCCCATCGTTTAGGTTTATACAACATCAAAAACGAGCTGGAAGATTTAGGCTTAAAATATACAGAACCAAATGTTTATAATGATATTGTCAGCAAAATAAAGGAAACAAAAGAACAGCAGGACGAATATATCAAGTCGATTTCTGATGTTTTGAAAGATTCTTTAGATGCTGAAGGCGTGCAATATACAATCAAAGGAAGACCAAAATCCATCTTTTCTATCCGAAAGAAAATGCTGGCGCAAGGCGTAACTTTTGATGAAGTTTATGATAAATTTGCCCTAAGAATTATTTATAAAGCAGAACCTAGCGAAGAAAAATTCTTTGCTTGGAAAATATATTCTATCGTGACAGATCATTATCGTCCGAGTCCGAGTCGTTTGCGTGACTGGATTTCTTCGCCAAAATCAACGGGTTATGAAGCACTTCACATTACGGTCATGGGACCGAAAGGACGTTGGGTTGAAATCCAAGTTCGAAGCGAGCGAATGGACGAAATTGCTGAAAAAGGATACGCAGCGCATTACAAATACAAGCAAGGCGGCAACGAAGAGCACGGCTTGGACACTTGGCTGAACCTTTTGAAGGAAGCTTTGGAAAATGCGTCGACGAACGCAGTGGATTTTGTGGAAGACTTCAAATTAAATTTATATTCAAAGGAAATTTATGTTTTTACACCAAAAGGAGAAATCAAATCGTTGCCAAAAGGTGCGACTTCATTAGATTTTGCTTTTAGTATTCACTCAGAAATCGGAATTAAAACTAGAGGGACTAGAGTTAACGGGAAATTGGTTCCGTTAAATCATGTTTTGAATAGCGGTGACCAGATTGAAATTATTACGTCTCCGAATCAAAAACCGACTTCGCATTGGTTGGATTATGTGACTACTTCGCGTGCCAAAACAAAGATTAAAAATGTCTTAAACGAAAATACGAAGAAAACTGCTGAAGACGGAAAAGAGCTTTTGACCAGAAAGTTGCGTCATTTAAAAATTACGTTGAATGAAACTTCTGTCAATGAATTGGTTAACTTTTTCAAGCTCAAAACGAGCTTGGATTTGTTTTACCGTGTTGGAATTGGCGCAATTGACAACCAGCAACTGAAAGATTATGCGGCGCAGAAAAGCAACACGTTCATGAATTTTTTCAAGAACAAGATGAAGCGAACGCACACTTCTTCGCCGGAAATAATCAATAAACCTGAAATTAGCAACAATTATGACATGCTGGTTTTTGGGAAAGAACAGGACAAATTGGATTATAAACTGGCGACTTGTTGCAACCCGATTCCTGGTGATGATGTTTTTGGATTTGTGACTATTAATGAAGGGATTAAAGTGCATAAAAAAGACTGTCCGAATGCAATCAGCTTGCAATCAAATTATGCTTATCGAATCATTCAAGCAAAATGGATTGACTCGACGCAGCAGGAATTTAAGGCGACTTTAAATATTACAGGAATGGATACGCTTGGTCTGACAAATGAATTGACCAAAGTTATTTCGAACAATATGCACGTGAATATTCAAAGTATTTCGTTGAGCGGTGACGCCGGAATCTTTAATGGTCAAGTTGTTGTTGTGGTTCAGAATAATACGATTTTGAAGAAATTGATTGAGAATATCAAGAAGATTGATGGGATTGATAAGGTGACTAGGATTAATAAGAATTAGATTTTAATATTGAAATTGTAAGTATTACCAATTTTTGGTAACTTTATGAAAAATTTTGAATTATGGGAAGGAATACATCAATATCGTTAGGAAATCATTTTGAAGATTTTATCGAATCGAGTGTTTCAACAGGAAGATTTAATAATGCAAGTGAGGTTGTTAGAGCCGGTCTTCGACTTTTAGAAGAAGAAGAAAATCGAATTATTGTTTTAAGAGATGCAATTCAAGACGGTTTGAATAGCGGCATTGCGACTGATTTTAATCCGGTGAAACATTTGGAGTCATTAAAGTCACGAAAAAAGAATGTCTAAATTTCTATTTTCTAGAAAAGCTGTAAACGATTTAGATGAAATTTGGGATTATACAGTAAAAACTTGGTCAGAAAATCAAGCTGAAATCTATTATTTGCTGCTTATTGAGTCTTGCAATGAACTTACAAAAAATCCTGAGAAAGGCAAAAATTATGATATCGTTGAGAAAGACATTTTGGGTTGTAAAACTGGTCAGCATATTATTTTTTATAGAAAAATTTCTGAAAATGAGATTGAAATTATAAGAATTCTTCATGGAATGATGGACTTGAAAAGTAATTTCTAATCAGCGAAATCTACATTCACAAGTTCGCTCACTAGCCCCGATTGTACCGGAAAGCCCACAGGCTAGAAAGCTATTTTTTCTTGCCGGAAAACAGCGACCAGCGGAAGCTCGTTTTGTGGCTTAGAAAAAAAGCTTTCTCGACGAGGACTTGCAGCGGAAAGCGGGAATAGCTTCTGAAAAAATAACATTGTTTGTTTAAAATTCAATAAACGAGAAACTTGGTACTTGAATAAAATAAATTATCTTTGCAGGATATGACACTAATTTCCGTAGATAACAATAAGAATCAAGAGATTGTAAAAAATGTTTTTACTAAATATCTTGAAAACAAAGGACATCGCAAAACTCCTGAACGCTATGCTATACTTCAGGAAATTTATGATAATGAAGAGCATTTTGACATAGAATCTCTTTATATCAAGATGAAAAACAAGAATTATCGCGTTAGCAGAGCCACGCTTTACAACACGATCGAATTGTTATTGGATTGCGCTTTGGTGCGAAAACATCAGTTTGGGCAAAACCAGGCACATTATGAAAAATCGTATTTTGATAAACAGCACGACCACATTATCATGACTGATTCTGGGGAGGTTATCGAATTTTGCGATCCACGAATTCAAAGCATCAAAAAGACGATTGAGGAGATTTTTGATATCGAAATTCACAACCATTCGCTTTACCTTTACGGAAACAAAAAGACTACACCTAAAGAATAAATAAACAACAAACAACTAAAATAATGACCGTAGATTTACTACTCGGATTGCAGTGGGGCGACGAAGGCAAAGGAAAAATTGTTGACGTTCTCACTTCAAAGTACGATATTATTGCTCGTTTTCAAGGCGGCCCAAATGCTGGACACACGCTAGAATTTGACGGAATCAAACACGTTTTGAGAACGATTCCTTCTGGGATTTTTCACAAGAAATCAATTAACATTATTGGAAACGGTGTCGTGATTGACCCAGTGGTTTTCCAAAAAGAATTAGAAGGGTTGGCAAAATTTGATATCGACATCCAGTCAAGATTGATCATTTCGAGAAAAGCGCACCTTATTTTGCCAACGCACCGACTTTTAGATGCGGCTTCTGAAGCTTCAAAAGGAAAGGCGAAAATTGGTTCTACATTGAAAGGAATTGGGCCAACTTATATGGACAAAACAGGAAGAAACGGTCTTCGTGTGGGTGATATCGAATTGGAAGATTTCAAAGACAGATACAGAGCTTTGGCAGATAAGCATGAAGCGATGATTGCGTTTTACAACGTAGATTTGGAATACGATTTGAAGGAATTGGAACAAGAATTTTTTGAAGCTATCGAGGTTTTAAAAACATTGCAATTTATTGACAGCGAAGAATATTTGAACAAAGCGATGAAGGAAGGAAAATCGATTTTGGCCGAAGGAGCGCAAGGTTCTTTGCTTGATATTGATTTTGGAACTTATCCTTTTGTGACTTCTTCAAATACAACTGCTGCGGGTGCTTGTACTGGTTTGGGAATTGCTCCAAATAAAGTAAAAGAAGTTTTTGGAATTTTCAAAGCTTATACGACAAGAGTTGGTAGCGGACCATTTCCTACGGAGCTTTTTGACAAAGACGGCGAAACAATGGCAAAAGTTGGTAACGAATTCGGTTCTGTGACTGGTCGCGCAAGACGTTGCGGTTGGTTGGATTTGGTTGCATTGAAATATGCGATCCAAGTGAACGGCGTTACAGCTTTGTATATGATGAAAAGTGACGTTCTTTCTGGTTTCGAAACTTTGAAAGTTTGTACGGAATACAATTATAAAGGAGAAAAAATCGACCATTTGCCCTATAATATCGAGCCTGAAAATGTTTCTCCTATATATGTAGCCAAAAAAGGCTGGAAAGCAGATTTGACGGGAATGACTTCGTATGACGAACTTCCTTCAGAATTGAAAGAATATGTTGAATTTATCGAAAAGTTTGTTGAAGTTCCGATCAAGGTAATTTCAGTTGGTCCAGATAGGACTCAAACTATTATGAAATAATTGAAAACGCCTTGATTTTATCAGGGCGTTTTTTTTACTGTAAATTTTTAGCGCACATTCGCAGATTTTTTTTGCAACAGATTTAAAAGATTAAAAGGATTTTATTTATATAATTAATCTGTGAGAATCTGAGAAATCTGTGTTGAAATTTTCTAAAACTTTTTAATCTACAAATCTGCGGTAATTACACACTGAAATTATTCACACAAATAATTCTTAATTAAAAATCAGATTTGGAGATTTTACTTAAATTTGACCCAAAATATTTTCCATTGAAGAAGCACTTTTTATTTCTTGCAGGCCTTTTTATCTTATTGAATTTCAACACGCTTTTGGCTCAAGCACCTCCTAAAAAAATCGTAGTTGAAAATTCCGACATGGTTGACATTCAGCAAACTGAAGTTCCTGGTGCCGTGGTTTATCGCGGGAATGTACGATTGATTCACGATGGCGTTAGAATGTCTTGCAACGTAGCTTATCTTTTTAATAAGGAAAATTATGTAAAAGCTTTCGGAGACGTGAAAATGAACCAAGGCGATACAGTTTTCATGGACAGTAAATATGCCGAATACAGAGGAAATACGAAGTTTGCTTTTGCCACAGGAAATGTCGTGATGCGTGACCCAAAGATGACTTTGACGACCGACACTATTAACTTTGACAGAAAGATTCAGCAAGCTTATTACACAACTTACGGAACAATTAAAGACCAAGAAAATACTCTGAAAAGCAAATCTGGAAGATATTATCTAAATCAAAAGAAGTTTCAGTTTTTGACTGCAGTCACGATTACAAATCCTAAATATGTAATTAAATCGAACCATTTAGATTATTATTCCAATTCAGGTCACTCCTATTTATTTGGACCTTCGACAATTACGAGCAAAGAAAATTTTATTTATACAGAAAAAGGATTTTATGATACCAAGAAGAATTTTGCTCATTTCGTAAAAAACTCCTACATAAAATATAATAACCGACTCATTGAAGGTGACAGTTTATACTATGACCGAAATCGAGAATTTGCATCTGCAACAAACAACGTAAAAGTTACAGATTCAATAAACAAGGGAATTGTTCGTGGTCATTACGGTGAAGTTTATAGAAATCAAGATTCATTGGTTATGACCAAACATGCAGTAGCTGAGACATTGATTGAGAAAGACACTTTATATGTCCATGGAAAAAAACTGATGATTACCGGAAAGCCCGAAAATAGAATAATTCGAGCTTTTAATAATGTTCGATTCTATAAAATTGATATGTCTGGAAAATGTGATTCCTTACATTCTAACGAAAAAAATGGGCTGACGCAATTGATAGGAAAACCAATCATTTGGAATGGCGAAAATCAATTAACTGGAAAAATCATTCATCTTATTTCTAATACTGAAACAGAAAAACTTGATTCACTTAAGGTTTTAACAGATGCTTTTATTGCATCTAAAGACACACTCGGAAAAGGCTACAATCAAGTAAAAGGTGTTAATTTATATGGAAAATTCCGGGATAATAAACTATATGAAGTCGATTTGGTGAAAAATACGGAAAAGATTTATTATGCTTATGACAAAGGGCAATTAACTGCTATTGACAAAGGCATTAGCAGTTCGATTCATTTGGAGTTGGAAGACAATAAAATTACAACAGTTACTGCTTTTAAAAATGCAGAAAGTGAAAGTTATCCAGAAAAAGATTTTCCAGAAAATGCCCGGAAACTCCGAGGATTTATTTGGCGTGGCGATGAAATTATAAAGACAAAAGACGATATTTTTCCTCAGGAAGAAAAAGACTTGCATGAAAAGATTTTGAAACGAAGTCAGGCTGAAAAATCAAAAGAAAATACTCCGATGGAAGTTCGAAAGGAGACTTTAGAGTATGATAAAAAGAATCCTGAGAAGAAGTCGAAAGTTAAGTAAGCAGATTTCAGTACTATAATCGCCGATTAAATATTTACCGATTACACAATCCAATGATTAAAGATTTTTACAAATACCAAGCACAAACTTCTCCTTACCCACTCGGAATGGAAGTTTCTCACGCTATCGGTTCCTATATTTACGACACAAATAACAAAAAATATCTTGACTTTGTGGCCGGAGTTTCCGCCTGCACTTTGGGACACCAGAATAAAAGGGTCAACGATGCGATAAAAAACCAGCTGGATAAATATTCCCATGTCATGGTTTATGGCGAATATGCTCAAAGTCCGGCGGTTGAATTTTGCAAATTATTAGCTTCGTTGTTACCAAAACCTTTGGATAAAACTTATTTAGTAAATTCAGGAACAGAAGCTACAGAAGGCGCTTTGAAATTAGCTCGAAGAGTTACCGGAAGAAGCCAGTTAATTTCCTGCCACAATGCTTATCATGGAAATACAATGGGTTCATTGAGCGTTATGGGTTTTGAAGAAAGAAAAAGTGTTTTTCGTCCGCTTATACCAGATGTAGATTTTATTACGTTTAATAACGAGGAGGATTTACAGAAAATTACGAATAAAACAGCTGGAATTATTTTAGAAAGTATTCAAGGAGGCGCAGGATTTATCCAACCTGAAAATGGTTTTCTGAAAAAAGTCAGAGAAAGATGTACGGAAGTTGGCGCACTAATGATTGTTGATGAAATTCAGCCAGGCTTTGGAAGAACCGGAAAATTATTCGGTTTTGAAAACTATGACGCCGTTCCTGACGTAATTATATTAGGAAAAGGAATGGGAAGCGGGATGCCGGTCGGAGCATTTACAGCTTCATCAGCAATGATGGATTTGTTAAGCGACAATCCGAAGTTAGGACACATAACCACTTTTGGCGGACATCCTGTCATAGCAGCCGCATGTTTGGCAACTTTGCAGGAAATCACTGAAACTGACCTGATACCGAAGACTTTGGAAAAAGAAAAACTTTTCCGTTCGCTTTTGGTACATCCTTTGATACAAGAAGTGCGAGGACGAGGACTGATGCTTGCCGCGATGACTGAAGATGCTGAAATTACGAACCAAGTAATTTTAAAATGCCAAGATAGAGGACTGATTTTATTCTGGTTATTATTCGAAGGAAAAGCGATAAGAATAACACCCCCACTGAACATTTCTGATGAAGAAATAAGAGAAGGTTGCGCGATTATGTTAGAAGTTATGGATGAAGTAAAAGCTTCCTTAAATAAATAGGATTTTTCACTATAAATTCCTAACTTAATCCAAACGTAAACTGTTAATTAAATTGTTCACAACAATTTCAGCCTTGCCTCTCACAAACAATTACGTTCCCTAATTTTATTAAGGATAATTTTAAAACACAGCCTATGCATTTGAGTCACGATGAAGAAGATTACAATTTATCCTTGTCCAAGTTCGAATCTATGTTGAAAACCAATAAAGTTCTCTTCTTTGATTCGGAAGAATTTGAAGAAATCATTCTTCATTACCTGGATATGGGTAAGGCGTCACTGGCAAAGAAAGCCTTAAAATTAGCGCTTGAGCAACACCCTCGTTCTACAGGCTTAAAATTAGTACAAGTAGAAATGTTGGTCTATGATGACAAGCTTGAAATAGCCGAAAAGTTATTGAATGAACTTTATGCTATCGAACCACAAAACGAAGAAATTTTTATCCAAAAAGCCAATATTTATTCCAAAAGAGACGATCACGAAAAAGCGGTCGAACTGCTTAAGGAAGCCCTAGAATTAACCGATGATTATGCCGATGTCTATAATTTAATCGGGATGGAATATCTTTTCATGGACAGTTTAGAATTGGCAAAAGAGAATTTTATAAAATGTCTTGAAGAAGATGTTGAAGACCAAGCCGCACTTTATAATGTGGTGTATTGTTTCGAGTTTTTAGACCAAAATAAAGAAGCAATTCTTTTCTTGGAGAAATATATCAACAAAAATCCATATAGCGAAATCGCCTGGCACCAAACCGGAAGATTATATTATGGTTTAGAAGATTATGAAAATGCGCTTCGTGCTTTTGATTATGCTTCAATGATTGACGACGAATTTATGGGTGCTTTCATGGAAAAGGCCAAGTCGTTAGAGAAATTGAAGCGTTATGAAGAAGCAATAGAAAGTTATAATCAGACGATTGAATTAGACGATCCGACTTCGTATGCTTTGCTTCGAATTGGAAAGTGTTATGAGAAATTAGGAAACAAGCCACAAGCTTTGAAGTTTTTTCATAAAACGGTTCACGAAGATCCGCTTTTAGACAAAGGCTGGATCGCGATTACTGATTTCTACGTAAGACAGAAAAATTACCAAAAAGCCTTGTTTTATGTAAACAAAGCGATTGGAATTGACAATGAAAACAGATTATACTGGAAACGTTATGCTACAATAAACAGAGCTCTAAGCTTTTTTGAAGAAGCAGAAATCGGATACAGAAAAGCAGTTGAATTTGGTGATTATGAGTTAGACACTTGGTTATTTTGGATTGATACTTTGCAATTTTTAGGAGAATTTGAGGGCGCGATTCACAATTTGCTTCAAGCTACAGAATATTTTCCCGAAGAATTTCAAATTGAATATCGCATGGCAGGCTTGTATTTAATGCTTGACGATATTGAAAAAGGAAAATTCCATTTGAATAACGGACTGCGATTGAGCTTTGAAAACCATATTCTGATTGAAAGTTTGTTCCCGACTGTTTGGGAAGACCAATTGGTGCAGGACGAAATTGAAAAGTATAAAAAGTAAATAATTTATAAATTTTATAAGCCTGATAGAATCAAAACTGTCAGGCTTTTTTTATTTAATTTTTTTAGAAAATGAAACATACATATTTCTACATTTTAATGTTTTTAAGCTTGATCAGCTGTTATTCGCAAAAAATAGATAAAGAAAGAATTTCTGGCTATATAACTCCAGAAGTTGTAACTAGTGGTGATGATACTGAAAAGATAAAAAAGCAGATAGAAGAAAATGCTGTATTAACAAGTGTAACTGAAAACGCATCATTTCCAAATGGAAGAAAAGCATTTCTAGATTATTTTAAAAAGAGTTATAAAACCCCGCCTGAAATAGTAGCCCAAAATATATCAGGAAAAATATTTTTATCATTTGTAGTTGAAAAAGATGGTAGCTTGACAAATTGCAAAATCATTAGAGATATTGGTTATAATTCCGGAGAAGAAGCCATCAAAACATTGCAACTTGGTCCGAAATGGATACCTGCGAAATATGGAGAAATTTATGTCAGATCACTTTATAATATTCCTATATCAGTAAATGAAAAAAACAAATAACCTCTTCGGACTTCTAGGAAAAAACATCGGATATTCTTTTTCCGCAGGCTATTTTGCTGAAAAATTTAAGTCTTTGCATTTGGAAGATTACGACTATGTTAACTTTGATATTCCGGCGATTGAAGAATTTTCTGCTATAATTAAGGAAAATCCGAATTTGAAAGGAATGAATGTGACGATTCCTTATAAAGAAGCTGTGATTCCTTTTTTAGATAAATTATCTAAAAAAGCCGAACGAATTGGAGCAGTAAACACTATTAAATTTACAAAAAAAGGAAAACTGAAAGGCTATAATACCGATTATTACGGATTAAAAAAATCATTACAGCCATTATTAAAACCGCATCACAAAAAAGCTTTGATTTTGGGAACTGGCGGTGCTTCAAAGGGAATTGCTTTTGCGTTGGAAGAACTCGGAATTTTGTACACTTTTGTTTCCCGAGAACCTACTGAATTTAGCATTGGCTATGATTTGGTAAATGCTACGACTTTTGACAATCACCAAATTATCATCAACTCCACGCCATTGGGAACTTCCCCGAATGTACAGGCCTTTCCTGCTATTCCCTACGAGTTTTTTACCTCTAAGCATATTGCTTATGATTTGATTTATAATCCTGAGGAAACTGTTTTTTTGAAGAAAGCGAGAAAACGAGGAGCTGAGATTAAAAATGGATACGAGATGTTAGTTTTTCAGGCGGAAAAGGCTTGGAAGATTTGGAATAAGTAAGTTTTTAAGTTTTCGGATTTTTCTACTAACATAAAGATTCTCAAAGGGTTTTCGCAAATATTCACAAAGTTCTATATAAAGAAACTCGACAATCCTGGTAAAAATGAATAACTCCATAGCCCTGATTGAAGAGGAAATCCTTTTCTGGTGATTTTTCTTCACCAGAAAAGATTAGAACGAAAAGCAGGAACTACTTTTACTGAAAAAGAAACGACTATTCGCTTCTAAAAAATACTATTATCTTAGAAAAATCACTTTAAATGTTGGTTTTTCTTTGAATTTTCATTCGCCTTTACTATCTTTCGAATCTAAAGAATTACGAACCTTAAACATTTTATGATGTTAGAAGAAAAGAATGATAACCTGCAAGAAGCAGATGGAAATCCAGAGAATCAATCTCAAACTGTTTCTCAAAACGAAACGCGAGATACTGCATCTGTTAGTGAAAATGCTCTAGAAGCAGAACCTATTGTGGAAACGGAAATTGTTTCTGAAGAAGTTTCTGAAACATCAATTTCTGCTGAAGAATTAGAAATGCCTAGTATTGTGAGCGAAAATCAGTATGCAATTGATGCGATTTCTGAATCAAATGCAGAAGAAAGCGAAGATGAAACTTTAAAAGAAAGACATGAAATTCCGAAGCTTGATTATGAGACTTTAGATATGGATGCTTTGGTTACTGAGCTGGAAAAATTGGTTTCTGTAGATAAAGTAATGTCTGTTAAAGATCATGTTGAGGAAGTAAAAACAGCTTTTCTATCTAAATATAATCACTTTATTGAGGAGAAAAAAGACGAATTCCACGCTGAAAATCCGGAGACGACAGAAGAATTCCACTATCATTTGCCTTTAAAATCAAAATTTGATACTTTATATAATCAATTCAGAGACAAGAGAAACGTACATTTCAAGAGCCTTCAGAACAACCTGAAATCAAATCTTGATGTTCGTTTGGCGATTGTTGAAGAGTTGAAAGAACTTATAAATCCGCAGGAAAACATAAAAGATACGCTGAAGCATTTTAATGAATTGCGTGAAAGATGGAAAAATGCAGGACCAATTCCGAGAGACAAATACAACCATGTTTGGAATAATTATCACTTTCATGTAGAGAATTTCTATGATTATCTGCATTTGGACAGAGAAGCTAGAGATTTGGATTTCAAGCACAATTTAGACTTGAAATTAAAAATTATCGCTCGTGTTGAAGAATTAGCGGAAGATGCTGATGTAAACAAAGCATTCAGAGAATTGCAAGATTTGCACAAAATCTGGAAAGAAGATATTGGACCGGTTTCAAGAGAACACCGTGAAGAAATTTGGAATAATTTCAGCGCTTTGACTAAAAAAATCCATGATAAAAGAGAGTTGATTTTTGAAAAACAAAGAGGAACTGAAACAGAAAACTTAGCTAAAAAGCAAGAGATAATTGCTAAAATTCAAGCTTTGGCAACTGAAAAAGTGGAAGCACATTCTTTGTGGCAAGGACAAATTGACAAAGTAGAAGCTTTAAGAAATGAGTTTTTTGCAACAGGAAAAGTTCCTTCGGATGTAAATGAAGAAACTTGGTCAGCTTTCAAAAATGCAGTTCGTGATTTTAATTCTTTGAAAAATTCATTTTACAAAGACATTAAAAAAGACCAACAAGACAATTTAAACAAGAAATTGGCTTTAGTTGAAAGAGCGAAAGAGTTGAAAGACAGTGAAGATTTTGCTTCTACAACTCCAGTTATGAAACAAATTCAAGAGGAATGGAAACAAGTTGGGCATGTTCCAAGAAAATATTCTGACAGCATCTGGAAGGATTTCAAAGAAGCTTGCAACCATTATTTCGACAAGCTTCACGCACAAAGAAATGAGGTGAATTCTGAAGAATTAGAGGCTTTTGAAAAAAAGAAAGACTACTTAGAATCTTTGAAAGATTTTGCTTTAACTGGCGAGCACAAAGCTGATTTAGATGCGATCAAAGCACATATTGAGAATTGGAAAGGTTTTGGAAAAGTACCACATGCAAGACGTCATATTGAAGGAAAATTCAATAAAGTTTTGGATGCTTTGTTTGACAAATTAAGCTTGAGCAAAAAAGATTCTGAAATGGCGAGATTCAACAGCAGAATCGACCAACTTTCAGGTTCAGATGATACTAGAAAATTAGAAAGCGAGAAGATTTTCTTGATTCGCAAGATTGAAGAAGTACAGCAGGAAATTTTCCAGTTAGAGAATAACATCCAATTTTTTGCGAATGCGAAAAAGGACAATCCGATGGTTTTGGAAGTGAAGAAAAACATTGAAAAACACAAGGAAAGCCTTCAAGTCTGGAAAGATAAATTAACACAAGTTCGTAATTTGAAAAGCGAATAAATTTTGACAAATTATGCAAAAAGCCTCACAATAGTGGGGCTTTCTATTTTTAAATTATTTTTATTTAAGTTGCAATTTTTTAAAACCTTTTATAAAAGCTATATTTGCAAAAATGAAATGGATTAAAGACATAGCACTGATTTCGGTTTTGATGACCGTTTTTTTAGTCTTCGGAAAAGAGGACAAGAAAACGATCACGATTGATTATGCTACGAAAAAATCCATTGACAGAATTGATTTCTTAAAAGCTTCGGCTTTTGTAAATCCAGAAATCACTCAAAATACTGTTGCTAGTTCTCGAGCCGATTTGCCGATTTATGCCAAATGGTTTGAATCTTTCTACAACATAAGTCCTTCTTATTTCACTGCTTTTAAATCTATTACGATTTTTGCGAGTCAAGATATCAACCGATGCCAGAATGTCTCGATCTTGCTTTTCCCTTTTCATATTTTTTGGTAATTTTATAAATTTTGAAACCGTTCAGGCTGTTATTTATCACAGTCGTAATCAATTATTTATAAAATTTAAAAATTTAAAATGGATAACGCATCTCTAACTATAGGGCTTGTGCTAACATTAATTTGTGCCTTGCCTATTATCTACATCGCTAACAATCAAGCGAAAAACAGAAAAAAAATAAAAGAAATATTCAATAGCTTCAGCCAAGGGAAATATAATTTTTTAGAACGCGAAACGCATTATAAAAAAATTTATGCTTTAGATAGGGCAAACAAAGCCTTTCTTTTTATAGACTTAAACAAAGAAAAAGACAGAGCTTCCTTTGTAGATTTATGCGATGTCAGTTCTTGCAAATATGAAGAAGTTTTCGCTGGAAACGATGACTCTCAAATTACACTGCAATTCAAATATAAATCAGGAAAGCCAAATACAGAAGTGCTACTCTATGATTTGAAAACTGATAAATTAGGAAGAGCCTATTGGCTAGAAAACGAGCAATTTGCCAAAAAATGGCAAGATGCCATTCAAGATAGTATCTAAATTTATTATCCGTTAATTCTATTAATTCATTTAAAGAGGCTCGATTGAGCCTCTTTTTATTTAAAGTTTTTTGGCTTCATTCCAAAAAACGTCCATTTCTGCGAGCGACATATCTGACAATTGTTTTCCTAATTCTCCTGCTTTGCTTTCTAAATATTGAAATCTTTTGATGAATTTTTTATTAGTTCTTTCTAAAGCATCTTCGGGATTTACATTTACAAATCGGGCGTAATTAATCATTGAAAACAAAACATCGCCAAATTCAGCCTCGATTTTATCTTGGTCGCCGTTTTTAATCTCGTCCTTGAATTCTTGAATTTCTTCCTCTACTTTATCCCAGACTTGGTGCGCTTGTTCCCAATCAAATCCAACACCCTTCACTTTGTCTTGAATTCGAGAAGCTTTGACCAATGCCGGAAGACTTTTCGGAACTCCTTCTAAAACTGACTTTTTTCCTTCTTTCAGCTTTAGTTTTTCCCAATTTTGCTTTACTTCCTCTTCATTTTTGACTACTACATCTCCGTAAATATGTGGATGGCGATGAATTAATTTTTCACAAATTTCATTGCAGACATCAGCAATATCAAAGTCATCTGTTTCACTTCCAATCTTAGAGTAGAAAACGATATGAAGCAAAACATCACCCAATTCTTTCTTGATTTCAGGCAAATCATTGTCCAAAATTGCATCTCCCAATTCATAGGTTTCTTCAATTGTCAAATGGCGCAAAGTCTGCAAATTCTGCTTTTTATCCCAAGGACATTTTTCACGCAAATCATCCATAATATCTAATAATTTGCCAAATGCGTCGAGTTTCTGTTGTCTTGAATTCATAGGATTGGTTTTATGTAAAAATAAAAAATCCTGCGTTGCCACAGGATTTTATTTTTTTAAATCGAAATTTAATTATTTTGTTTCTTCCTCAGCAACTTCTTCTTTTGCTGGTGCTACAGGAATTTCTTTCGAAACTAATCCTCTAGCTTGAAGCATGTTGTACCAGTTCAAAACTTTTTTAATATCTGAAGCATAAACTCTTTCTTGATCATAATCAGGAAGGATTTCAGCGAAATAAGCAACTAATTTTGCATTGTCTTCTTTGTGAGAAATTGCTGGTCCGTTGTCTTCTTTTTCAGCGATAGCACGCATTACTTCCACTAACGGTTTTTCTTTATCGTTTGTATAAATTGAAATTTCAGACAAAAGACTTACGTTGCTTCTCAAGCCGACAGTAATTTTTTTACCGTCTAATAAAGATTCAGCAACAAAACCTGAACGAGTTTGGATTTTCAAGGCATATAAACCTGGTTTGCCAGAAATGGCTAATATTTTTTCTAAATTCATTTTAAAGCTATTTATAATTTGAAATTAATTTATTTTTTGATTATCTGCCTTTTTTTGTGGCAACAAACTTCATTTTATAATCCGGACGAGTTTTTCCTTCCATGATATTTTGAAGCTTTTTCTTTATTAACTGCTTTTTCAATGAAGATATTTTATCTGTGAATAAAATTCCTTCAATATGATCATATTCATGTTGTATTACTCTGGCAATCAATCCATCGAATACTTCTGTTTTTTTATTAAAATCTTCGTCGAAATATTCAATTGTGATTTGTTCATTTCTATAAACGTCTTCACGAACTTCAGGAATACTCAAACAACCTTCGTTAAATCCCCATTCTTCACCTTCTTCTTTAAGCATTTTTGGGTTGATGAAAGTTCTTTTAAAGTCTTTCAAAAGTTCTTGTTCTTCTTTTTCCAAATCCTCATCTTCCCCAAATGGTGATGTATCAATCACAAAAAGACGAATACTTAATCCAACTTGTGGTGCCGCTAAACCAACGCCATAAGCATTATACATCGTGTCATACATGTTGGCAACCACTTCTTTTAGGTTCGGATAATCTTGTGGAATCTCCTCGCCTACTTTTCTCAAAACTGGATCGCCGTATCCTATAATCGGTAAAATCATTTTCTTTGTATTGAATTATACTGAATTAGCAATGCTTTCGCCAAATTCAGAGGGCAAAAATAGTGAAAAAACATAAACTATTACAACCTTTTAATAACATAGAAAGCGTTAAATCTTTATTTTTTTAATTCCAAAAATGTTTGCCAATTGTTATCTTTGCTAGTAACCATTAACTAATGATTCAGAAAGTCCGAAATTTTACCGATTCAACCAATTTTTCAAACGCGCTAAAAGTAACTTTAGCGGCAGTAATACCAGCGCTATTTTTTTCCTTTCAAGGAAATTTTTTAATAGGATTTAATATTGCTTTAGGTGCATTTCTAACTTATCCAAGTGATATTCCGAGTAATTTAAAACATAAGATCAACGGACTTTTAGTAGCTTCCTTGATTGTTGCAGGCTGTAACTTATTTGTTAATATCTTACATCCTTTTCCTTGGTTTTTTTATCCTGCCGTTGCTGGGCTGATTTTCTTTTTCTCGATGATTTCGGTTTATGGACAACGCGCGACATTCGTTTCTTTTTCGGCTTTATTATCCATTTGTTTGTCATTTGGCCACATTCAGAAAGATTTTGGAATGATGTTGCAATATTCAGGATTAATGCTTGTTGGCGGATTATTTTACCTTCTAATTTCTTTGATTTTTACCTATGTAAGACCCCACCGATATGTAGAACTCCAGATTGCAAGCTGTTTAAAATTGACAGCAAAATACATGAAACTTCGTGGCGATTTATGGAATGTCGATTCGCCAAGAGAAAAAATTATTGAAAAGCAATTAATTCTTCAAGTTGAATTAAATACAATTCACGAAAATCTGCGTGAAATGTTAATTCGACATAGAACGAGTACTAGCGGTACATCAGACCAAACCAGAAAAATGACTTTGGTTTTTATCTCGCTTTTAGAAATTTTAGAACTTGCACTTTCTACTTCTTTCGATCACAATAAATTACAACAGAAATTTGAAAATCATCCAAAAGTTTTAAAAACCTATCAAAATTTGGCCTATAATCTGGCTTCGTCTTTAAAAGCCATTTACAAAAGCATTGAAAACCATAAAAAATATATTCCAAAACATTCATTACTGAAAGATTTGGAAACTTTAGAGAATTCAATAAACGAATATGAAGCTGAACTCGGAAAAGAACTAGCTTCTGAAGGTGTTTGGATGCTTTCTAACATGCTTCATTATGCTGAAAAGCAGATTGAAAAAATTAAGATTATCGAACGCGCTTTTATGCCAAATTTCAATAGTAATGAGTTTAAATTACGCGACAGAAGCTTGGATAAATTGATGACTTCGCAATATTATCCATGGAGTACTTTTCGAGAAAATTTAAGTTTTTCGTCCACTATTTTCAGGCATTCGCTTCGATTAACTTCTACAATAATCATCGCCTTTATTATCGGAAACATTTTTCCGTTTGACAAAGTATATTGGATTTTATTGACTATTGTCGTAATTATGCGTCCGGGCTATGGTCTCACAAAAGAGCGTTCTTTTCACCGAATTATTGGAACCGTCGCCGGCGGGCTAATTGCTTTTGCACTTTTATTGGTAATTACAGACACTGTGATAATTGCAACTTTGGCAATTACAGCAATGATTCTAGGATTTACTTTTACCTCTATAAATTATAAAATCGGAGCTACTTTTGTAACGATTTACGTAGTTTTCGTCTATGGAATTGTGACGCCAAATATCAATGATGTCATCCAATATAGAATTTTAGATACGATTGTTGGCGCGGGATTGGCTTTCCTTGCAAATTATTTTTTCTGGCCTTCTTGGGAGTTTATGAGCCAGCCGATTTACATTAAAAAATCCATTGAAGCCAACCGAGATTACTTGAATGAAATTTCAATTTTTTATAATAATAAAGGAGAAACGACTTCTTCGTATAGATTGGCGAGAAAAAATGCTTTCATTGAAATTGGGAATTTAATGGCTTCTTTTCAGAGGATGACACAAGAGCCAAAATCGAAACAAAAGCAAGTACAGCAGGTTTATAAATTAGCAGTTTTGAATCATACTTTGCTGTCATCATTGGCTTCACTGGGAACTTACGTGCAAACGCATAAAACCTACAAAGCTTCTGAAGCGTTTAATGTTGTAGTCCAAACCGTAATAAAAAACTTGAATTTCGCAATTACTTTTGCTAATTTAGAAGTTTCAGAACAAATGGCAAATGCTGAAAATAATGAAGATCTGGCCATGCGTTTTACAGAATTAAAAAATATGCGAGCCAAAGAATTAAAGGAAGCGCATTTAACTGATGATGAAGAATTTCAGTTAAAAATGCAGGAAGCGCAGTTGGTTATTGAGCAATTAGTTTGGTTGACAAATTTATCAGAAAGTATTGTAAAAGCTTCAAAACAATTGAGCCAGACGAAATAATTACGACTTAAATTTTATATAAAAAAGCCCAAACTCTTTTTAAAAATTTGGGCTTTTTGTTTGAATTAAGTATTTTGTTGTTTTACTGTTTTACTATTTTAAAAGCTCCTGTGTTTCCTTGCGTAAAAACAATTTTTACTATATAAGTGCCTTTCGAAAAAGCTGCAGTATTTATTTTTGTTTCATTAAAGGTACTTTTTTGCTCGAATACCAATCTTCCATCAATGCTATAAATTTGGACTTTCTCGACTTCCGTTTTTGAATTTAAAACCAGTTCCTCATTAACAGGATTTGGATAATATGTAAATCCAGCTTTATCAAAATCATTTAAGCCTAAAGCTTCACAACTGATCGTTGCATTCCAACCTGAAGCATTTGTGTACTGATCAGATATAAAACGAAAAGTTAGCGCGCCTGTAGCGTTTGTTGCAGTATAAGTTACGTTTGACATAATTCCATTCATTAGCGCCAATACAGGCGAATTAGCATCTGGCCCATCATAAACATATAAATAGTCATAATTTAATTCAAGATCAAAAGTTGTAAAAACTACTTTAGCTTTCTGACCTGCAGGCGGAGTAAAAGTCCTAGTCCAATCTTCATTATCTGTATAATTTGCAGAAGTGGCTCCGGTATCTCTAAAACTTATACCACAAACATTTGCCACATTGGTTGGAATAATAGTAGAGGCTGGATTTAAAAAACGACCAGCTGTACAAATTTGTCTTATAAAAAATTTATAATATGTTCCTGGAATTAGATTTTCAAAAGTGTAAGGATTTGTTGAAACCGTTGTCCACGTCAAATTTGTAAATGGATATGTAGCAATAGCAACCTGCCAAGTTGTTGCGGTTACATCAGCATCAGCCCATGTTAAAACTATGCTTGTTTGAGTGGTTGATTGGGCACGAATTTCTGAAATAGTATTTATACAAGTATCAATACAATCTGTACTTAAACATGTTGCTGCATTTATTTTAGTGATAATTCTTGTCGCAGGTTGTATGCCAAAGCCATTTGCAAAATTAATTCCTACATTTCCCAGCAGATGGCAATAACTCATTATTGTTCCTCTTTGCGCATATGGAACTGAGCCTGTCGGACAATTTCCTTCAGATAAGTCAGAATTATATGTCGGTGCGCAACCATCAATAGCTGTATTATTACCATTCCAAGCGCATGCATGCGTATGTTCAGATCCCATCTGGTGACCTAATTCATGCGTAATAACTTCTACCGTCCAAGAATAATTTGGTACAGTAGCAAATGTAGTCTCAATATCTGAATATCCATGCTTAAAAGTACCACACAAGCCATTTAAATAAGCTAGACCTCCGAAGCGTCCACGATTATAACTTACCAGTTGTGCAATATCTCCATTAAAAACTGGGCGATTATTCACAAAAGCATTAAGATATTGAGTAGAATTAATTCCTACTGCATAAGGATCTAAAGTTGTCCAAATAAATACAGATTTTATTGCAGCTGTTATCCCATCGTTTGCATACAAGGTTTGAACATTATTAAAGATAGAATTGAACCAATTTAAGGTTGTAGTAAGATTGCTACCATGTTGAACATATGCCTTATAATCCAATTCAAAATAAATTGCCACACATCTTGTTGAATTTACATCTTGCGCATTTCTTTGCTCAAAAGCAGATTTTTTCTCGGCTGTATCTTTTACATCACAAGTGAAGTTGAATGGTTTTTTCAATTCCAGGTCAGAATATATGATATAATCATTCTTATTTCCAGAAATTTCTAATTTACCAATGTTCAAATTATTGAATTCATTTTCAGATACAATTCCGTTCATTTCTCCTTTGAAGAAATTAAAAGAAGCAAGAGAGTTTGTGTTTCCATTAATTATTCCTCTATAATGAACTCCTTTTTCAACATTGACATTTTTTTCTCTATCTGTATCAAGCTGAAAATCATTAGTTTGAATTTGAACTTTATAAAGAACTATTTCAATTTTCTTGTTATCATAAGGAATTGAAAATTGAAGATATTCAGGTTTTTCTGCAACAACTTTATTTAAGACTTCTTGATTTAAAGTTGCTATTGTTGCTTCATCAACTTCTTTATTAAACTTTGTATTATCATAATTATTATTGACTGAAAACAAAGAAAATTTTTTAAAATCTTTATTTTGAGCTTGAAGTAAAATGATTTGCTTTGGAACTTGTTTTAATTCTTGCGCAAACATTGCGCTTGAAAAAAATAATAAAAGTAGAAGTTTTTTCATAAGTAATTTATTCATTGTCAAATATAACTGTTTAAATTTAAAAAAAATAAAAGCCTCTAAAATGAGGCCTTTGTTAAAAATATTCTATGCTATAGCCGTATTTATAGCGTTTCCAATTTCAAAACTTTTGCAGAATGCATTCTAACTTCTGTAAGTAAAGCCTCGTTATCATTCAAAGAAACACCATAAGAAGGAATCATTTCTTTCAATTTCGCTTTCCATTCTGGAGTTTTTTCTTCTTCCTTGAAACATCTTTGCAACAAATCCAGCATGATTGAAACTGCTGTCGATGCACCAGGAGAAGCCCCTAACAAAACAGCTAAAGTTCCATCACCTGCAGTTACAACTTCAGTTCCAAATTCTAAAACACCACCACCATTTTCACCTTTTTTGATAACTTGAACCCTTTGTCCGGCAGTTTCTAAAACCCAGTCTTCCATTTTTGCATCAGGAAGATATTCTCTCAACGCATTTAATCTATCTTCTGGCGATTGGCGTACTTGGTCAATTAAATATTTTGTCAATGGCAAATTATGAAAACCCGCAGAAAGCATCGGAATCATATTATTCATTTTTATCGAAAGCGGTAAATCTAAATATGATCCATTTTTCAAAAACTTCGTAGAAAAACCAGCATAAGGTCCGAATAACAAAGCTTTTTTGCCGTCAATCATTCTAGAATCAATATGCGGAACCGACATTGGCGGTGCACCAACAGAAGCTTTTCCATATACTTTTGCATTGTGCTTTTCGATGACTTCTTCATTCACGCATTTCAGCCATTGACCGCTAACTGGAAATCCTCCAAAACCTTTTCCTTCTGGAATTCCTGCTTTTTCAAGTAATGGCAATGAACCGCCTCCTGCACCAATAAATACGAAATTTGTAGCTACTTTGGTTTTCTCTCCAGTTTCAATATTTTTGATTTTCAGACTCCAGCTTCCATTAGCCTGCTTTTTCAATTTTTTAACTTCATGGTGAAAATGCATATTTACACCTTCCAAAGTTTTTAAATATTCGAAAATATCACGAGTCAATTGTCCAAAATTCACATCTGTTCCAATTTTCATTGAAGTTGCTGCAAACGCCTGACTTTCTCGTCTGCCTTCCATAACCAAAGGCATCCACGATTTGATTTCTTCTTTATCTTCTGAATATTGCATTCCTTTGAAAAGTCCATATTGTTGCAAAGCGTCAAATCTCTTTTTCAGGAAATCTACATTTTCTTCACCCCAAACAAAACTCATGTGCGGAATGCTCTTGATAAAATTCTCTGGATTTGAAATCAGATTTTTCTCGACCAAATAAGCCCAAAATTGTTTTGAAACCTCAAAAGATTCAGCAATTTTAACCGCTTTCTTAGTTTCAATTTCCCCATTTGGAAGTTGGGGCGTATAATTTAATTCGCAAAAAGCCGAATGTCCCGTTCCTGCATTATTCCAAGCATCAGAGCTTTCTGCGGCAGCGACATCAAGTCTTTCGTATATTTCAATTTTAATATTTGGATTAAGTTCTTTAAGTAGTAAACCTAAAGTTGCGCTCATGATTCCAGCGCCAATCAAAACCACATCGGTTTCAGTTCGTAAAGTCGTAGTTGCCATCACAAAATTTTTGTGGTGCAAAGATACTTTGAAAGATGCAAAAAATAGATTATTTATATCAATTTTAAATTACTTTTCACATTTTTGAAGAAATGAAAATAAAACCTAGTATTTTTTCCTAGATAAATAATCTTGCAGCATTATTGTTGCCGAAATTTCATCAATAAGCGCCTTATTTTGTCTTTGTTTCTTTTTCAACCCGCTATCAATCATGGTTTGGAATGCCATTTTTGATGTAAATCGCTCATCAACCCTTTCGATTGGCAGGTCAGGAAAGTTTTTTTTGAATTTTTCTACAAAAGCTTCTATTATTTTAGTGCTTTCTGAAGGTGTATAATCCATTTGCTTTGGTTCGCCGATTAAGACTCTTTCCACTTTTTCTTTTGAGAAATAATCTTTCAAAAAAGCAATTGCAGTTTCTGACGGAATTGTTGTCAAACCCGAAGCTATAATTTGCATTTCATCAGTAATTGCAATTCCTGTTCGTTTTTGTCCGTAATCTATAGCTAGAATTCTTGGCATTATTTTAATTTTTTATTTTCTGCAATTATTTCTTTCAATCTTTCTAATTCTCCATTCATCTTAAAACAATCTGCAATAAAATTTCCATCAGAAAAACTATACTGACCACATTTAAAACAAATTTTAGCGATTCCAATTTCATTATTGTTTTTTTTTGAAAATGAAAATATCTCGGTAAAGTGGTTCACATGCTGTTTGCCAAGTGTCATAACATTTTTTTTCTGAAAAAATTTTGGTTTTCAACTCTTCAGTGAACTTTAAATTGACTTCAAATTCTTGTACTATTTTCGAATGAATTACTTCTTTAAAATTATTTATTTCAGTTTCAGTCTTCGGGCAAGAATCTCCTAATAAATCGGCTAGCAATTTAGTTTCTCTAGAAAGAGTATCAGTTTCTAATAAGTTGTAAAATTCATATTCAGAAATACCAACTTCATAATGTACAACTTCATCAAAATCAAAAAATGGTTTTCCTTCCGTAATTCTATCATTCAGTTCTTCCTCTGAATTTTTATTACAAGAAATTACTAACAAAAGAATTAAAAGACGAAAAACTACTTTCATAGAAATAAATTTCTCCAAATTTACACTTTTAATTTTCCCAATCTCAAAAGCATCGGAAAAGTCACTTCTTTTTCACTAGTTTCCCAAGAAACTTTCAAATCTTCTCTAATTAAATCTATCGGATTTTGATTGTTATGTGCTTTGTAATGTTCCACAGCTGACCAAGTTTCTAAATAACCGATCAATTGTTCATATGACCAAGTGAATTTATTTTCAAAATTTAAAGTTTCCAATTCTTGGAAAGGAAAAGGAATCGTTTGGTAATTCTCATCTAGATATTTTCGTTCTGCATCCCAAAACGGACCTATTATATTATAGTAGAAATCTTCAAGAATTTTATCCGAATTTGGATTCGTTTTAAAAAGTCCGTAACCGATTATTGCGAAAATTCCATTTGGCTTTAGAATTCTATAAATTTCTGGATAGAATCTATCAAAATCAAACCAATGAACTGCTTGTGCCACCGTGATCAAATCAAATTGATGATTTTCAAAATCTGTAACCTCAGCAGGAAGTTTTCTATAAATTACATTTAAAATCTGTTTGACGTGAAGCAATTGATTTTCACTAATATCAGTCGCATATACCGTTCCAAAATATTCTGAAAGCTTTTGAGCAACTTGTCCATTTCCAGTTGCAATGTCAAGCGCAGTTTCTCGTTTTTCTGTAAAAGAAACAATATGCTCAATTAATTCTGGCGGATAAATCGGACGAAATTTTGAATATTCAGAAGCTTGATTGGAAAAATTATCTTTCATAATAAAGTGTGTTGTTTTACAAATTTAGGCAATTGTAATTTTGATCAGTTTTTTGTTTTGGATGTTTTAACATAAGATGATTAAACCTTTTGGTTTATCTTTAGTCTTACTTAAAAATAAAAAATTGCTCGACGAACAAGCTTTCATACAAGAATTACTTGATCCAAAAACGCAGAATAAAGCGTTTCAAGTGCTGTTGTCTAGCTATCAAAAGCCAATTTACAATCACATTCGAAATATCGTTTTAAACCACGACGATGCTGACGACGTTTTACAAAATACTTTCATAAAAGTTTTCCAGCATTTGAAAAATTTTAAGGGTGAAAGCAAGCTATTTTCATGGCTTTATCGAATTGCAACCAATGAAGCTATTACTTTTTTAAATGCCAAAGCCAAACGAAACGGAATGACAAGTGAAGGTTTTCAGCAAAAGCAAATCGAAAATTTAACAGCAGATTCTTATTTCGAAGGCGATCAAATTCAATTGAAATTACAAAAAGCAATTGCGCTTTTACCTGAAAAACAACAGTTGGTTTTCAAAATGCGCTATTTTGAGGAAATAAAATATGAAGACCTTTCTGAAATTTTAGGAACTTCTGTTGGAGCATTAAAAGCCTCCTACCACCATGCGGTAAAAAAAATTGAGGAATACATGACTAGAAATTAAACTATTTAAAAAAAATAATGTCAAAATAATATGAAACCATTTAATTTAGAAAATCATCCGAAAATAAAACCTGGATTTACTATACCGGAAGACTATTTTGAGCAATTTTCTGAAAAATTATTGTCAGCTATTCCGCAAGAAGAAAAGCCTGTAATTTCTATTTTTGCTAGAAAAAAGAAATGGTTTATGGCTGTTGCAGCTATTTTAATATTCGGAATTATGATTCCGTTTTTGAATAAGAATTCGAATGAGAATCAAAATTTAGATAGTGCTTCCTTGGAAAATTACTTGGCTTACCAATCAACGATTAGTCCTGAAGAGTTGGTTTCACTATTAGATGAAAAAGACATTGATGCCATTGAAACTGATTTAAATCTAGACGATGCAACTGTAGAAAGTGCTCTTTCTGGAAACAATTATTTAGAAAACTATATAACAGAATAAATGATGAAGATGAAAAATTTATTGACCGCACTCTTATTAATTGTATCGTTTACTTTTTATGGGCAAAACGATGAAAAGAGAGAAAAAATTAAAGCTTTAAAAACGGCTTTTATTACAACAGAATTATCGCTAAACTCTGAAGAATCAGCGAAGTTCTGGCCAATTTACAATGCTTTTGATGACAAGCAATTTGAGCTTCGCCATAACAAAATGAAATCTTTAGCTAACAAACTGAAGAATTCGATTGACACGATGAGCGACAAAGAAGCTTTAGTAATCTTAAATCAAATGGAAGATTACGATGAAGAATTATTTGAAAACCGCAAAAAACTGGTAAGCAGCTTGAAACCAATTATTAGTCCGGTTAAGATCTTGAAACTTAAAAAAGCAGAAGATGATTTCAATCGAACATTACTAAAACAGTATAAAGGAAAAAGTACAAAAGGTTAATTATTTTTTAAAAAGGACTTTCACAATTTTATTTTTTCCTGCAGCAATTGCTGTATTATTATCTATAAAACGAATAGTGTGAAGGTCTTTATCATTTAGCAACTGTTTCCAAGTAGTTCCATTATCAGAAGAATAATTCAATCCCGAATATCCTAATGCGACCAATTGTTTGCCTCCTGAATTCGGCACAAATTGAACGCATGAAGAATAACCAAAACCGCTATTTTCTGACACCAGCGTCCATGTTTTGCCCCCATTAATTGTCAAAGCTTTATTACCTGATTTTTGTTCTGGTTTCTCATAATTTCCGCCAGTTAAAAATCCAATATTCTCATCATAAAAATCAGCAGAAAATATACCCGTCATTTCTTGCCCTTGAACAATTGGTGACTTATAAACTTCCCAAGAATTTCCTTTATCTGCAGAAAAAAACACTCTTGCATTTTTTCCTCCAGAAACCATCCAAGTATAATTCCCTTTTATAATCAAACTTGTATTGCTAGCTGCAAAAGCAGCTTCTCCATCAATAGTTTTTGGTAATTTTTCACAAGATATTTTTTGCCAAGTTTCACCTGAATCCCTTGTAACAATAACCGAAAGACAATCATCTGTTGGATCTCCCATAGCAATGCCTTCTTTTTCATTCCAAAATTGCATCGAATCATAAAAGGCCTTTTTATTACTTTCTTTATAAACCAATTGTGTTTCTGAACCATCTTTTGCAATTTTATACAAAAGCGCAGGACTACCCACTGAAAGTAAAAAAATTGATTTGCCATTTCGAGAAATTGATCTAAATTCAGGCTTCAAGGTATCATTCACCAAAATGTTTTGATATTTTTCTTTAGAAACCAAATCATAAAATCCATATTTTCCATTATCTGAAGCATACCAAATTTTATTATTGTCAATATCAATTGCCCTAACACTAAAATCATCTTCTATTAATGTTTCAATTGTGGCACTGTCAAAATAATTGCTTTTTGATATCTCAACTTTTTTACAAGAAATAAATTGTGAAAGGATAAGAGAGACTATTATAGTTTTTTTCATGGCAATGGTTCAAAATATCTTATTAACAAAACTATGAAGAAAATTTAACTATTATTTAAAAGAAGTATTAGATTTCTTCAAAATAATCAAAAATTTTAATTTTTATAAATTCAAATCTTTTAACTAAAAATCTGCTTATTCAATGTTTCAAAAAAAATTATTTGTGATTATGCTAAAATTATGAGTAAAAAAATCAATACCGTAATTTAAATGCTTTTTGACAGTATTTATCACAAATCTAACTTTTTATTTATATTTAATCTAAATAATTCTTGCCAGAAAGTTTTCTCACGCTTAATTTTGCCGCCAATAAACAACTAAAACTTATTCACGATGAATAAAAATATAATTACATTGGTTTTTAGTATTTTCTGGAGCCTATTTTCTTTTGCACAAGAAAATGGAAGTGTGAGCGGAAATATTATTTCGTCAGATAACATGCCAATTGCAAACGTGGCAGTCACTGTTAAAGGCACTAAATTCGGAACTCAAACCGATTCTCAAGGAAATTTTGAAATCAAAAATTTAAAAGCCGACAATTATATCTTGAAAATTTCCTCTGTTGGATTTAAATCAAAGGATATTAATTTTTCGATACAAGGAAACCAAGCTACTATTTTGCCTGCCATTTCTTTAAACACAAATAGCGAACAGCTTACTGAAGTTTTTATTACTGGAAACGCAAATAAATATACAAAATCAGAAAGCGAATATGTTTCAAGAATGCCGATTAAAAATCTTGAAAATTCTCAGGTATACAGTGTGGTAACAAAAGAATTAATGAAAGACCAACTGGTAACAAGTCAAGATGAAGCCTTGAAAAATGTTCCAGGTCTTTACCAAGTTTGGGCAGCAACTGGAAGAACTGGCGACGGAGGTTCTTTATTTGCTTCTCGAGGTTTCATCACTCAAAGTTTATTGAGAAACGGTATTGCTGGAAAAATCACTAATAACGTTGACGCTTCAAACTTAGAAAGATTAGAAAGTATCAAAGGACCATCAGCAACTTTATTTGGAAGCCTTCTAACTTCATACGGAGGCCTTATCAACCGTGTGACTAAAAAACCAACTGAAAATTTTGGTGGAGAAATCTCTTACCAAACAGGAAGCTATGGCTTAAATCGCATCACTGCTGATGTAAATACAGCTCTTAACGATGACCACACTGCTCTATTAAGAGTAAACGGAGCTTATAACAACACCAATACTTTCCAAGATTATGGACGTACAAGAAGTTTTTTCTTCGCGCCATCTTTTACTTACAAAGTAAACGATAAGCTAACACTTTCAATTGATGCAGAATTATCAAATGTTGACGCTTCTTCAATTCCGTTAATGTATTTGCATTGGGGACAAACACCAAATTCTATCGGAATCAACAGTGCTTCAGATATTAATATCAACTGGAAAAGATCTTTCACAGGTGGAGAATTCATGATGAACACAAAAACGGCTAACATTTTTGCAAAAGCAGATTATCAGATATCAGAAAATTGGAAATCACAAACGGTTTTAAGCACAAGTTCAAATCAATCACTTGGACCACAAACTTGGTTTTACCTGCTTCCAAATAACCAAATGGAAAGAAACGTTTGGAATATTGATGGAAGAGACAATATTATTGAATTTCAACAAAACTTCAATGGTGAATTCAATATTTTGGGAATGAGACATAGATTCTTGCTTGGTGGTGATATTTATAGATTAGAAACAAAAAGTGGTATTGGCTATTTGCCAACATTCTGGACATTTGACACAATAGATTATACTGACGGAAGCGCAACTTACAATAATTTCAACCCAACAACTGTTGATGCCCTTTTAGCGCAAGGCACTTCTGCAATAACACACAGCGCTTTGACTACTTACAGCGCTTATATTGCTGATGCTATTAATGTAACTGACCGTTTAATCCTTTCTGCTGCTTTACGCTTTGATCATTTTGACAACCAAGGAATTTTTGATCCGGCTGCCAATACAACAACTGGTGCTTTTTCTCAAAATGCTCTATCTCCAAAATTTGGAGCCGTTTACCAAATTGTAAAAGACCAGGTTTCAATTTTTGGAAACTACCAAAATAGCTTTAAAAATGTATTAAATACAAATCCTGGAGCAACAGAATCATTTGATCCTGAAAAAGCGAACCAGTTTGAAGCAGGTATTAAAATTAATGGTTTTCAAAATCGTTTAAGTGCAACTTTAAGCTACTATAATATCGAAGTTAAAGATATTGTTAGAGCAGGTGCTGGCGGTCCGGGAGTAAATATCCAAGATGGAAATCAAACTAGCAAAGGTTTTGAAGCCGAAATTACTTCAAATCCAATCCCAGGGTTAAATTTCATCATCGGATATGCTTTCAACAATAGCAAATTAAACAAAGTAGCTGATGCAGGATATAACGGCCTAAGACCTGAAACCGCTGGGCCTGAAAACATGATTAACTATTGGATTAGCTATAGCTTGCAAACTACAAATTTAAAAGGTTTAGGATTTGGTTTTGGAGGAAATTATGGCGATGAAAATTATGTTTATAATAAAAATACAGGTTCAGAAGTAGAAACATATTCTTTACCGTCTTACTCTGTAGTAAATGCAGCAGTTTATTATGACCAACCAAAATATAGATTTTCATTAAAAGTAAACAACTTGACTGACGAACTATATTTTAATGGTGGTTATACAACTACAAATGTCCAAGCTCCAAGAACTTTTATGGGAAGCATCTCGTATAAATTCTAAATGAGTTTCAAAAAGAAAATAAGATTCTTACACAAATGGCTCGGACTAACGTCCGGGCTTATTGTGTTTATAGTGAGCATCTCTGGTTGCATTTTTTGCTTTCATGACGAGATTAAAGACTTGACGAGAGATTATCGAAAAGTAGAAATTGAAACAAAACCATATATCTTCCCTTCACAATTACAGCAAGATGCCAAACAGCTTTTCCCTGATGCTACAACTGACATGGTTGTTTTTTATGGAAGAAACAGACCCGCAATTGTCTATTCTGTTATAAAAGAAAAAGCTTATAATCTATATTTCAATCCTTATTCTAGAAAATTTTTAAAGAAAGAAAGTATTGAAGATGATTTTTTTGCCATCATCGAAGACCTACACATGCATTTATGGCTTCCAGATGAAATCGGAAAACAGGTCGTGGGGATTTCTACGATAATATTCATACTAATGCTTTTTTCAGGAATCATCTTATGGTGGCCAAAAAAGCGCAAAGACTTAAAAAATCGAATAAAAATAAAATGGAATGCCAAGTGGCGACGCGTCAATTATGACTGGCACAATGTTTCCGGATTTTATATTTCAATTTTAGTCTTAGTAATCGCCTTAACCGGATTGACTTTTTCCTATGAATGGATGCACAAAACGATGTATGTTGTCGGAAACCTTGGCCAAAACTATCCCAACGAAAACTTCAAACCTGCAATTGATTCTACTTTAACTGCAATTTCAAAAGCAGATCCTGTTGACATTGCACTTTCACAGGCATTCAAAACCAAACCTAAAGACGAAATGTTTTTTGTTTGGTACCAGGGTGAAAAAGCAGCAATAATCACTGGTTCTTATCCTAATGCATTAGCTTTTGACCACCAATCTAATTTACAGTTTCATCCAAAAACTGGTGAACTTTTAGCTTCTAATTTATACGAAGATAAAAATCCAGGCACGCAATTACAAGAAATGAATTATGGCTTGCACACCGGACAGTTTTTTGGACTAACTGGCAAAATAATAGCCTTTATACTAAGTTTGCTAGCCGCCGCATTGCCAATCACCGGATTTATTATTTTCTGGGGAAGAAGGAATAAAAAAGCCAAAAAATAAAACTTTGTCAAAGAAAAAAAGCAAATACGGTTTCAAATATTGGGTTGGCAAACTTCACTTGTGGCTGGGAATGGCTTCAGGCATTGTTGTTTTAATACTCTCTATTACAGGTTGCATTTATGTTTTCAGCATAGAAATTACAGAAGCGCTGCGAAATGACGCGATATATGTTTCTGAAGTCAAACAAGCAACTATTCCAGTTTCAAAACTTTGGGATGATACTCAAAACAAAATTGGCAACAAGACCAAAATCAGCAGTGTAAAAATTTCAAATGATCCAAAAAAAACATGGATATTTGGTTGTTATAAAGCAAACGAAGGCGCGCTTACTTATTTTGGTTTGATAGACTATTATCAATCAATATATGTCAATCCTTATTCGGGCGAAATCATGGCTATTTATGATGAAGAAATGGACTTTTTCAACATCGTAAAATTCATCCACTGGAGTCTTTTAATTGCCACAGATCTCGGACAGCAGATTGTAGGCTGGTCAACATTTATCTTCGTAATAATGCTGATTACCGGAATTATTTTATGGTGGCCAAAAAATAAAGCAGCAAGAAAACAGCGTTTCAAATTTCAATGGAAAAGCACCACACAGTGGAAGAGAAAAAACTATGACATTCACAATATATTTGGATTTTATATTGCGTCGATCGCTTTAATTATTGCTTTTACCGGAATGGTTTGGGCATTTACCTGGTTTCAAGCTACAGTTTATACTCTGGCTTCAGCAACTGTGACTGCACCAGAAATTGTAAATAAAAAAGCAGATAATACTTTACCAAAAGTAGATAACGCCATGGAAGTTGCTCTTGAAAAATCAAGAATCGCATATCCCACCGCTGATGCTTTGAGCATGGCAAAGCCAGTTGATACTATCGCCAGCGTTAATGTTTATGTGCAACAGAACGAAAACACTTATTATGTAGCACACCAAATGTGTTTTGATCAAAAATCAGGAGAAATTCTTTTGAACAGAAGCCACACTGATAAGAATTTTGGAGAGCAGCTAATTAATGCCAACTATGATATTCATGTAGGCGCCATCCTTGGAATTCCTGGAAAAATCATAGCTTTTATTGCCAGCTTCATCTGTGGCATGCTACCTATAACCGGATTTTTAATTTGGTATGGAAGAACTTTCAAAAAGTCAAAAGCCAAAAAATAATTTTTTTATAGCAAAATCAAGCTCTCTTCCAGCAAATTGTTTGGACAGCCTAGCTTTTTATAGTCGCTACCCACCTCAAAGCTTCGACAGCGCACCTATTAACCAAATCTACCTGCCTCAATGATTAGGCTGGTCACCCTTTTTACTTAGCTGACAGACCTACTTAACGAAACAGCTTGGCTTTTAAATGAATTCGCCAATATAACTAGGCAGGCCTACCCACCTAAATTACATCTTCGGCGCATTATTTAGGTGAGACAACTGAAGTTTATGCAGACTCTACCCTCCCTATTAGCCCCCCCTTCCCTCCTATTTAGCTAGATGCAAAAGCCTTATAAAATTTGTACAATCAGGACATTTTTTATTTGTAAATTTATCGAATGGAAATGATCAGCATTTTAGACATCAAGCAATTTGAGCTTAACAAAAACCAGCAGGATTTCTTCATAAATAAAATCCCGGCGCATATTTTTGATAATCAAAGTAAAATTACCAAACCCCACAAGCACAATTCTTATCTTGTAATTCTTTTTACAAAAGGTTCTGGACGGCATGAAATTGATTTTAACTCTTATGAAATAAAACCAGGAACACTTTTTGTTCTAGCACCTGGCCAAACCCATCACTGGGAATTATCGGAAGACATCGACGGGTATATTTTTTCGCATACTGCAAACTTCTATGACTTGCACTATTCACACAATCGCATCCATCAGTTTCCGTTTTTTTTCTCTATTCAAAACACGCCCTACTTATTCTTAGAAGACACCAAGCAAAAAGAAATTGAAGTACTCTTTACAAAATTATTTGATGAATATCTAAGTAAGCAGGCTTTTCAGCAACAAATGATTTTAAGCCATATCGACATCATTTATATAGCCTTATCACGATTGTATTTGGCAGAGAATTTTCAGAAAATCATCAAGACAAATTCTTATTCAGAGAAATTTCAACAGTTTGAAACTCTTCTTGAAAAAAAGTACATCCAAGAAAAATCACCATCTCAATATGCTGACTGGATGAATATTAGTTCAAAACACCTGAATAGAATTACAAAAACCGTTATCGATAAAACGGCTTCTGAAGTCATTACTGACCGAATTGTATTAGAAGCAAAAAGAAGGGTATTGCATACAAAAAACAACTTTTCAGAAATAGCTGCTTCTTTAGGTTATGATGATTACGCTTACTTCTCGAAATTATTTAAGAAGGCATCAGGTCTTACTCTTACTGAGTTTTTGAAGATTTATAAATAGGTTTTAAAATCTTGGCACAGATATTGGTTATTTGAAAACAAGAAACAAATATAAAATATAAAAGTCAAGAACATTTAATAAATAGAAATCATGAAAACCAAAATTACACTTTTCGCACTTTTCGCTTCTTTATTTGCAAGTCAAATTCAAGCGCAAGATATCACGACAGTGAGAGCGAATAATAGTGACATTAGCGATAATTTAGACTTGAAGGCAGTAGCTTCCATTTTTGGAGAATCAGAAGATTTAGCCGATTTTGAAAGGAGGCTGAATGATCCAAAAATTCAGATTTCGAATCTTGACTTGAACAATGACAATCAAGTCGATTATTTGAGAGTTATTGAAACTGTAGAAAATAACACACACTTGATCATTATTCAATCTGTTTTAGAAAAAGATGTTTTTCAAGATATTGCGACTGTTGAAGTAGAAAGAGACAGCAACAATAACGTTCAGGTTCAAGTAGTAGGAGATGTTTACATGTATGGTTCAAACTATATTTATGAGCCGGTTTATGTAAGCCGTCCTGTAATTTACACCACATTTTGGACAAACTATTACAGACCTTATTATTCTCCTTATTATTATAGTTATTATCCTACTTATTTTGTGGCTTGGAATCCTTACCCGGTTTACAGATACAGAAGAAACGTGCATGTTCACATCAATGTAAACAATAACTATAATTATGTGAATACAAGAAGAAGCTCAAGAGCCGAATCAATGTACAGATCACAACGTGCTGATGGTTATGCAAGACAATATCCGAATCGATCATTTGCACAAAGAAACAACAATGTAACGAACAGACAAGAGCTTGTTCAAGCAAGAAACCAAGGGTCTAATGCAGTAAGAAGTAATGGTTCAACTAGAAATACAGCCGTATCTGGTTCGAGAACTCCGGAAAATAATGTAAGAAATACATCATCTCCAACAAGAAACACTTCGAATTCAGTAAGAACTACAACGCCAAGCACAACAAATACAGCAGTTAGATCAACTACAAGAGCAAATGCTTCAGAAGGAGTTACAAGAACGCAAAGCTCACCAGCGGTAAGATCAACGCCAGCAAGAACTGAGGCTACACCAACAAGAAATGCTAGCAGTACAAGAGCAGAAGCACCACAAAGAGCAGCGACTCCACAAGTTCAAACAAGAACTGAGGCGCCAACAAATGTGAGCAGACCAAGTTCAAGTCCGCAAAGAAGCAGCGCTCCGCAACAATCTCAAAGAAGTAACGGTGGCGAATCTAGAGGAAATTCAGGTGGCGGAAGAAGAGGATAATTAGCAATAAACTATAAAATATCAAAGACGTTTCATTTTGAAGCGTCTTTTTTTGTATAAGAGCTTCATAAACCAAAGCAAACACATTGGCAAACAACCAAAAAAATATAATACCTTTGCACCTCAATTACATAAAATGAGATTACACAGAAATTTAGTTTACACGACCATTGATTCATTGAATGCAATTTTCAATGATAAGGAATATGCAGATAAGGTTGTGGCAAGAGCTTTGAAAAAAGACAAACGTTGGGGAAGCAGTGACAGAAAATTTGTTGCTGAAACCATCTACGATATCGTTCGTTGGAAACGATTATATATGGAAATTGCGGAAGTAAAAGAGCCACTGAACAGAGATAATATCTGGAGAGTTTTTGCAGTTTGGGCCGTTTTGAGAGGTTATCCAATTCCGGATTGGAGACAACTGGAAGGAACACCAGAACGTAAAATAAAAGGACGCTTTGATGAACTTTCAAAAATCAGAAAATATAGAGAATCGATTCCAGATTGGATGGATGAAGTAGGAATTCAAGAACTTGGAGAAGAGCTTTGGTCAAAAGAAATTGCGGCACAAAATCAGCCTGCAAAAGTAATTTTGAGAGTAAATACATTAAAAACTACGAAAGAAAAACTTCGCGCGATTTTAATGGATTTAAATATTGAAACTGACTTTTTGAAAGAGCAGCCAGATGCATTGGTTTTGAGAGAAAGAGCAAATGTTTTCTTGACAGATGCTTTTAAGGAAGGATTTTTTGAAGTTCAAGATGCGAGTTCTCAATTAGTAGCCGCATTTTTAGACGTACAGCCAGGAATGAGAGTTGTTGACACCTGTGCCGGTGCGGGTGGAAAAACATTACACATGGCATCTTTGATGGAAAATAAAGGGCAATTGATTGCAATGGATTTATATGAAAGTAAATTAAAGCAGTTAAAATTAAGAGCTAAAAGAAATGGCGCCTTTAATATAGAGTATAGAATTATTGATACTACAAAAGTTATCAAGAAATTACACGAAAAAGCAGATAGAGTATTGATTGACGCGCCTTGTAGCGGTTTGGGAGTTTTAAAAAGAAATCCAGATGCTAAATGGAAATTGCAACCAGAATTCATTGACAATATTCGAAAAGTTCAGGCAGAAGTTTTAGAAAACTATTCTAAAATAGTGAAACCAGGAGGCAAAATGGTTTATGCAACTTGCTCTATCTTACCTTCTGAAAATCAAGAACAAGTTAAACGCTTCTTAACCACAGACATAGGAAAAAGCTTTACTTTTATTAAGGATACAAAAATCTTGGCTTCAGAGTCTGGATTTGATGGATTTTATATGGCTTTATTAGAAAGAAAAGAAAACTAGAAATTATGAAAAAAATCTACTCAATACTTGCTTCTTTTTCAGCTGTTTTAGGTTTTGCGCAAGCTGGTGCTCCTGCTCCTTATTATAATGGATTTAACTGGACACTAACAGGAATACCTTTAAAAACAGCTCTTGCAACTAAAATTACTACAACACATACTAAAATATTAAGTTATGCTCAAGCAGAAAATGCTATCCGTTTTACTGACTTAGATCCAGATGACGCAAGCAATACTAATTTGCTTTTACTATATGGATTTAGTAATAATATCTGTCCTACTTCTCAAGCAGATGATAATGATCATAGAAGAAGAAATAAAAATAGTGATGGTGGCGGACAACTTTGCGAATGGAATAGAGAACATACTTATGCAAGGTCATTAGGAACTCCGAATTTAGAAAATTCTGCAGGCCCAAATGCTGATGTGCATCATTTAAGAGCCGCAGATGTAGCTCGAAATGGCATGAGAGATAGCGACCGTTTTTTTGACGGAAGCGGCAATTCATTTGAAAGCGGATTGCTGTGGTATCCTGGCGACGAATGGAAAGGTGATGTAGCAAGAATGATGATGTATATGTATTTAAGATATGGAAATCAATGCTTGCCTACCGGAGTTGCTCAGCTTGGAATCTCAACGGTTTCTAGTGATTCTAACATGGTACAATTATTTTTAGAGTGGAATGCTGAAGATCCAGTCTCAACTTATGAAGACAACAGAAATACTTATTTAGGGGCAACTTCAAATACATACGGACAAGGAAACAGAAATCCTTTTATTGACAATCCATATTTGGCAACTTTGATCTGGGGCGGTCCTGTGGCAGAAAATCGTTGGCCCTTTCTTTCAACACAAAAATTTGATTTGTTAGCTTCTGTTAATGTGTACCCAAATCCATCAAACAATCACAGAATCAATATTGAAACTAAAGAAGTTTTAGACGAAGTTCAATTGATCAGTATAAACGGACAATTAATGCAACAGATACAAAACCCTAGTGCACATAATAATATTTACACTTTAGAAAATTTGTCTTCAGGATTTTATTTCTTGAAAATAAACTCTAAAAATCAATCCACTACCAAGAAAGTTATTATAAACTGATAAATTATAATTTGAGAAAAAAGCCTAGTTCATGACTAGGCTTTTTTTATGTTGCAGATTATTTAACACACAAAGAACTATTAGTTACAATAAACAGATTACATTTGCCATCCAAAATTTATTAAGATGAAAAAAATTTACACTTTATCATTACTTTTCTTGACAGCCATTGGATTTTCTCAACCTGCAAATTATTATAACAATGCTACAGGAACTGGTTATGCATTAAAAACGCAATTAAAAACAATTGTTACAAATGGACATAATCCACAAAGCTACACTACAGGTTTATGGAGTTTGTATGCAACATCTTTGCGTGACAATTTCTATGAGAATGACGGATCTTTATTAGATATCTATTCAGAGAACCCTAATGGTCCAGATCCATATAATTATACCGGGACTTCTCAACAATGTGGAAATTATAACGCTGAAGGAATTTGCTATAACAAAGAACACTTAATTCCACAATCCTATTTTAATTCAGCTATGCCAATGTATTCTGATGCCCATCACGTTGTTCCATCAGACGGAAGAGTGAACGGTTGGAGAAATAATTATGCCTTTGGAGTTGTTGAAGCAACTACAACTAGCCCTTGCAATGGTGGCGCATCAAACACGCCTTGCAACAGCCAAAATGGTTCTAAAAAAGGGACTAATAAAAATTCAGGATATTCTGCAGGGTTTTCAGGAATAGTTTTTGAACCAATTGATGAGTTCAAAGGTGATATAGCAAGAAGCTTTTTATATTTTGCTACAAGATATGAAACTGAAATGTCAGGACTTTACACAACTGCAATGGCCGATCCTAATCGCCCAGAAGCTACAGTTATGTTTGACGGAACAAGCAATAAAGTTTTTTCAGATACTTTTCTAAATATTTTATTGACTTGGCATCAAAATGACCCAGTGAGTGCAAAAGAAATAGCATTTAATAATGCCATCTATACATTTCAAGGAAACAGAAATCCTTATATTGATCATCCAGAATATGTTTGCCAAATTTGGTCAGCAGCTTGTACTGCCTTGAGTACTCAAAATTTTGCATTAGCCTCAATTTCAATATATCCTAACCCGTCAAACAATCATATAATCAATATTGAAACTAAACAAATATTAGATGAAATTCAATTGATAAACTTAAACGGACAGTTGATGCAAGAAATCAAGAATCCAAATTCTCAAAACAATACCTATACTTTAGAAAATCTTCCTTCAGGGTTTTATTTCTTGAAATTGACTTCTAAAAACCATTCAATAACTAAGAAAGTTATCGTAAACTAATTTTCTATTTGCCATAAAAAAATGCCTTTCTTGTTTAGAAAGGCATTTTTTTTATACTTAAATTACTTTTGATTAATCATTCATAGAAATCAAAAACTCTTCATTATTTCTAGTTTTCTTGAATCGGTCATTGATAAAGTCCATTGCTTCTACCGGATTCATGTCTGCCAAATATTTACGCATAATCCACATTCTTTGGATTGTAGCTTCGTCTAAAAGCAAATCATCACGTCTCGTACTTGAAGATGTCAAATCAATCGCTGGAAAAATACGTCTGTTGGCAATTTTTCTATCCAATTGCAATTCCATGTTGCCTGTTCCTTTAAATTCTTCGAAGATAACTTCGTCCATTTTTGAACCAGTTTCTGTTAGTGCAGTTGCAATGATACTTAAAGAACCACCATTTTCGATATTTCTTGCAGCTCCAAAGAAACGTTTTGGTTTTTGCAATGCATTTGCATCAACACCACCACTTAATACTTTACCAGAAGCTGGTTGAACTGTATTATAAGCTCTTGCCAAACGTGTAATAGAGTCTAACAAAATCACAACATCATGACCACATTCTACTAATCTTTTTGCTTTTTCAAGAACAATATTTGCTACTTTCACATGTCTGTCAGCAGGTTCGTCAAAAGTCGAAGCAATCACTTCTCCTCTAACGCTTCTTTGCATATCAGTTACCTCTTCTGGACGTTCGTCAATTAACAAAACAATCAAATAAACTTCAGGATGATTCGCCGCAATTGTATTTGCAATATCTTTTAAAAGTACCGTTTTACCAGTTTTTGGCTGCGCCACAATCATACCTCTTTGCCCTTTTCCTATTGGAGAAAACAAATCGATAATTCTTGTAGAAATAGAACTTTGCTTTCCAGCCAAATTAAATTTTTCTTCTGGAAAAAGTGGTGTCAAGTGCTCAAAAGAAACACGATCACGAACCACTTGAGGATCATGCCCGTTGATTTTCAAAACTCTTACTAATGGAAAATATTTCTCACCTTCTTTTGGAGGACGAACCACACCTTTTACAGTATCTCCAGTTTTTAATCCAAATAATCTGATTTGTGAAGTAGAAAGGTAAATATCATCTGGTGAAGCCAAATAATTGTAATCTGAAGATCTTAAAAATCCATATCCGTCAGGCATCATTTCAAGAACACCTTCACTTTCGATGATTCCGTCAAATTCAAAATCGGCATCTCTGAAATTCGGCTTTTTATTCGCTTTGAAATTCGGATTTACATTTCCATTCGCACCATTTCCTCCATTTTGATTTGGATTTTGGTTTTGATTGCCATTTGAATTTTGATTCGAATTCTGATTGTTTTTCTGAATCTGATTTGGATTTTGTTTTTGATTAGGATTCGGACGTATCGGCTTTTTTTCTACCGGTACATTTTGTTCCTTAGCAACAACTGGCTCACTTGAAGTGGCATCAGTTATTTTTTCAGCAACTTCTTTTTGAGGATTTTGAGCCTTTTCAAAAAGAGGTTTCTTAAATTTTATAAGTTTTCTTTCCTTTTGCTCAGGAGCATTTTGCAAAGGAACAACCGGAATTGTTTCTTCAACGTTTTCAACTGCTGGTTTTACAGGCTCTTTTACTTCTGCAACTATTTTTGCTGTAGCAGCATCAGATTCAGAAAAAGGATTTGTATTTTTTGATTCTTTGGTGATTTTCGGCTTTTTCTCTGGAACTATTCTAGCTCTTTTTGATTTTTCAGCCGATTCAACAGGTGCCGTCGTCGGAGCAATAACTTCAGGATTTGCGGCCTGATAATCCAGAATCTGATAAATCAGAGTTTCTTTTTTTACACCGTTAATTTTAATTTTTTTTGTTGCTTTCGCAATATCTTGAAGCTCAGAAAGCTTCATTTCTTTTAATACATCAATATCAAACATAAATGTTATTTGAATAAATTGTGGAAACTCTTGTAAAGTTGTAGAGTGTGTGAATTTTTTTTGAACTGGATAATCCGCTAAATGAAGTGCTTACGGATTTGTTATGCAATAATACGAATAAATTTTTATCATACAATAGCATTTTATAAAAAGAAAATATATTTTTGTGGAAGAAAAAGAACAATAATGATCCAAAGAATACAAACTGTTTATTTGCTGATTGCCTTTGTCATCATGGGAATCTTATCTTTTGTTTTTCCTTTGGAAACGACAAAAACAGGTGAAGTTTTTGCAAAAGACCATATTATTGACCTTGCTTTATTCATGGGAAGCGCCGTTCTTTCACTGATAACTATTTTTTTATTCAATAACAGAAAACTGCAGTTTGTTCTCGGCAGACTGAATATCATATTAAATTTAATTTTATTGGGATTATTTGTATATCATTCACTAAGCATATCCGGAGAAGGGGCGCCTTCTGAGAAGGGTATTGGGATGTTTCTACCTATTTTTTCTATCGTTTTTCTTGTGCTTGCTAATAAAGCCATAAAAAAGGATGAAGATCTCGTAAAATCTGTGGACCGATTGAGATAAACCTATAAACTTAGTTTATTTAGTGCTGAAAAAGCGTCGCGAAAGTGGCGCTTTTTTAATTTCAGAAGCTTTCGAAGGAACGAAATTTAAACGCAAAGAGCGCGAGGTTTCGCAAAGAAAAGGAAGAAAAACATTTAGATTGCGTTCAAAGCTTTGTGTTACTTTGCGAAACCTTAAAAAACTTTGCGTTAAAACTTCTAAAAGCAGCCCAACTTCAAAATTCAAAGTTGGATATTCAAAATTCAATCAATTATAAAATCAACCCTTCTTCCCAATTTCAATAACTTCCAAGTCCTTAATTTTATCTCCGTCAATCACAAACCGCAACATCGTTCGAACCTGATGAAAACCATGAATCCCGCAAGCTCCCGGATTCATGTGTAAAAAATTATACTTCTTATCCATCATCACCTTCAAAATATGCGAATGTCCAGAAATAAATAATTTCGGCGGATTCAAAGCAATTTCTTTCACGATATTCGGATTGTATTTCCCAGGATAACCGCCAATATGCGTAATCCAAACATCCACACCTTCACAGAAAAACCGGTTGTGCAACGGAAATTCCATTCGAGCCTTGTCATCATCAATATTCCCAAAAACAGCGCGCAACGGTTTCAGCTTTTTAATAGTATCCGTCACCACCAAATCCCCGATATCGCCTGCATGCCAAACTTCATCTGCCTGGTTTACATATTTTAAGATAGTATCGTCAATGTGGCTGTGGGTATCAGAAAGCAGCAAGATTTTTTTCATTTGGAAGGAATTTTATAGGCACTAAGGCAGTGAGTTGCTGAGGCGCTAGGGTTAGAAAGCCCAAAGTTACAACCTTGAAAGCATTTTAAAAAAATATGTTTTCAAATCTCTATACAAACTTAGAACCTTAGCGCCTCAGCAACTCAAAACCTTTTTACCTCTTTAAGAAAACTTTGCTACTTTCTATCTCTGAAACTTTGTAACTTTGCCGCACTGAAACTTTACACTTGAGATATTTCATCGAATTCGCTTACAACGGAAAAAATTATCACGGCTGGCAATCACAGCCAAATGCTTCCTCAGTTCAAGAAACTTTGGAAAAAGCATTATCTGTTATTCTCAGAGCCGAAATCGAATTAATGGGTGCTGGCCGAACAGACACTGGCGTTCATGCCAAGCAAATGTTTGCTCATTTTGACTTTGAGGAAAATTTAGAAAATGATTTTTTAGTAAATAAATTAAACGCTTATCTTCCAAAAGATATCGTGATTTATAAAATAATTCAGGTTTCTGAGGAAGCACATGCCCGATTTGACGCCACAAAAAGAACTTATGAATATCATATTCATACGTATAAAAATGCCTTTGAAAATGAATCAAGCTGGTACCATCATCAGCATTTAGACCTTGAAAAAATGAATGAAGCTTCTAAAATTCTTTTTGGACATGAAGATTTTCAGTGTTTTTCAAAGTCGAATACTGATGTAAAAACATACAATTGCAAAATCGTCGAAGCCAATTGGGAAAGAAATAACGAAAAGATAATTTTCACGATTTCCGCAGATAGATTTCTTCGCAATATGGTTAGAGCCATTGTTGGAACTATGGTTGAAATTGGTTGTGGTAAAAAAAACATAGATGATTTTAAAAAAATATTACAAAGCAAGAACAGAAATCAAGCCGGTCCCTCTGCTCCTGCTCACGGTTTGTATCTAACCAAAGTAAAATATCCTTACCTTTGCAACAATGAGTAATAGCCAAAAAACAGCAACGAAAACTTCGATTGCTTCAGATACTTCGGTATTTAAAAGAATAATGGAATACACGAAACCTTACAAAGCCCGCTATTATTGGGTAATTGTTTTTGCGGTTTTATTGTCGGTTTTTGCGGCCCTTCGCCCCTTTTTGCTGAAGCAAACCGTCGATGGTTATATTGAAACAAAAGATTCGCTCGGACTTTTATACTACATCTTATTAATGGGTGGCGTTCTTATAATGGAGGTCATTTCACAGTTTTATTTCGTGTATTTGGCAAATTATTTAGGCCAAGATATCATCCGTGATATCAGAATCAAGCTTTTCAGCCATTTCATGAGTTTCAAGATGAAATATTTTGACAATGAACCTGTCGGAAAATTGGTGACTCGCTCTGTTTTTGACATCGAATCGATTTCAAAAATCTTTAGCCAGGGGCTTTTCATGATTATCAGTGACTTGCTAAAAATGATCGTCGTTTTGATATTCATGTTTTATATGAACTGGAAATTGACTTTGATCGTAATGTGCGCAATGCCAATATTAGTCATTGCTACAAGAGTTTTTCAAAAGAAAATGAAAGTTGCTTTTGAAGAAGTTAGAACACAAATTTCAAACCTGAATACTTTCGTACAAGAAAGAGTGACTGGAATGAAAATAGTGCAACTTTTTTCAAGAGAAGACATCGAATATGAAAAATTCAAAGTCATCAACGACAAGCATAAAAAAGCGTGGATCAAGAACGTTTGGTACAACTCGATCTTCTTTCCGATTGCCGATATCGTTTCTTCGCTTTCCCTGGGATTGGTCGTTTGGTATGGCGGAATGAACATTATTGCCCAAAACGGTTCAACTACTTTTGGAGACCTATTTTCATACACGATGTTTATTGGGATGCTCTATAATCCATTGCGCCAAATTGCAGATAAATTCAATGAGATGCAGATGGGAATGATAGCTGCCAACCGTGTTTTTGAAGTTTTAGATACCCAAGATCATATTCAAGATAAGGGAAAAGCAATAGCTCACGATTTCCATGGAAACATTGAATTTAAAAATGTACATTTTAGTTATACCGATAAGGAAGAAGTTTTAAAAGGCATCAATATTGACGTAAAAGAAGGCCAAACCATTGCCATAGTTGGTGCAACCGGAGCTGGAAAATCGACAATTATCAACCTTTTGAATCGATTCTATGAAATTAATTCTGGAGAAATTTTAATAGACAACACTAACATCAAAGATTTTACTTTAGAAAGTTTGCGAAATCAAATTGCCGTGGTTTTGCAAGATGTTTTTCTTTTTGCTGATACTATCCATAATAACATTACGCTTGAAAATCCGAATATTTCAAGAGAAGATGTCATCAAAGCCGCTAAAGAAATCGGCATACACGACTTCATTATGACTTTGCCAAACGGCTATGATTACAACGTAAAAGAACGTGGTGTAATGCTATCTTCAGGACAACGCCAATTGATTGCTTTTTTAAGAGCTTTTGTCAGCAATCCTAGCATTCTGATTTTAGACGAAGCTACTTCTTCAATCGATTCTTACTCTGAAGATTTGATTCAAAGAGCGACAGAAACGATTACAAAAGGAAGAACTTCTATCGTAATTGCGCACCGTCTTGCCACTATTGTCAATGCTGACAAAATCATTGTCATGGAAAAAGGAAACGTTGTGGAACAAGGTTCACATTACCAATTAATTAATAAGGAAGAAGGATTTTATAAGAATTTATACTATTCGCAATTTGTTGTGGAAAGTTAGCGCTACTTTGCCTCCATACTCGTGAAAAAAAATATTCATGAATTCACGTAGTTTTTTTTTAGGAGCACCAAACTAAAAGACTGCAACATTCATCAAAAAAAATGAACACGATTCAGTTAAAAACTTTGGGACGATGAAACTTTGCAACTCCTAAATAAATCCCTAAATTCGTAGCTTCAAAAATAAACTAGAAAAATACAATCAAATGAAATACGATATTATTGTTTTAGGAAGCGGTCCTGGAGGTTATGTAACTGCAATTAGAGCTTCACAATTAGGCTTTAAAGTGGCTATAATCGAAAAAGAAAACCTTGGCGGAATATGCTTAAACTGGGGCTGTATCCCAACAAAAGCACTTTTAAAATCAGCTCAGGTTTTTGACTATCTAAAGCACGCTTCTGACTATGGCTTGACCATCGAAAAATTTGACAAAGATTTCAACGCTGTCGTTTCTCGTTCAAGAGGCGTTGCTGACGGAATGAGCAAAGGTGTTCAATTCTTGATGAAAAAAAATAAAATTGACGTTATCAATGGTTTTGGAAAAGTAAAACCAGGAAAAAAAGTTGACGTTACAGATAAAGACGGAAAAGTAACTGAATATACTGCTGACAATATCATCATTGCAACAGGAGCGCGTTCTCGCGAATTGCCAAACTTGCCTCAAGATGGTAAAAAAGTGATCGGTTACCGTCAAGCAATGACACTTCCTGAACAACCAAAATCTATAATTGTTGTAGGTTCTGGAGCAATTGGTGTTGAGTTTGCTCATTTTTATAATTCTATGGGAACTCAAGTTACAATCGTAGAATTTATGCCAAATATCGTTCCTGTGGAAGATGAAGATATCTCAAAACAAATGGAGCGTTCAATGAAAAAAGCGGGAATCACTATCATGACAAACGCTTCTGTTGAAAAAGTGGACACTTCAGGAAACGGCGTAAAAGCTACGGTTAAAACGGCAAAAGGAGAAGAAATTTTGGAAGCTGACATCGTTCTTTCTGCTGTTGGTATCAAATCTAACATCGAAAATATCGGTTTAGAAGAAGTTGGAATCGCAACTGACAGAGATAAGGTTTTGGTAAACAAATATTACGAAACAAACATCCCAGGCTATTTTGCAATCGGAGATATTGTTCCAGGTCAAGCTTTGGCGCACGTTGCTTCTGCTGAAGGAATTCTTTGTGTTGAAAAAATCGCTGGTCTTCACGTTGAGCCGCTTGATTATGGTAACGTTCCGGGTTGTACTTACGCGACTCCAGAAATTGCCTCTGTTGGTTTGACTGAAAAACAAGCTAAAGAAAAAGGTTACGAATTGAAAATCGGAAAATTCCCATTCTCAGCTTCTGGAAAAGCGCAAGCTTCTGGAGCTCCAGACGGATTTGTAAAAGTGATTTTCGATGCAAAATATGGCGAATGGTTAGGTTGCCACATGATCGGAGCTGGTGTTACAGATATGATTGCGGAAGCAGTTGTAGCGCGTAAACTAGAAACTACAGGTCACGAAATCATCAAATCAATCCACCCTCACCCAACAATGAGCGAGGCAATTATGGAAGCTGCAGCAGCTGCTTATGATGAAGTGATTCACTTGTAATTTAAGATTTACAATTTATAAATAGAAAATCCGTTTTGAATAACAAAACGGATTTTTTTTGTTTAGTACCAATAATTAGTGAATAGCTACTGCAAACTGATTTTTTTCTCCAATTGTTTTTTTCTTAAGACCAATAATAGCACCCAAACCGATACTAAAGCAGCTAGAATAATTATCTTAGTAGCGTTCAACTCTGGGAAAAAATTGTTTAATGAATGAAATGCTGCTACTGCGAGCAAAGAATATGTATTGTCTGCAACTTTTGATATTCCCCAAGTTCCGAATATCAAAATTCCAAAAAAGATTAAGTTTGAACTTGTGACATCAAAGTTCAAGTGCCAAACAAACCATAAACTTGCTACTATTAAAACGTTCACTAGTTTTGGTAAAGTTTTAAGTTCTTGTTGCAAAAAACCACGCCAACCTATTTCTTCCAAAAGTCCATAAATTAAAATGGCTAAAACTGCAAGCAGTGAAAATGTTCCTTTAATAAAATATTCAACGCTTAAAATTAAAACGATGGGAAGTCCCCAATATAAAAGCAAAGGAATGCTTACTTTGCTGTAATTTCCTTTTAATGAAAGATTGGGTTTTATTTTAAATATAGAAAATGCTACAAAAGCACCAACAGCAGGGCCAGCAGCTTGCAAAATTATTTTTAAAAACTCATTTGAAACTCCATCTAAAAGTTGCGTTTTGTTAGTAAGATAGCGAAGTGAAATTGCAATGATGTAAAATGTTAGAACCGCAAAATAATTAACCTTAGTTTTCATAAATTTTTAATTTGAATTATACTTCAAAAGTAGAAATTCGATTTCGTTAAAAAATTGACGATAGGTAAGAAATTAATTTTCTAAGAATTTTTTTTTCTAATTCTACTAAGACTTTCGGCAGTGACACCCAAGTAAGAACAAATAATTTTCAATGATGTTCTTTGAAAGATTTCTGGACGTTCTTTTATTAACTTCAAATAACGTTCTGTAGGTGATAGCGTTAATAAATTTATTTGTTCTGATTGTTTTCGAATGAACATTGTATCCGAAATCGCTTTGCCGATCATAAGCCCTTTAGACGATTTAGCGTATAAATCATATAAATCTTTATGACCAATTGACCACACTATAGAATCTTCTAAACATTCGGTTTTAATGATAGTTGGAGTTTGTGTTAAGAAAGAAAGATAATCACTGAAAAATTGTTTTTCATAATATAAATTAATACAAATGTCTTTTTCGTCAGTCAATACAAAATGTGCGACCGAACCAGAAATTAAAATATTGATGTATTTTTCAGTTTTATGATAATCTTTGATTATTTCACCTTTAATAAATTTTCGTGGTTCAATACACTTTGCAAATTCTATCCATAAGCTAATATCTGCTTGATAATATTGGTCAAATATTTTTTTGATTTTTTCGGGCGTGGGCTGTTCCATAATAATTACTACTAACCAATATACTTTTTGAGAGAAATCAAATCACTTTTAACGCATCGATTAAAATATCTATATCCTCTATAGTATTAAAATGGCTAAACGAAATTCGCAACGAAGGTTTTCTAATTTCATCATCAGATAAAATTTCTAATAAAACGTGTGAAGGTTTGATGCTTCCTGATTGGCAGGCACTTCCTCTGGAAACCGCAATTCCTTTCATATCTAAATTGAAAAGAATCATTGAAGTTTTATCTTCAGAAAAAGGCAATAAAACATTGATTATATTATAAAAGCCATGAGGATTTCCATTGATTTTAAACTCAGGAAAATTTGATTGTAATTGATTTACGAAGTAATTTTTCAAATCATAAATCTGCTTTCTTTCAACTTCCAAATTATCATACGAAAGTTTTAAAGCTTTTGCCATTCCGGCGATATTGTGAATGGATTCTGTTCCGGCGCGAAGTCCTTTTTCTTGTTCTCCACCAAATAGCAATGGTTGCAATCCTGAATTTTTTCTGATAAAAGCAAAACCGATTCCTTTTGGTCCGTGGAATTTGTGAGCGCTTGCTACAATAAAATCTACATCCGTTTTCTGCAGATCAAACTCAATTTTTCCGATGGACTGAACGGTGTCTGAATGAAAAAGCGCTTTATATTGTTTGCACAATCTTCCTACTTTTTCTATATCTAAAATAGTTCCGATTTCGTTATTCACATGCATTAATGATACTAAAGTCGGAATGTTATCTGAAAGCAATTCTACCAAATGATTGATATCTATTTCTCCATTTGCTTTCAACTTTAAATAATCTACTTGAATTTCATAATCAGACTGCAAAGCTAAGACTGTATGCAAAACAGCATGATGCTCTATTTTACTCGTAATAATTCGCTTAACTTTCAAATCTTCTACAGCAGAACGCAGTATCCAATTATTACCCTCCGTTCCGCCAGAAGTAAAAATTAATTCCTGTGCCGTTGCGTTGATTTGCTTTGCGATAGATTTTCTTGAAGTTTCCAAGATATTTTTAGAAGTTCTTCCAAAACTGTGCGTTGAAGACGGATTTCCATAATCTTCCTCCATTACGCGCGTCATTTCCTGAATCACTTCGGGACGAAATGCAGTGGTGGAAGCATTATCAAGATATACTTTTTTCATAGTGCAAAAGTCGGGAATTTTAGTGACTTGTGAAATTTAATTCTGCGGAAGAGTTTGTGTTTTTAACTTGAAAATTATTTTCACATTGAAAACTATAATCGACAGAAATATCAAAGAATAAGCTACAATCTGAAAAGCGGTGATTTCTTCTTTATAATAAAAAATAGCCAGGAAGAAATTAATCAACGGATTGATATAAAGCAAAATTCCGACACTAGCAGAACTCATTTCCTTCAATGCGAAGAGATTCAAAAATAACGGAATAATGGTAAAAAAAACAGAAATTATAGCAATATAAGCATAAAAAGAAAGCTCCGCAGGAACTTCTCCACGATAAATAGGATAAAACGGAAGCAGAATTATTGCCGACGTTGTCAATTGCAAAGTCAATAATAAAAACTTGTCAATCGACTTATTTTTTCGCTGACTTACTAAATACAGAGCATAAGTTGTCGCGATAATTATGCTATAAAAAACATCCAACAAATGATTAAATCCAAGCAAAATGCAACTAAAAATACTCAGTCCAACAGCCGTCCATTGCCATTTATTTAATTTTTCTTCCAATATAAAAAAAGCAAAAACAGTTGTCAAAATCGGACAAACCAAATAAGCAAATGCTGCTGATTTTACACTGACATGGTTCATTACATAGATAAAGAAGAACCAATTTGCCGTCAATAAAATGGCTCCGCCAAAAGTCAAAAGGATTGCATTTTTCTTATCTCTTTTAGGCATTGCAATAAAATTTTGCTTTGTTTCCTTCAAGATATTTTTCCTAAAAATCAGATTGATTCCGAGCATCAAGACAACACAGAGAAAAACTCTGTAAAACAAAATATCTAAAGACGGATAATTATGCAAAGGCTTTAAAACCAAGCTAAAAAATCCCCAAATAATAAAGGCAGTGATTGCCGCGAAATAATGTTTTGATGTCCTCATCTTGGATGTAAAAAGAAGTTGCAAATGTAGGAAATCAAAACTGTCAGCAATTTTTTATTGTGAATTACTTAAGAGAATTTGAAAATTTTATTGTTTTATTACGGATAATGATTTTCGGGTTCTGTTAAAAAAGACTATTTTTGCGCCAAATTTAAAAATAAAAAGATGGCAACGAATAGAACATTCACAATGATTAAGCCTGATGCGGTTGAAAACGGACACATCGGTGGAATTTTAAACATGATCGCTGAAGGCGGATTTAAAATTGTTTCTTTGAAATTGACGCAGTTGACTGTGGCTGATGCTCAAAAATTTTATGAAGTACACGCTGCGAGACCTTTCTACGGAGAATTAGTAGAATTTATGTCAAGAGGTCCGATTGTAGCTGCAATCTTGGAAAAAGACAATGCTGTTGAAGATTTCAGAGCTTTAATTGGTGCTACTAATCCTGCTGATGCTGCTGAAGGAACTATCCGTAAAAAATATGCAAAATCAATTGGAGAAAATGCTGTTCATGGTTCTGATAGTGATGAAAACGCTGCTATTGAAGGTGCTTTTCACTTTGCTGGAAGAGAGCAATTCTAATCAGATTACAGTTTTGAGATTGCAGTTTGCAGTTTCTAAAATATAAAAAATCCCGTTTCAAATTGAAACGGGATTTTTGTTTTTTATGCTAGTAAAAAAAGGAAAATCAGCGGGAAGATTAATCCTGCTAATGCTAATTTCCAACCTCTTTTTTTAAAGGTGAATTTTCCGGCTGGAATCATAATTGCTCCAGTAACCGCGATTATAATTAAGGAAATTCCAAAAATATCTCCATAATAAATCCACCAGTTTGAAGTGTTTTTGTGCAGTTTCATTGTTTGGCTGATGAATGGCGTTTTGATGAAAGAAACTACTTCCCCAATTCCTGTTTTCATATCGATTTCAACATCATTTTTCTCGAAAGAAATTTTTAATTTTCCCTCTTTAATATTGAAACGGCGCATTTTATCATCCACTTTAATTTCTTCTTTCAGCTTGTCAATATATTTTTCCGAAATCAATTCTTCCGCTGGAAGCAGGACTTGAATTTGCCTTGTTTCAACTGTATATTTTTCAGGTTTCCAAACTTCCCTGTGGTTCATTAAAATTCCTGAAAAGGCAAAAGCAATTATCAATCCGATATAAAAATAGCCTAAATCACGGTGAAGGCCTCTAATTTGTTTTTGTTTCATTATATAAATTGTGGTAGTTTATTATCTAAAAACTATTTCCTTCACAACATCGCGACGGAATTCTTCATTGATCATTCTGATAATTTTTTCTTTTCCGTAGCTTAACTCTTGGCGCAAAACTGCGGAAGTTAATTCTACATAAAGCGTGTTTTTTCTAAGCGTAACTTCTTTGGTATAACTATTTACGCCATTTCCCATTAGAGAAACCCAAGCTTCTTTTACCGTGATTTGGTCAATTCCAACTTGCAGTTTATTCGTTTCAATAATGTGTTTCAAAACATCACCTACAGAATTTTCATTATTTAGTCTCTTTGCCATCAAGTAGGTTTATTGGAGTTGCTTTTTTATAGTGATATTCAATATTTTGCTGGTTTAAAATCACCATTTTATCCTCGGAAATTGATTTCAACTCTTCTTTCCAAGTAGCATAATCTGTTTTGTAATTGAGGTAGACTTTATTCTCCTTTTCAGTTATTTCAACAGCTTCAGCAGAATTATCCGTAAGAAATTTTCCATCTAATTGAGGCGTAACTTTCTTGCGAAAACCTTTAAATTCTTTACCAATTTCAAAAAAATCATACATCATATTTACTTTATAATCTTTCTCAGAACCATCAGCCAAAAGAACTTTTTCAATTTCCCAGTAACCATTTAATTTTAGTGTTTCTTCTTTTGAAACTTTTTGTCCGCAAGCCGTTAATACTAAGGTAACAATCAATAATAATACTGTCTTTTTCATATTCAATTTTAAAAAAATAAAATTACCACTTATTAATAGGATAAAAAAGCTTCTGAATTAAACTATTTGTTATTTTTAAAGTCTTACTCGAAAACCCAATTATCATGAAAAAAATAATACTAGCTTTTGTATTGATTTTTGCTTTGTCAGGATGTAGTTCAGATCATGATGAAATTACTCAAGATACTATTTCTGCTGAAAATTTATATTTCCCCCCAATTGACGGAGACACAACTTGGGAAACAAAGTCAATTTCTGATTTAGGATGGAATCAAAATGCTGTTAATCCATTATTAACTTACTTAGAAGAGAAACACTCCAAAGGGTTTATCATTTTAGTGGATGGAAAAATAGTTTTAGAAAATTATTTCAACGGACATTCGGCTTCCACAAACTGGTATTGGGCAAGTGCAGGAAAGACTTTAACTGCAACAATGGTAGGAATTGCCGAGCAGGAAAATTTCTTAAATATCAACAACAAAGTTTCAGATTATCTCGGAACGGGATGGACAAGCGAACCTTTGGCCAAGGAAAATATGATTACAAATAAGCATTTATTGACAATGACTTCTGGACTGGATGACGCTATTAATGACGATTGTGTAACGCCAGAATGTTTGGTTTATAAAGCCGATGCCGGAACGCGCTGGGCTTATCATAATTCGTATGTAAAATTGCAAGATGTTGTGGCCGAAGCGACTTCGCAGACTTATGCTAACTATTTTAATTTGAAGTTGCGAAATAAAATTGGAATGAATGGCGCTTGGATCCAATCAGGAAACAACAGCGTTTATTGGAGTACAGCTCGAAGCATGGCTCGTTTTGGACTCTTGATGCTGAATAAAGGAAAATGGGATGATGAAGTTATTTTAAACCAAAATTACTTTGAAGATGCCACAAATACTTCACAAAATATTAATCTTGGATATGGATATTTGTGGTGGCTAAATGGAAAAGCAAACTATCATTTACCTCAATCACAATTGCAGTTTCCAGGAAGTATTATTCCGGAAGCTCCAAATGATATGTTTATGGCACTAGGCAAAAACGATCAGAAAATTTATGTAATTCCAAGCAAAAATATAGTGGTGATTCGAATGGGAGAAGCTGCTGACGATGTAAATCTCGCTTTATCAGATTTTGATGAAGTTTTATGGGATAAAATAAATGCATTAATAAATTAACGCATTTATTTTATTTATTCTTTTTAGCCGTAACTCTTTTTGAAGAATTACCTTGCTTTCTTTGCCTGAAAAAATTTCTAACGGCTATGTAAAATGAACACCATCCTAAAAATGCAAACAAATAATAAAGTGGTTGTATTTTACCTTCAAAAAGCCGTGCTATTAAAATCAAAAGCACGAATAAAACATAGAGATGAAGCGGTTTTACATTTTTTATTGAGAATGCCATTTAATTTTATTTGAAAAAAGAATCTACGAATTCTATTTTGTTGAAGACCTGCAAATCCTCAATACCTTCTCCCACTCCAATATATTTTACCGGAATTTGGAATTGGTCTGAGATCCCAATAACGACTCCGCCTTTTGCAGTTCCGTCTAATTTTGTTACCGCTAACGAAGTAACTTCTGTTGCTGCTGTAAATTGTTTTGCCTGCTCGAAAGCGTTTTGCCCAGTTGATCCGTCAAGAACTAATAAAACATCGTGTGGTGCGTCTTCAACAACTTTTTGCATCACGCGTTTTACTTTTGTCAACTCGTTCATCAAGTTTACTTTATTGTGCAAACGACCTGCTGTATCTATAATCACGATATCCGCGTTTTGAGAAACGGCTGATTGCAAGGTATCAAATGCTACCGAAGCCGGATCGCTGCCCATTTGTTGTTTTACGATTGGAACGCCAACTCTGTCAGCCCAAATCTGTAATTGGTCGATTGCTGCAGCACGAAAAGTATCGGCAGCACCAAGAACAACTTTATATCCGGCTTTGTTGAATTGGTACGCTAGTTTTCCGATGGTTGTGGTTTTTCCAACACCGTTTACTCCAACAACCATTAAAACGTAAGGTTTTTTGTCTTTTGGAATTTCGAATTCTGTGGCTTCGCCCGAATGTGTTTCAGAAAGAAGCCCGGCGATTTCTTCACGGAGGATTTGGTTCAGTTCGTCAGTTCCCAAGTATTTGTCGTTGGCAACGCGTTCTTCGATTCTGGTGATGATTTTTAAGGTTGTGTTTACACCAACGTCTGAAGAAACGAGAATTTCTTCGAGATTGTCTAAAACTTCGTCATCAACCTTTGATTTTCCTGCAACGGCTTTGGTCAGCTTTGAGAAAAAGGATGTTTTTGATTTTTCTAAACCTTTGTCCAAGCTTTGTTTTGCTTCTGGGCTAAGGTTTTCTTTTTTTTCTGATGAAAATATTTTCTTAAAAAAGCTCATTTTTTATCTGATTGTTAGATGTTTCGATTATTCGATCATTCGATTTCGACAATCTTGGTCCTGAAGTTTAAAGAAGGCGAAAGCGTTTTTAACTAGCCCCGATTGTAGCGGAAATCCTTTTGTGCCAGGGTTCGGCAAAAAAGATTGTAGCGGAAAGCGGGAACTGTATTTAAAAAATGCCTGGTGTTTGGCTTCTGGTAAAACTTATGACAAATATAAAAATAAAAAAGCTACTTCCGAATGAAAGTAGCTTTTCTATATGCTGTTTGATTGAATTATTTCTTTTTCAAGAACTCATCAACTAATTCAGGAGCCATAACGCTTTCAACGAAAGTGTATGCACCAGTTTTTGGAGATTTTACCATTTTGATAGCTTTTGTCAATCTCTTTGAAGCTGTCTGTAACGTTGCAACGGTTTTCTTTGCCATGATTTAAATATTTTTACACGAAATTTTATTTAAAAATCTGCAAATGGTCACCATTTGAGATTTTATAAAAGTCTCTAATTACTTAATTTCTTTGTGAACTGTTACTCTTTTCAAGATTGGATTAAATTTTTTAATCTCTAATCTATCTGGAGTATTTTTTTTGTTCTTTGTTGTGATGTATCTTGATGTACCTGGTTGACCACTAGTTTTGTGCTCTGTACATTCTAAAATTACCTGGATTCTATTACCTTTCTTTGCCATCTTGCTATATAGTTTTTAGGAAGGATTATTTAATAAATCCGTTAGCTTTAGCTTCTTTCAAAACTGCAGCGATTCCATTTTTGTTGATAGTTTTTATTGTAGATGCAGCTACTCTAAGAGTAATCCATCTGTCTTCTTCAGGAAGATAAAAACGTTTTTTAACTAAGTTTACAGAAAATTTTCTCTTAGTCTTGTTCATCGCGTGGGAAACGTTGTTTCCAACCATCGCTCTTTTACCCGTAAGGTCACAAACTCTTGACATTATGCTTATCTTTTATCGTTATTCAAAATCAGGGTGCAAAGAAACGAAAAATAAACGTTTGTACAAAATAAATATTATACATTTTTTAAAATTTCTTTTTGAAGCATCTCAAAAGCCGTATTTACCGCTCTATCAATGACTTTTTCTCTTGGCTGGCCAAAGTTGAATTCTTCGCAAATGACGTCATTTTTTGTTGCCAAAGCGATAAAAACGGTTCCGACTTCTGCTGGAGAATCTCCTTTTTCGGGTCCGGCATTTCCTGTAGTAGAAATCGCATAATCTGTTTTCATTAGCTTTTTTGCTCCAAGTGCCATTTCAATTGCCACTTCTTTGCTTACGACAGAATATTTATCGATTAATTCTTGCGGTACTTTTAAAATTTCTGCTTTTATTTCCGTGGAATAACTGACTACACTTCCTTTGAAATAATTTGACGAACCTGGAATTGCCGTTAACATCTGCGCTATTTTTCCGCCTGTACAACTTTCTGCTGTGGAAATTGTCAGTTTCTTTTTAGTCAATAAACGGCCTAAAATTACTTCTAAAGTTTCATTTTCATCATAACCAACGATGATGTCGCCTATGATTTTTGATAATGAAAGTACGTTTTCTTCGATTGCTTCTTTCAATAAATTTTCATCAGTTCCGCGAGCTGAAAGACGCAATCTGACCCTGCCGGGATTTGGCAAATAAGCCAGTTTTATAAATTCTGGAAGGTTATTTTCCCAAGCTTCAATTCGTTCTGCAACAAGACTTTCGCCTTGACCATACGTTAAAATTGTTTTATGAATTATAAAAGGTCTTTTGTATTCTTTGATGACTTTTGGAACCACTTCGTTCTCAATCAGATATTTCATCTCATACGGAACTCCGGGAAGCGATACAAAAACCGTGTTTTCTTTCTTCATCCACATTCCGGGCGCGGTTCCCATTTTGTTATTTAAAACAGTGGCTTTTGAAGGAACGAGCGCTTGGTCTTTGTTCATTTGCGTAATCGGACGCTTGTAAAATCCTTCGATTAATTCTGTGACATGCGCCAAAACTTCTGGATTGACAACTAATTTGTCTTCAAAATAATCGCACAATGTTTTCTTGGTGATATCATCTTTTGTAGGACCTAAACCTCCAGTAATTATTACTAAATCGACTTGATTCTGAAGATGATTTAGGGTTTCTAAAATATGCTGACGACTATCGCCAATAGAAAGTACTTCATGGATATCGATGCCTATTTTATCTAAAGATTTTGCTATAAAAGCAGAATTCGTATCGATGATTTGCCCAATCAAGATTTCATCCCCGATGGTTAATATTGTTGCTTTCATTTTGAATTGCTAAATTTCAGATACAAAGATACAAAGGTTTCGTGCCATAAGAAATACAACATTTTCTTAAATATAAATTTATCTTGTTCCAATTATAATAAAAAATCAAGTTTCCTAAGCAACTATCTCTATATAATTAAAACCTATTACATTTTAGAAATTAAAACACAGTCATATTTTACTTATAAGTAATTATTTTTCACAAAAAAAAGCGACACTAAATGTCGCTTTTAAATTTGTATTTCAAAAAGATTAAACGTTGAATCTGAAATGCATTACGTCACCGTCTTTTACGATATATTCTTTACCTTCCACTTTAAATTTACCAGCTTCTTTGGCTTTTGCTTCAGAACCGTAATGTACGTAGTCATCATAAGAAATAACTTCTGCACGAATAAAACCTTTTTCAAAATCAGTGTGAATAACTCCCGCAGCTTGAGGCGCAGTCGACCCAATATTGATTGTCCAAGCGCGAACTTCTTTAACTCCGGCAGTGAAATATGTTTGTTGTTTCAACAATTTGTAAGCAGCACGAATTAAAACTGAAGCTCCTGGCTCTGTCAATCCCATGTCTTCCAAGAAAACTTGGCGCTCTTCATAGCTTTCCAATTCTGTAATATCTGCTTCAGCACCGACAGAAAGTATGATTACTTCAGCGTCTTCATCTTTTACCAATTCACGAACTTGATCCACATAAGCATTTCCGTTTACTGCAGAATTTTCATCTACGTTACAAACATATAAAACTGGTTTTGCAGTGATTAATTGGAACGATTCCATTAAAACTTCTTCGTCATTATTTTGTGGCGTGATTGTTCTAGCTGATTTCGCTTGCAATAGCGCTTCACGAATTTTATCTAAAAGCGCTTTCTCTGTTTGCGCTTCTTTATTTCCTGTTTTTGCAGCGCGATTTACTTTTTCAAGACGTTTTTCAACCGTTTCTAAATCTTTCAACTGCAATTCGATATCGATAGTTTCTTTGTCACGAATTGGATTTACATTTCCGTCAACGTGAACTATATTGTCATTGTCAAAACAACGCAAAACGTGGATGATTGCATTACACTCTCGGATATTTCCAAGGAATTGATTTCCTAAGCCTTCTCCCTTGCTTGCTCCTTTTACCAATCCTGCAATATCTACAATATCAACAGTTGCCATTTGAACACGCTCTGGCTTTACCAATTCTTCCAATTTATTGATTCTTGGATCTGGCACGTTTACAACTCCAATATTTGGCTCAATTGTACAAAACGGAAAGTTCGCGCTTTGGGCTTTTGCATTTGATAAACAATTGAATAATGTTGATTTTCCAACATTTGGCAATCCTACAATTCCTGCTTTCATTATGGTATAAGTATGATATTGATAATTTTAAGGGTGCAAATATAAGCTTTTGCTTTTGAAATAAAGCCTTATTATTTTTCAAATTACATTCCTTAAAAAATTAAAAAATATGCAATACAATTGATTATTTATAAATAATTTATGTTTTTATAGTATTTAATTTAACATATAAAGTCTAAATTTGATAAAAATAACCACTCAAATACAATAATTATGAAAACGATCTTATTAAGCGGACTTGCATTATTAGCCACAGTGGGCATGCAAGCTCAAAACAAAAATGTAACCGATGTATCAAAAACTACAGTAACTACTGTAAAAGACTCTGATGGTGAGAAAAAATTTCTAAAAACGCAAGAAACACAGGAAGTTCAAAATATAGAATTACAGGATGCTGATTCAAAAGCCTTAAACAAAGACATGAAACAAACTCCGGTTCAGGTAACTTCGGTGACAAGTGTTACAAATCCTGACGGAAGCACAAGAACTGTTGATGTTGACAGATCAGCTTATTACGACTATAAAGGAAAAAATTATCAATTAAGATTAGATCCTTCTGGTTATGCAATTATTTCTCCAGAGAACAAAAAAGTTGGAATTTTAAGAGCCACTACAACGAATAGCTACATTTATAGAGGAAAAAATTCAACTTCAATTGGTTATTTTGACACCAACGGAAACTTGGTTTTAGAAACTTATGATGACAAATCTGACAAAGTAAGCGTTGAAACTTACCAACGCACAAAACAATAATCAAATCATTTTTGCCCTAAATAAAAAATCCTGAATTTACGTTCAGGATTTTTTTTGTTTTATTAAGAGAAAATTATTCGCCGTGTAAAAATGCCTGGCGATTTAATAAAGTTTCATCACTTTCCACATGATCATCATCCGGAACGCAACAATCTACCGGACAAACCGCCGCACATTGTGGTTCTTCATGAAACCCCTTACATTCTGTACATTTTCCTGGAACGATGTAATAAATATCATCTGAAATTGGCGTTTGAGCATCATTTGCATCCACTTCTTCTCCACTCGGCAATATTATTTTACCACTTAATTTTGTTCCGTCTTTATATCTCCAGTCGTCCGCACCTTCATAAATCGCTGTGTTTGGACATTCTGGCTCGCACGCACCACAATTGATGCATTCGTCTGTAATTATGATTGCCATTTCTTTTATTTTAGCTTTAGGCTTCAGGCTTCAGGCTTTTTGCCTATTGCTTACTGCCTAGAAAAGGTTTATTTTTGTTGCAAAATTACGTCCAAAACAATTCATAAGCAAATCAATATGACTTTAGAACATAAAAAAAATATTTTCGTTGAACTCGGGAAATTTCTGAGCCAATTTTCTGAAAATGAAAGGACTAGAAACGAAAACGTTTTATATAACGATTTGTTTTTCAATGATTTTTTAGATTTGATTAAATTATCGCAATCGCACAACGGTTGGTACACGCCCGAACAAGTATTTTTTGCGGTGAATTCCTGGGCAAAAGCGCTGACTAAAGAAAATTTAGACCAATGGCTTTCAGAATATAATTTAGAAAATATTCAGCCGAAAACTGTCGGATTGATTTTAGCCGGAAATATTCCATTAGTTGGTTTTCACGACTTTTTATCGGTATTGATTTCCGGACATAAAGTTTTGGTAAAAACCTCTTCTAATGATCAGTATTTACTGCCTTTTTTGGCCAAATATTTAATTGCGGTTGAACCAAAAATTTCAGAATATATCACTTTCGTGGAAGGAAAATTAGAAAATTTTGATGCCGTAATCGCCACTGGAAGCAATAATACTTCAAGATATTTTGAATATTATTTTAAAGACAAACCTTCAATTATTCGTAAAAACAGAAATTCAGTTGCTGTTTTAAACGGAAAAGAATCTAAGGAAGATTTTCTGGGTTTGGGTGAAGACATTTTCAGGTATTTCGGATTAGGATGCAGAAATGTTTCTAAATTATTTGTTCCAAAGGATTACAAATTTGATACTTTCTTCGAAGGAATTTTTGAATTTCAAGACGTAATTCATTATGAAAAATACGCTAATAATTACGATTACAACAAAGCGGTTTTCTTAATGAGCAACTTCAAATTATTGGATAATGGATTTCTTACAATCAAAGAAGACACAAGCTATTCGTCTCCTATTTCAAGTGTTTTCTATGAATTCTATGATAATTTGGAAGATCTAAAAACACGTTTAGAATCTGAAAATGAACAAATTCAATGTATCGTTTCAAAAGGAATTGTTAATAACAGCATTCCGTTTGGAAAAACGCAAAAACCAGAGCTTTGGGATTATGCGGATAACGTGGATACAATTGCATTTCTTTCATCAATTTAGTCAAAACGCATGTCAAATTACATTCAACTACAACGTTTTCGTTAATAACCTTATGAAATTATTACTAAAACGTAAAGGAATGTTTTTATCTAATTTCTGAAATTTGCGTTTCAAAATTTTAGACAACACATTCTAAACACACACAATGAAAAAACACAATTACAGTGCTGGTCCTTGCATTTTGCCTCAAGAAGTATTTGAAAAAGCGGCTCAAGCGGTTTTGAATTTCAATAATTCAGGTCTTTCTATTTTAGAAATTTCGCACAGAAGTAAAGATTTCCTTGCCGTAATGGACGAAGCAAGAGCGTTAGCATTGGAGCTTTTAGGCCTTGAAAATAAAGGCTACCAAGCTTTATTTTTGCAAGGTGGCGCCAGCATGGAATTTTTGAGAGTTCCGTATAACTTACTGAAAGAAGGCGGAAAAGCTTCGTATTTAGATACTGGAACTTGGGCTTCTGCAGCAATTAAAGAAGCAAAAGCATTTGGAGAAACTGTGGTTGTGGCTTCGTCAAAGGAAGAAAATTACAATCATATTCCGAAAAACTTTGAGATTCCAACAGATTCGGATTATTTTCACTGTACGTCGAACAATACGATTTTTGGAACTCAGATGAAATCGTTTCCAAAGACAAATGTTCCTGTGGTTTGCGATATGAGTTCTGATATTTTTTCAAGACAATTAGACTTTTCAAAATTTGATTTGATTTATGCTGGAGCTCAAAAAAATATGGGTCCTGCCGGAGTTACTTTGGTTGTTGTGAAAGAAGAACTTCTTGGAAAAACAGGAAGAGCTATTCCAAGCATTTTAGATTATGAAAAACATATCAACGCAGAAAGCATGTACAATACGCCTGCAGTTTTTGCAGTTTATACTTCGCTTTTGACAATGCAATGGTTGAAAAACCTAGGCGGAATTCCTGCCATTGAAAAAATTAATGACGCCAAAGCAAAATTATTGTACGCAGAAATCGACAGAAATCCTTTGTTCAAAGGCGCTTCAGTAGTTGAAGATCGTTCAAATATGAATGCTACGTTCTTATTAAACGACGAATCTCACGCTGCAACTTTTGACAAAATGTGGAAAGATGCTGGAATTTCTGGATTGCCAGGACACCGTTCTGTGGGCGGCTACAGAGCTTCGATGTACAATGCGTTGCCTTTGGAAAGCGTTCAGGTTTTGGTGGATGTGATGCAGGAATTGGAGAAAACGATTGTTGGATAATTTGATTTTACGATTATTTGATTGTTAGACTTCAGAACACATGGTCTTAAAAAAATTGAACAACATAAATAAAACACAGATTGGAATTTTTAAATATTTCAATCTTTAAATTTTAAAATAAAAAACATGAAAGTACTAGCCAATGACGGGATTTCAAAAAGCGGAATCAAGGCTTTAGAAAAAGGCGGATTTGAAGTAATTACTACAAAAGTGGCGCAGGAACAAGTTGCAAATTATATCAACGCAAATGCGGTTTCAGTACTTTTGGTACGAAGTGCGACGAAAGTGAGACAGGATATTATTGACAATTGCCCGACGTTGAAAGTGATCGGTCGCGGTGGTGTTGGGATGGATAATATTGATGTGGATTATGCGCGTGAAAAAGGAATTCACGTGATTAATACGCCGGCTTCTTCGTCAGAATCAGTGGCTGAATTGGTTTTTGCGCACTTATTTACAGGCGTGAGATTTTTGCACGATGCGAACAGAAATATGCCTCTTGAAGGTGATTCGAACTTTGAAGGTTTGAAAAAAGCGTATGCAAACGGACTGGAATTGCGTGGAAAAACCCTTGGAATTATTGGTTTTGGACGTATTGGAAAAGCGGTGGCTAAAATTGGACTTGGACTTGGAATGCGCGTGATTGCTTCGGATAAATTTGTTGGAAATGCTGAAATTAAAGTTGATTTTTACAACGGACAATTCATCAATGTGGATATCATTACAGAACCGATGGAAGATATTTTCAGACATTCAGATTTTATTTCGCTTCACGTTCCGGCGCAAGATGGTTATGTGATTGGCAAAGCTGAATTTGAGTTAATGAAAGATGGCGTGGGAATTGTAAATGCTTCGCGAGGTGGCGTCATCAATGAGGTTGAATTGATCGAAGCTCTTGAAACTGGAAAAGTTTTATTTGCTGGTTTAGACGTTTTTGAGGAAGAACCTACTCCGGCTGTTCAGATTTTAATGCATCCAAAAATTTCGCTCACACCGCATATTGGTGCTGCAACTTTGGAAGCTCAAGATAGAATTGGGACAGAATTGGCGGAACAGATTATCAGCTTATTAAAAAATTAACTCTTAATTGTTATAAGTAAAACATTTTTGTATAGATTTGAGTAATTTTAAAACCATACAAAAATGTTAGAACAATTATCAGATTTAGTGAAACAATTTGGAAATGAAGCTGTTGTAAACAACAAAAATGTTCCAAATGAATTGAATGAAGGCGTAATGGACGAAGCGAGCACTTCGATTTTTTCTGGTTTGCAGAAAATAATTTCAGAAGGTGGCGCAGATAAAATCGGAGCTTTATTTCAAGGAAATAATGCTGGTTCTGCAACAAATCCAGTAGTCAAGCAATTGACTGATCAGCTTTCAGAAAATCTAGGAGATAAATTTGGTTTGAGCAATGAAGCTTCTTCGGGAGTTGCGGGAAGTTTGATTCCTAAGGTTTTAGGCTCATTAATTGGAAAAGCTAAAAATCCAAATGATAAAAGTTTTGATATTTCTGATATCGTAAATTCACTTTCTGGCGGTCAAGGAAATGTTGCCGTGATGGATGCCATTCAAAAATATGGAACGCAATTTGGCTTAGACCAAAATAATGACGGAAAAGTGGACATGGCCGATGCAATGGCAGCCGTAAATAAAAAAGGAGGTTTTGGAGGTTTGCTCGGAAAACTTTTTGGGAAATAAAATACATAATTCATTAAAAAGTCAGACGATTGTCTGGCTTTTTTTGTTAAAAGAACAACAATCAAAATACTGGTTTAGAGAAGATTGATTAACTTTATGAAATGAAGAATCTTATTTTTATAGCATTTCTTTTCGTAATTATTTTTGGATGTACAACTTCAAGAACTTCCAGAGAAAAAACTTTTTCTAAAGATGAGAAAGTGGTTAAAAATGACACGATTAGAATTGCAAATGAAGAAATTGAATATGAAGTAATTATAATCGATTCTGGATTTAACAGTTGGTTTTTATCTTATTCAAAACCCCGAAATTATTATTCTCAACAGTATTTAGAGGCTCGAAATAGAGATTGGGTAATTGGCTGGAATAATAAATTCATTCAAGGAAATCGCTTAATTGAAATGTCTATTGACTATCAAAATAACATCGATTATGGCTATGAAGTTAATTATATGCTTTTCAATTATCTCAGTTATTTTCAATTAACGAATAATATTAGGCTTGGCGGTTTTGCGCCCCGAATTTAAAATTGTAATTTTGCTGTAATATTAATTCAGTATGAATAAGCTTAAACAACGCTGGGGAATTACGTCAAATTTTCAGCTTCTCATTATATTTATTGTCTTTGCCATCAATGGCTCACTTTCAGCCAGAATCTCATATTTTTTAATGGGATTGCTAGATATTACTAAGGAAAATACACATTGGAGTTTATATTACATCCTGCTTTTGGTATTGGTCTTACCGCTTTATCCGTTTATGCTTATGGTTTTTGGATGGCTTTTCGGGCAGTCGAAATTCTTCTTTCCATTTGCAAAAAAGATGATTCGAAGCATGAAATTAGGTTTTTTATTGCCAAAGGAAAAAGTTTAAAAAAAATTATACGTTGTTAAGGCCCTAAGCTTCAAAGTGACAAAATTTACAAATAGAAAAAGCCAGAAAGCAATTACCTACTGGCTTTTTATTTAAGAGTTAAACCTAAGTACATCAACAACTTATAACCTCTATTTCTCTTTACTAAAATAATACGTATAAATCCAAGTTAACGTAAATGTTGGCAAAATATCTGTAAAGGGCAGTAATTCTTCAAGAAATGAAATTACTCCACCCACTTTTCCAACAGTTCCTTTATACATGCTTGCCAAAATAATTCCTGAAATCGGAGCCCAAGCAAAATCTGCAAATTCTCCCAAGAATGGCAAAGCATATGAAAACATTCCGATGGCGTCAAAAAGCAAGCTCAGCAATAACTGTTTTTGTTTTTTATCTGAAGCCGCTTTTATTTCAACTTGTTCTGTCATTTTCAATGGTTTATTTTCGCTTTATAACGCAAAAGGGATGCCAATTATTTCTTCAGCTTGCCTGAATATTGTTTTCTTACTTTATCCACTTTTGGCGTAATCACATAACTGCAATACGATTTTTCTTTGTTTCTAGCGTAATAATTTTGGTGATAATCTTCAGCTACATAAAATTTTGAAGCTGCAGAAACTCTTGTCACAACAGGTTTTCCATATGTATTTTCAGCATTTAAAACTTTAATATAATCTTCAGTAGTTTTCTTTTGTTCATCATTGTGATAGAAAACTTCGCTTCTATATTGCGTACCGACATCAGCGCCTTGACGGTTCAAAGTCGTCGGATCGTGCGTGGCAAAAAATATTTCTAATAATTCACCAAAACTGATTTTTGTTGGATCAAATGTAATTTGTGTAGCTTCAGCATGGCCTGTGTTACCTGTAGAAACTTCTTCATAAGTTGGGTTTGCAGTTTTTCCGCCAATATATCCAGATTCTACTTTTTTAACGCCGTCTAATTCTAAAAAGATTGCTTCTGTACACCAAAAACATCCTCCGCCAAATGTGGCTACTTCTAATCCTTTTTCTACTTCCATTTTTACTGGTTCCTTGTTTTCTGAAATTAATTGTTCATTCTCTTTTCCTTTTGACTGACACGAAATTGTAATCAATGTCAGCGCCGCAATTATCTTTTTCATTTTCCTCCTTTTGTTTCTCAAAATTAATCAATAAATAAGCCAAAATTATCGTGTTAACTAAACTTTATAAGTCCATATACGAAAGAATTAAAGTGGAAAGATGTGAAAGTTTTCTAAAACTTTGTTTCTTTGTATAAATTGCATAAAAATGATTCAGGCAAAAAATCTACATAAATATTACGACAAGCTTCACGTTCTAAAAGGAGTCGATTTGCACATTGAAAAAGGGGAAATTGTTTCTATCGTAGGTGCTTCTGGTGCCGGAAAAACTACACTTTTGCAAATTTTGGGCACTTTAGACAAACCGACAATCGAAACCGGAACTTCGTTAAAAATCAATAACGAAGATATTCTGAAATTAAACGACAAAGCATTATCACGTTTCAGAAATTTGCAACTCGGATTCATTTTTCAGTTCCACCAATTATTACCAGAATTTACAGCTTTAGAAAACGTCTGCATTCCCGCTTTTATCGCTGGAAAATCAAAATCTGAAACTGAAATTGAAGCGAAAAAATTATTAGATTATTTAGGATTGTCATACCGAATCAATCACAAACCGGGAGAACTTTCTGGCGGAGAACAACAAAGAGTTGCCGTTGCAAGATCACTGATAAACAAGCCTGCCGTAATTTTTGCAGATGAACCTTCTGGAAATTTAGATACTGCTTCCGCAGAAAATCTGCATCAATTATTTTTCAAATTAAGAGATGAATTCGGACAAACTTTTGTAATCGTGACACACAACGAAGAACTGGCAAATATGGCCGACAGAAAATTAATTATGTCCGATGGATTAATTCCTTAAAACTATGTTTTTAATACTTTTAAGCTGGATTTATATTTTATTTACAACCGTAAATCTTGGTTGTTTTTTGGATAAAATCCTAGGCTTAAAAGTTAAATATTTTACAGTAATTTCAATTTTAGGATTACTTTTAACTACGATTATTGCCAGCATTTGGGCAATTTTTGGAAGAATAAATTTTGAATTTCATATTGCAATTTTGCTTCTAAATTTTGTCTTATTTTTCTCCAATAAATCTGCAATTGTTTCCATTTACAGAAACTTTTATTTCGAAATAAAAAACCTTCAAAAGAGTCTCAAAATTTTCCTTGGAATAATTACTTTTTTCATAATCGCCCAATGCGCTTCCATTCCGTATGCGATTGACAATGAATCTTATTACATTCAGTCTATTAAATGGATCAATGAATTTGGCTTTGTGAAAGGACTCGCCAACATTCACTTTTTCCTAGGACAAACCAGTGGATGGCATATCGCTCAAAGCGCTTTCAACTTCTCATTTTTATACGATAAATTCAATGATTTAAGCGGTTTTTGTCTTTTACTTGGAAATATATTTGCCATCCAAAAACTAAACGATTTCTTTAAAAACCAAGACAAAAAAAATCTTATCATCGGACTTTTTCCTTTGGCAAATGTTTTCCTTTTTCAATTTATAAGCGCACCTTCGCCTGACATGCCGATTTATGTTTTTACGTTTGTTATTTTTGCGTATTTCTTAGAAAATCATAGAAAAATGAACAATGAAATTTTCAATATAATTTCAATTCTTGTGCTATTTTCTTTGTATATAAAAACCACCGCACTAGGACTTTGCATTTTGCCAATTATTATTTTATTACAAAATTATAAGGAAATCAAAATCTATAAAATCACATCTCTTTCCTTTATAATCTTGGCGTTGTTTGTAGCAAAAAATACAATTGTCACAGGCTATCCACTTTTTCCAATCACACAGAATTTCGGATTTGTTTCTGACTATCAGATTCCCGAGAAAATTGCTGTACTTTATTATTCCTTGACAAAATATTTCGCTTATTCGCTGACAGAAACTCAATTCAATGAAATGTCAACTTGGGAAGTTTTTTTACGTTGGATTTCAATGCCAAAATTACACGGCTTATTCAATAAACTGAGTATTTTTCTGGTAATTTTTACGCCAATTCTGATTTATAAATTCTTGAACCAAAGAAGATTTTGGATTTTATATTTCATCATGTCGGTACAATTGTTGCTTCTATTTTTATCGTCGCCACAATATCGATTTTTCATGAATTTCATCCTGTTTTTTTCTTTTTTATGGCTTGCTATTTTTATAAAAAAGAAAAGAATAATTTTAATTTCGCTAGTATTTTCAACGTTTGCAACCGCTTTCGTTTTATTTATTCCTATGAATTTGAAAAGTTTAGCCAGAAATGAACACGCGATTACAACAAGCAATTTTTCTGTAAAAAATATCATTTTCCCGTTTCAAAATTCTAAATACGAAACTGATTTTGAACGAATACAAAACGATCATTTTTATTATAATTCTCCCAAAACTATTGACTTTTTTTGGGGAACTGCAAATGGAGAAATTCCATGCGTAAATAAAAAACAGATTGACTATTTTGATCAAAAATATAATGTTAAACCACAAATGCGAAGTGATGATTTAAAAGACGGATTTTATGCAAAAGACACTTCAAAAGAATAAAAAATGACCCAAAAAGAACTAAAAATTTTCCTTGACGAAAAAGTTGAACTTTATAATAATCCGAATTTTATTGAAAGTGATCCAATTCAGATTCCGCATTTATTTTCCTTAAAAGAAGACATTGAAATTGCCGGATTTTTAAGCTCTATAATTGCTTGGGGAAACCGAAAAATGATCATCAACAATTCCAAAAAGATGATGGATTTGATGGGGAATTCTCCGTATGATTTCGTAATGTCGCATCAAGATTATCAATTGGAAAGACTAGAAAATTTTGTCCACAGAACTTTTAACGGAGTTGATTTTACTACATTTATAAAGGCCTTACAACATATTTACATAAACCACAACGGATTGGAAGCTGTCTTCTTAAAAAATCAGGAAGCCAATTCAATGCAAAAAAGTATTCATGAATTCAAGAAAATTTTCTTTGAAATTGAGCATCTGCAAAGAACCCAAAAGCACATTTCAGATCCGTTAAACAATTCTGCTGCAAAGCGTATTAATATGTTTCTCAGATGGATGGTTCGCCAAGACAAAAAAGGCGTCGATTTCGGAATTTGGAAAACCATTTCTCCGTCAACTCTATCGTGTCCGTTAGATGTACATTCTGGAAATGTGGCCAGGAAATTAGGAATCTTGACTCGAAAACAAAATGATGCAAAAGCTTTGGCAGAATTAGATTTTCAATTGCGGAAATTAGATCCAAATGATCCTGTAAAATATGATTTCGCGTTGTTTGGATTGGGCGTTTTTGAGGGATTTTAGTTAGATTATTCGATGGCTTGATTGTTAGATTATTCGAAGTATCGAAGTATCAAATTATCGAAAAATCGGTTTAATCAGCTAATTAACGTACCTTTGCACAAAATTTACACATTATGTCCACTTTTGAGCAATTAAATCTTCCAAAATCATTACAAAAAGCAATTGATGATTTAGGATTCACCGCACCTACTCCAATTCAGCAAAAATCTTTTTCTGTAATTGCGTCAGGTCGCGATATGATGGGAATTGCACAAACCGGAACTGGAAAAACTTTTGCGTATCTTTTGCCTTTGCTCAAATTATATACGTTTACACCAACACATACGCCAAAAATCGTAATTCTTGTTCCAACACGCGAATTAGTAGTTCAAGTTGTGGAAGAAGTGGAAAAATTGACAAAATATATGTCAGTTAGAACACTTGGAATTTACGGTGGAGTAAACATCAATACACAGAAAAAAAACGTTTACGAAGGAATTGATATTCTTGTCGGAACACCTGGACGTGTGATGGATTTGGCTTTGGACAATGTAATCCGTTTTGACGAAACTCAAAAATTGGTGATTGACGAATTTGATGAAATGCTGAATCTTGGTTTTAGAGTGCAGCTGACTTCAATTTTGGCGATGATGAAACCAAAACGTCAAAATATTCTTTTTTCTGCGACTATGACGGAAGAAGTAGATGCCATTTTGAATGATTATTTTGATTTCCCAGAAGAAGTTTCATTGGTTCCATCTGGAACTCCGTTAGAAAAAATCAAGCAATACAGATATAAAGTTCCGAATTTCAATACGAAGATTAATCTTTTGAAAAATCTTTTGGCAAACGACGAAAGTATGTCAAGAATTTTGATTTTCGTAAATAATAAGAAGTTCGTAGATATGGTTTACGATCGAATTGTGGAAGAATTTCCAGAACAATTTGGCGTAATTCACTCAAATAAATCTCAAAATTACCGTTTAACGACGATGGAAAATTTTCAACAAGGAATCTTGCGTGGAATTATCACCACTGACGTAATGGCGAGAGGTTTGGATATTTCTGACATTACACACGTTATTAATTTTGACGTTTCGGAAGTTCCTGAACAATATATTCACAGAATCGGTAGAACCGGTCGTGCTGACAAAGATGGTATTGCAATCAGTTTCGTCGGACCAAAAGAAGAAGAGTTTTTCATTGAAAGCGAACTTTTAATGAATAAGGAAGTTGACATTGAACCAATTCCGGAAGCGGTTGAAATTGCAACAGTTTTGATAGAATCTGAAAAAGTGAAGCAACCGATTAAACTTTTGATGAAAAAAGTAGCGAAGGGAAATAGTGCTTTTCACGAAAAATCAGAGAAAAACAAACAAGTTAATCTTGGTGGTCCAGGAAAAACGAAACCTCGTAAAACAAAAGCTAGAAACCGTGGTGTGGAAAGAACTCGTGATAAAAAGAGAAAAGATAAAGGTAAATAGGATTGTATTTTTGCCACTAATTCACGAATTAAAATCCGCAATGAAATTAAATTCGTGAATTAGTGGCCTTTTTTACTGTTTCGCAAAAACCAAGCAAACTGGAGCGCACAATTCTATTCTTTTTCCAGTATCTGAAAGCTTTCCGGTCAACTTATCAATTTTAAAAATCACTACATTATTCGTATATTGATGTCCAATTAATAGAAAATTTCCACTTGGATCTATTGCGAAATTTCTTGGTCCTTTTCCTTTTGTATCAACTTGATTTACCAAATCTAAATTTCCTTTTTTATTTATTGCAAAGATATTTATTGTATTCGCATCGCCTCTATTTGTAGCATATAAAAACTTTCCATCTGGAGAAATATGAATGTCTGCCGCACTGGTTTCATCTTGAAAATCTTTCGCAATAATTGTAGTTTCTTGAAGTAATTTTAAAGAGCCATTTTTGTATTTATACGTAGCCAAACTTCCGTCTAATTCGTGTAAAACATAGGCAAACTTTCCATCATTACTGAAAACCAAATGCCTTGGCCCGCTTCCTTTTTTAGTATCAATTGTTTCTCTTAAAGTAAGAATGTTTTGTGGCGCATTTTTGTCATACTTATAAACTAAAATTTTATCCATCCCTAAATCGTTTACTAATACGAATTTCTTGTCGGGAGAAAAATAAGTCATATGAACATGCGCGCTTTCTTGTCTTTTTTCGTTAGCGCTTTTTCCAGAATGCTGGATAATTTGTTTTGCTTTAGTCAAACTTCCGTCGGCATTTTTTCCAAAAACAGTGATGTTTCCGCCTGAATAATTTGCAGAAATTACATTTTTATCGTCATTAATTATGTAACAAGGATCAGCCCCATTGGTTTCTTGTTTGTTCAGAAAATTCAATTTTCCCGTTTTTGGGTTAAACCAAAAGGAACTTACCGTACTTTCTTTTCCGCTTTCATTTACAGAATAGACAAAATCATTTCCTTGCGAAACAGTCAAATAACTCGGATTTATTACATTTTCAGTAGTTGCTTTCAATGAAAAATCAGCCGTATCTGTACTAAAGTCATAGACATAAATTCCTTTGCTTTCGCAAGAATTAGTATATGTTCCGATAATCAAATTGTATATTTTATCTTGAGCATTCATTGCTGTGGTTAGGAAAATCGTAAAAAGTACTAAACTTATTTTTTTCATTTTGGATAATTTATAAAGCACAAAAATAGTTGTTCAGCAAAGAAAAGCATCTTCAGAAAATGTTAATTTAATATTTCAAAAAAATCACCAAACTAACAATGACAACTGCCAACAAATTTGTATTTTTGACAAACTTTCATTGAATGCAGTTCAAACACCCGGAAATTCTATACTTTCTTTTTTTATTGGTCATTCCAATTCTGGTTCATTTGTTTCAATTGCGTCGTTTCAAAAAAGAATATTTTACCAACGTACATTTTTTAAAAGAGCTTGCCATTCAGACTCGTAAGAGTTCAAAACTGAAGAAATGGTTGCTTTTAGTCACGCGATTATTTTTATTAGCGTGTTTGATAATTGCTTTTGCCCAACCATTTTTTCAAGCAAAGGATTCAAAAGGAATTACCAACGAAATGTTCATCGTTTTAGACAATTCTTTTTCAATGCAAGCTAAAGGAAAACAGGGCGAACTGATGAAAAGAGCAGTTCAAGAATTGTTGAAAAATGCCCCAGAAAACCAGACTTTTTCGTTGATTACCAATTCAGAAACATTTTGGAACACCGATATAAAATCCATCCAAAAAGAGTTGCAAAACCTGAAATACAGTGCATCGCCATTTGCTTTGGATAATTTGATGGCAAAAATAAAATCCAGAAAATCACCTTATAATAAAGATGTTGTCGTGATTACAGATGCCGTTGGTTTGGAAGCAAAACAATTGAAAAGCATCGACAGCACTTTTAATACCTATTTCATAATCCCGAAAGCGGAACAGAGAAATAATGTTTCAATCGACAGCATTTACATCAACCAAACTTTGGATAATTTCTATGAAATTGGCGTAAAATTGTCTTCTTACGGCCAAAATGAAGACGATATTCCGATTGCTTTGTACAATGACAAAAAACTGGTTGCCAAAACAATAGTGAACTTTGAAGGAAAAGAAAAGTCAATCAATTTTACAATTCCAAAGGAAGATTTTAACGGTTATGCGTCGATTGAAGACAATGCGTTGCAATATGACAATCAACTGTTTTTCAGTATTTCAAAACCAATCAAGACCAATGTAATCAGTATTGGACAAGTTGAAAAAAGTGCCTTTCTAAGAAAAATTTATGCTGATAAAGAATTCATTTACACCAATTTTGACATTAAATCTTTAGATTATAATCAACTTGAAAAACAAGACGCGATTGTTTTAAACGAAATTCAAGAAATTCCGCAGGCTTTGCAAACGACTTTGAAATCTTTTGTGGAAAAAGGAGGCAATTTGATTGTCATTCCTTCGCAGGAAAGTTCGATTTCAAACTTAAATAGTTTGATGCAAAATTTTGGCGGAATTCAATTCAAAACTTTAGAAAACAAAGACAAATTAGTTTCAAAAATTGCTTTCAGTCATCCGCTTTACAGTACTGTTTTTGAGAAAAAAATTGACAATTTCCAATATCCAAATATCAAAAATTCGTTTGCGATTTCAAGCGCTTTTCCTTCGATTTTGGGATTTGAAGACCAAAGTTCCTTCTTGACGGCGATTCAAAATCCGGTAAGTTCTGTTTATATTTTTTCAGCTCCGATAAATAAGGAAAATTCTAACTTCCAGAATTCGCCATTGATTGTTCCAACGTTTTATAATATGGCGCAAAGCAGTCAAAAAACAGGAATCAACGCTTTGACAATTGGTGAAAACAATCCGTTTTTAATTGACGCTTTATTGTCAAAAGATGAAATTTTAGAAATCAAAAGTCTTTCAGAAGGTGCTGAGAAATTTATTCCGATGCAACAAATTTTAAACAACAAAGTGAAATTGACATTTAACGATTTTCCTCAAGAAGCAGGAAATTTCGGAATTTATAAAAAAGACGAACTGCTGAAAAAAATCAGCTTTAATTACAACAGAACCGAAAGCGATTTGGCTGTATCAAACGAAGCTCTGCTTTCAGATTTTAATGTAATCGACAGCATTGACAACGTTTTTGACACATTACAAACCGACAGAACCGATAATGAAATCTGGAAATGGTTCGTGTTTTTAACGCTTTTATTTTTAGTGACGGAAATATTGATTCAGAAATTTTTGAAGTAAAATAAAAATATTTGCCACAGATTTAAAGGATTAAATTGATTATTTTGAAACAAAAAATCCGTGGAAATCATTTTAATCTGTGACAAAAAAAGATTAGAAAACAACAACACAACGCATAAAATATGAACCTGATTATTCGACAAGCAAAAATCATTGACCCGAAAAGTCCGAATCACAAACAAACGACTGACATTCAAGTGGAAAACGGCGTTATCACAAAAATTGGAAACCAGCTTGCAAATCCAGATAATTTTGAAACTTTGGAATTGGAAAACCTGCACGTTTCTCAAGGCTGGTTTGATTCGAGCGTAAGTTTGGGCGAACCTGGTTTTGAAGATAGAGAAACGATTTCAAACGGATTGAATACAGCCGGAAAAAGCGGATTTACTGCGATTGCAATGCAACCAAACAGCTTTCCGATTGTGGACAATCAGCAAAGTGTCAGCTTTGTAAAAAGCAAATCGGCTGGTTTTGGAACCGATTTATTTCCGATTGGCGCTTTGACAAAATCAAGCGAAGGAAATGATTTGGCCGAACTTTTTGATATGAAAAACTCTGGAGCCGTTGCTTTTGGAGATTACAATAAAAGTCTTTCAAATGCAAATCTTTTGAAAATCGCTTTGCAATATGTGCAAGATTTTGATGGTTTGGTGATTGCTTATTCTCAAGATTCAAATATAAAAGGAACCGGAGTTGCGAACGAAGGAATTGTCAGCACAAGATTAGGATTGAAAGGAATTCCGGCTTTGGCAGAAGAATTGCAGATTTCCAGAAACTTATTCATCTTAGAATATACGGGAGGAAAATTGCACATTCCGACGATTTCTACAGCAAAATCAGCACAATTAATTCAAGAAGCTAAAGCAAAACGTTTGAACGTAACTTGTTCTGTTGCTGTTCATAATTTGGTTTTGACCGATAAAAAATTAGACGGATTTGATACAAGATTTAAAGTTACGCCACCTTTACGAAGCGAATCGGACCGAAAAGCTTTGGTCGAAGCTGTGAAAAATGGCACCATCGATATGATCACTTCCGACCATAATCCGATGGATATCGAGCATAAAAAGATGGAATTTGATATGGCAAAAAACGGAACAATTGGTTTGGAAAGTGCTTTTGGAGCTTTACTGACGGTTCTTCCTTTGGAAATCATAATTGAAAAATTGATTTCTGGAAAAGAAGTTTTCGCTATTGAAAATTCAGAAATAAAAGAAGGAAATATGGCAAATTTGACGCTTTTCAATCCTGAAGGAAATTGGACATTTACTAAAGAAAACATCCTCTCAAAATCTAAAAATTCTGCTTTCTTCGGACAGGAAATGAAGGGAAAAGCGTATGGAATTTTGAATAATAACAAACTGGTTTTAAATAAATAAGCAATGAAAAATACTGTTGAAGAAGGAAAAAACATCGTAATTATCTCGCATATAACAATTTTAGGAACTATCATTGCTCTGATTATGAATAATGATACTAAAAATCCTTTTGCCTCTTTTTACATTCGTCAAACTTTAGGGATTTTTCTGTTATTTTTTGCATTGGGATATCCTGTAGGTCTTTTTGATAGTTGGATGATTTCTTCTTCTCTTTACATTTTCATATTTATTCTTTGGGCTTATAGTTTTATCAGTGCCCTTCAGGGACAAATGAATTTGATCCCCTTTCTTGGAGTTTTTTTCCAAAAGTTTTTTAAAAATATTACCTAAAATAAATGAAATCAAACATTGAATATCTCATCAGAGAACCAAAAATAAAGCAAGAAAAAAATCCGTTGTTGCTTTTGCTTCACGGTTATGGAAGCAACGAAGAGGATTTATTTTCGTTTGCTACTGAACTTCCAGAAGAATATTATGTGATTTCGGCTCGCGCGCCTTATGATTTGCAACCTTACGGACACGCGTGGTACGCCATCACTTTTGACGCTGACCAAAATAAATTTTCAGATGACAACCAAGCAATTGAATCAAGAGATTTGATTGCAAGATTTATCAACGAAATAGTTTCAGAATTGCCAATTGATTCCGAAAATGTGACTTTGATTGGTTTCAGCCAAGGAACAATTTTGAGCTATGCTGTTGCTTTAAGTTATCCTGAAAAAATCAAACGAGTTGTTGCTTTGAGCGGTTATTTGAACGAAGGAATTTTGGCTTCGGGTTATGAAACTAAAGATTTCAAAAACCTAAAAATGTTTATTTCACACGGAACTCAAGACCAAGTTATTCCTGTGGATTGGGCGAGAAAAGCTCCGGAAGCATTAAAAAATTTGGGGATTTCTATGACTTACAAAGAATACCCAATTGGTCATGGCGTTTCTCCGCAGAATTTTCAAGACTTAAAAAATTGGTTGAAAAACAATTAATTTTTACTAAAATATTGCATTAAAAAAACCGACAATTCATAGATTAAAATCAATCAATTGTCGGTTTTTTTAAAATTTAATCTTCTGGATTATCACTTCCAGTGACGGCCTGCTCATCAATTAAGGCACCAGCATACATTATGGAATCACCATTTTTTAATGTAAATCCTTTTAGAGTGAGAAGTTTCCAATCATCCTTAATATAAGGTTCTTTTTCCGATTTTCTTTCCATCAAAATAGATGATTTTTCATTCGGAATATACAATTCTGCTCTATTTCCTTCTTCCTCTAAAACTACAAAAGCACTGACAACAGGATCTCCTGCTTTAATTTCAGCAACAGGATTTAAACGAACACCAACTTCAAAAGGACGAATACAAGTATTTTTTAAAACTGACCATTTATAACCTGCCGAAGTCACACAACCTTTATCGTCTTTGTCTGGTCCGGCAACTGTTCCCAAACTGTCTTTTTCAATTGACATATTTGATGAACCGCCAAGATCTCTACAAGCAAAAAATGTGAAGATAATTCCGACAAATAAAACTATTTTTTTCATTTAGATATAATGATTTGAGAGTATATAAAATTATAAAAAAACTTCTATTTTAAAGTATTTGGATAGACAAATGTCTCAATAGTTTCAAAATCTGTGGGTTTTCCATCATTTTTAAAATATTTGATAAGCACTTCGCCCCAAGCCTGTCCGATTGCGAAATCTGCGATGATCCAGCGGTGATTTAAAATTTTAATCTTGTTAATGATTGGCTTGTTGCCGTTTATAATTTCATATTTTGTCAAAGGATTTCCGTTTGGGCCTTCATTCAGCGACATTATTTCGTCACGAATTTGAGCCGAAAGTTGGTTGATATCATAGCTTTCATAATATTCTAAAGCATTTTCATTATTGGCTAGCGAAAAATAATCTGCATCTCTCAATTTATCATTTAAGGCAACAATCGAATCTCTTTTTGACTTCGATTCTTTTTGGAAATTGGCAATTCTATCTTCTTCAAATTTATTTTTTTTCGTAAAATACATGTAAGTAAAAATGTTCAGCAAAACTGAAAATATAAACAGATAAAGCAATGGTTTTTTCATTAATTATAAATTTTAAATAGTTATTTCAAGGTTGTCATACGCTAGAAAAATATTTTTCGGAAGCCTTCTCTGCACCTCTTCATGAAATCCCATTGTATGACTAATGTGTATCAAATAAGCTTTTTCGGGCTTAATTAAATTAATAAAATCAAGAGCTTCGTGCAAGCTAAAATGTGAATGGTGTTCTTCTTCTCGCAAAGCATTTACGACTAAAACTTTCAAATTCTTCAACTTTTCAATTTCAATATCTTCAACAGTTTTTACATCCGTTAAGTATGCAAAATCATCAATTCGATAGCCAAAAACCTGAAGATCACCGTGCATTACATTTATAGGAATTGCAATTTTATTTCCGATAGCAAAATTATGATTATTTACCACTTCAATAGCATCAACAGAAGGTGCGCCAGGATATTTATTTACAGTTTCAAAAATATAGCCAAATCGCTCTTGCAAAGATTTCAAAACACGCTCATGAAGATAAATCGGAATGTTTCCCTGGCGGAAATTAAACGGACGAATATCATCTAAGCCAGCGGTGTGATCTGAATGTTCATGGGTAAATAAAATTCCGTCTAATTTTGTACATCCTGAAACTAAAATTTGTTGTCTAAAATCGGGGCCACAGTCAATTACGAATGAATAATTATCCCAAGAAATCCATACTGAAACGCGAAGTCTTTTGTCTTTTGGATCATTACTTTTACAAACAGGATGATCGCTTCCGATAACCGGAATACCCTGCGAAGTTCCTGTGCCCAAAAAATATACTTTCACCTTCGTTAATTTTTTACAAAAATAGGATTAATTCTGTTTAATAAAACCTCGATTTTGTTAACTTTGCCTAAGATTGCAACAACTATGATAAACTTCGAAAACGAAATTAAGCTTAAGGGCGACAGGATGATTGAACAAATTCCTTCAATTAAGGATAAAGCCCTGCGTATCAACCTAAACGAAAATATTTATGGTACTTTTGCCGAAATTGGTGCCGGACAGGAAACTGTAAGACATTTCTTTAGAACTGGCGGTTCTTCAGGAACAATTGCAAAAGCCATGTCAGCCTACGATAAAGATTTTAGTGATGCTATCTATGGTTCTGAAACTGATGGAAGATATGTTACAGAAGCCAGGCTTAAAAAAATGCTTTCTCACGAAGTAAATCTTGTGGAACAGCGTTTGAAAAGAGACAAACATCCAAGTAAAATGTTTTTCAGCTATGCAAATACTGTAGCTACAATCGATTTTGCAAAACAATTTAAAGGCCACGGTTGGGTTGGAGTCAAATACCAAATCGAACCAGACGAGGATTATAACGAAATCGTACTTCATATTCGTTTTAAAGAAACTGATGCCCGATTACAACAAGAAACACTTGGAATCCTAGGAGTCAACTTAATTTATGGTGCGTTTTATAAATATAATGATCCAAAGAAATTACTTCGCTATTTATATGACCACTTGGACAAAGACCAATTGGAAATTGATACGATAAATTTCTCAGGACCCCGATTTGCTGATGTTGACAACCGTTTAATGAGCTTACAATTGGTTAAAAATGGAATGACTGATGCTGTAATGTTTGATCCAGATGGTAATAACGTTTTACCTGCGGCAATTTTATACAAGAAAAATATTCTTGCTTTGCGAGGAAGTTTTCGTCCTGTGACAAAAGTCAATATGGATATGTATAAAAAATCGCTTGAAATGTTTTTAGAAGAAAATAAAGTTCAAGAGGAAAATACGCTGGTGGTTTTCGAAATTACGCTTTCAAATCTTCGTTCAGACGGAGAAATTGATGAAAGAGATTTTATGGATAGAGCCGAATTACTTTGTTCATTGGGTCAAACAGTAATGATTTCAAACTTCCAAGAATATTATAAAGTTGTTGAATATTTTTCTAATTATACCAAAGCTAGAATGGGATTAGCCATGGGCGTTAGCAATTTAGTGGATGTTTTTGATGAGAAATATTACCGCCATTTGAGTGGCGGTATTCTGGAAGCTTTTGGTAAATTATTCTACCGAGATCTGAAAGTTTTCTTATATCCGATGAAAGATGAAAACGGAGTTGTTATTAATTCTGAAAATCTAAAAGTTCATCCAAGAATGAAAGAGTTATATAAATTCTTCAAATTCAATGGAAAAGTAGTCGATATTACTGATTTTGATGAAAATGATTTAGAGATTTTCTCAAGAGAAGTTCTAAAAATGATCAGCAAAGGAAAACAAGGCTGGGAAGAAATGCTTCCAAAAGGTATTGCCGAAATGATTAAAAAAGATAATCTTTTTGGGTATGATCCTAAAAAATTGATGGAAGAAAAAACGAATTAGTTTTCAGATAGCAGAATTTAGATTGCAGTTAACGGCTAACTATATAATAACAAAAAAGCGATATTCCGATTTGAATATCGCTTTTTTGTTTAAGGTTTACATTTTGCCAAAACTGAACACAATAAACTGAAATCTACTTCAATATCTGACTAGCGTGTGCTTTTGTTTTTACGTCTGAAATGATATCTTCAATAATCCCTTCTTCGTTAATTACAAAAGTTGTTCTATGGATTCCATCGTAAGTTCTTCCCATAAATTTCTTTGGCCCCCAAACTCCGAAAGCCTGGATAACTTCTTTTTCCTCATCAGCCAAAAGCGGAAACGGAAGATTAAATTTATCTTTAAATTTTAATTGCGCTTTTTGAGCATCGGCACTTACGCCTAAAAGTTCATAATTATTAGCTTTAAATCTTTCAAAATTATCTCTCAAATCACAGGCTTCCGCCGTACAACCTGGTGTACTTGCTTTTGGATAAAAGAAAACAACTAATTTTTTTCCTTTATAATCTTCTAATTGATGAAATTTTCCATCTTGATCAAAACCTGAAAAATCAGGTGCTTTGTCTCCTATTTTTAATGACATATCTTTTCTATTTATGAATTTAGATTTATGAATTTAGATTTATAATTTTGAGAATTGAATTGTAAATTTACAACTATAAAATTAGTTAAAAATGACCAAAAAAGAGCGTGCCAATTTCGTTATTACTACGTTAAAAGAATTATATCCCACAATTCCAATTCCTTTAGATCATAAAGATGCTTATACCTTGCTAATTGCTGTTTTGCTTTCGGCGCAATGTACAGATGTTCGCGTCAATCAAATTACACCTTTGCTTTTTGCCAAAGCAGATAATCCGTATGATATGATAAAAATGACCGTTGAAGAAATTCAAGATATTATTCGTCCGTGCGGTTTGTCACCTATGAAATCAAAAGGAATTTATGGGCTTTCAAAAATATTAATTGACAACTACAATGGCGAAGTTCCGCAGAGTTTTGAAGCTTTAGAATCATTTCCAGCTGTTGGCCACAAAACGGCAAGTGTTGTAATGTCACAAGCTTTTGGCGTTCCTGCATTTCCAGTCGACACTCATATTCACCGATTGATGTATCGCTGGGGATTGTCTAGTGGAAAAAATGTAGTGGAAACAGAACGAGATGCAAAGAAAATTTTTCCGGAAGAATTATGGAATGAATTGCACCTTCAAATGATTTGGTATGGAAGAGAATATTCTCCGGCAAGAGGTTGGAATCTAGAAAAAGATATAATTACCAAAACTATTGGAAGTAAAAAAATTTTAAGCGAATTAGAAAAAAAATAGTAGGCGAACCTGTGGCTTAATAACAAAAAAATATCCCGAAGATTTTCTCCTCGGGATACTTCTCAATTAGCGATTGATTCAAATTTCAACCCATTCACTTTAATATAATTCAAAGCTTTAGAGTAATTCAATAAAAATGATATTGTTTCTTTCTTTGGTTGCATTTGTTTTGTTGCTAATGTTTTTTTAGAGTAGATTTTTGCCATATCTTTATTTTAAATAGGTTTGTTTCTACTTTAACGCAACAAATTTCTGATTATTGTTAATTTGTCAAGATAATTTGATGCTTGTCAATAACTTTTCTCAAGTTCATCAAAGCATAGCGCATTCTTCCGAGTGCTGTATTGATAGAAACACCTGTCAATTCTGAGATTTCCTTAAAACTTAGGTCTTGATAAATTCTCATAATTAATACTTCTTTTTGATCTTCAGGAAGTTCTTCGATTAGCTTTTTCAAGTCATTTTCTACTTGATCAGTAATCATTCTGCTCTCAATATTCGGGCAACTATCTGACATTATAGAGAAAATTGAAAACTCTTCAGTTTCTCTAAACATTGGCATTTTCTTGTTTCTTCTAAAATGATCCACAATTAAATTGTGTGCAATTCTCATTACCCAAGGAAGAAATTTTCCTTCCTCATTATAAGAACCTGACTTTAAAGTTTTAATAACTTTAATGAATGTATCTTGAAAAATATCATCTGAAATATCTCTGTCAGATACTTTAGAATAGATAAATCCATAAATTTTTGATTGGTGTCTATTGATTAGAATCGCCAAGGCATTTTCGTCACCTGCGACATAACTCTTTACCAATAAAGCGTCTGGGAGTTGAACATTAGCCATAATATTACCTTTTAGTTTTTGGATGTAATTGAAATAATAATTTCTAAAAAAGTAATTTTCTTATAATAGGCAAATGTTAAATTAAGATTAATGTTGAGCCAAATGTAGCATAATTTTTTTTATAGTACCAAATAAAATATTGAATTTTAACATTAATTGTACAATAAAATAATTTTAAGACACCATTTACATACAAAATATAGACTATTTAGGTAGAATTATAAGTCTGTTAACATCGATTTTCAAAGACTTTTCAGAAATTTACTTCCACACAAATTAGTTATCTTTGCATTCTCAAATTATGCTATGATTATAGATATCACAAAAATTGATCCAAAATCAAATATTATTATAAAGGGTGCTCAAATTCACAATCTTAAGAATTTGGACGTCGTGATTCCTCGCAATAAATTAGTTGTTATTACTGGGCTTTCCGGTTCAGGAAAATCGAGTTTAGCGTTTGACACTTTATATGCCGAAGGACAGCGAAGATATGTGGAAAGTTTGTCTTCGTATGCAAGGCAATTTCTTGGAAGACTGGACAAGCCAAAAGTGGATTACATCAAAGGAATCGCTCCAGCAATTGCAATTGAACAAAAAGTAAATACCACAAATGCGCGTTCAACTGTTGGAACTTCTACCGAAATTTATGACTATTTAAAATTGCTTTTTGCAAGAATCGGAAAGACTTTTTCTCCGATTTCTGGCCAAGAAGTGAAAAAAGATACCGTTTCTGACGTAATGAACGACGTCAAAAATTTTGAACATGAAAGCAAATGGTTGCTTCTAGCTCCTATTCATCTGGAGGAAGGACGCGCGCTAGAAGACAAACTGAAAGCGCTGTTACAACAAGGCTTTGCAAGGATTTTGGTCAATAACGAAATGGTTCGTTTGGATGAAATCGAAAGTCATTCTTTAGATAATAAAGACATTCTTCTGATTATCGACAGAATCGTTGTGAAAGACGAAGAAGAATTCTACAATCGTTTGGCAGATGCGGTTCAGACTGCTTTTTACGAAGGAAAAGGAATTTGTTACTTGCAAGAATTAGGTACAAATAACAGAAAAACTTACAGCAATAATTTTGAGTTGGACGGAATCCAATTTTTTGAACCGAACGTTCACTTGTTCAGTTTTAATAATCCGTATGGTGCTTGCCCAACGTGTCAAGGTTATGGAAACATTATCGGAATTGATGAAGAATTAGTGATTCCAAATACCGCTTTGTCGATTTTTGAAAATGCAATTTATCCTTGGCGAGGCGAGAGTATGAGCTTTTACCGAGATGAGGTGGTGAAAAAAGGACACAAATTTGATTTCCCAATTCACAAGCCTTATTTTCAATTGACTGATGAACAAAAAGCATTAGTTTGGAAAGGAAATAAAGAGTTTGTCGGATTGAACGATTTCTTTAGAGAATTGGAAGTCAAAAACTATAAAATTCAAAATCGCGTGATGCTTTCGCGTTATCGAGGCAAAACAAAATGCCCTGATTGTCGCGGAAAACGTCTTCGTGATGAAGCGAATTTTATCAAAATAAACAACAAGACGATTTCTGATTTGGTCGATTTGCCAATCAAACATTTGGTTGTTTTTTTCAAAGATTTAGAACTTTCTGAATATGACATTAAAATTGCAAAAAGATTGCTTTTGGAAATCAACAACCGTTTAGCTTTTTTGACTGAAGTTGGTTTGGATTACCTTACTTTGAACCGAAATTCAGCCACGCTTTCTGGTGGAGAATCGCAACGAATCAACTTGGCAACTTCTTTGGGAAGCAGTTTGGTGGGTTCGATGTATATTTTAGACGAACCAAGTATCGGTTTGCACCCAAAAGATACTGAAAGATTGATTAAAGTTTTGCTTTCGCTACGTGATTTAGGAAATACTGTAATCGTGGTGGAACACGACGAAGACATCATGAAATCGGCCGATATGATTATCGATATTGGTCCTGAAGCTGGAACTTTTGGAGGAGAATTAGTCGCTCAAGGAACGTATGATGAAATCTTGAAATCGAGTTCTTTAACTGCCAAATATTTAAACGGAGAGGAAGAAATCAAAACGCCTAGAATCCGCAGAAAATATAGAAATTTCATTGACATAAAAGGTGCTCGCGAAAACAATCTTCAGAATATTGACGTTCGTTTTCCTTTGGAAGTTTTGACCGTGATTACTGGAGTTTCTGGTAGCGGAAAAAGTACTTTGGTGAAGAAAATCCTGTTTCCAGCGATGCAAAAAGTGTTGGAAGGTGTTGGAGAAAAAGCGGGACAATTTACGGAGATGACCGGAAGTTATCAAGCGATTAAGCACATTGAATATGTGGACCAAAATCCGATTGGAAGAAGTTCGCGTTCAAATCCGGTGACTTATATCAAGGCTTACGACGATATTCGCGATTTATTTGCAAAGCAGAAATTATCTCAAATTAGAAATTATCAGCCGAAACATTTCTCTTTCAATGTGGATGGAGGCCGTTGCGAAACGTGCAAAGGCGAAGGTTCTATTAACGTGGAAATGGTTTTTATGGCTGATGTCCAATTGCTTTGCGACACTTGCAATGGAAAACGTTTCAAAAAAGAAATCTTGGAAGTTACTTACGAAGGAAAAAATATCGATGACATTTTAACGATGACAATTGACGATGCTGTTGCTTTTTTCAAAGAAAATGGACAGGCAAAAATCACTCAAAAATTACAGCCTTTGCAGGATGTTGGTTTGGGTTATGTTCAATTGGGTCAATCTTCTTCAACACTTTCTGGCGGAGAAGCACAACGTATCAAATTGGCATCGTTTTTGGTCAAAGGAGCTACGAAAGACAAGGCATTATTTGTTTTCGATGAACCAACGACAGGATTACATTTTCACGATATCAAGAAACTATTGGCTTCATTTGATGCACTTTTAGACAAAGGACATTCGATTATCGTGATTGAGCACAACTTAGATTTGATAAAATGTGCCGATTATATCATTGATATTGGTCCAGAAGGTGGTGAAAATGGAGGACAATTAATCGCTTCGGGAACGCCGGAAGATATTGTAAAAAATAAAGCTTCTATCACAGGGAAATACTTGAAAGAAAAGCTATAACTCTGTTTAACAATAAATTATGATTTCTGAAATACTGACATTCAAATTTTGGCACGGAACTTGAAATATAATCTACTATTAGAGCTGGTTACTCTAATTTCATAAAAAAAGTTTAATAATTTGGTTGATTATTAAAATTGGTTGGTTAGGTTTGTTATAAATCCCGTGACTGTGAGGTTTGCGGGATTTATTGTTTTTAGATGTTACCAAATCTTTTTCGAATTACCTTATCGATCAACTGATTAATATCCTCTGAAATCTTGAAAGTGTAGTTTAGTAAAACATAAATAATCGTAATCAAAACTGACTTCAATACAATATTTATGAAAGGATTAAAAGGAAAATCCCAGAAGTAAAACAGGCAGAAAACTACAATTAATACGGCAAAAGATTTCAATGTATTTGCTGTAAACGGATACAAATTCATCTTTTTTACAACAAATAAAAGCTTGATCGTATTGTAAACAAAAATCGAAATCAACGTCGCCAAAGCCGCACCGGTAATTCCATAGATTGGAACAAAAATCATAACCAAAACTACCATCATCAAAACCAAAAGCAATCCGAAAAACAAGACCATTCGATAGTATTTTGTGTTTAAAATAATGGCATTGTTGTTTCCTAAAATGGCGTCGTAAAACTTTCCGATTCCGATCATGAAAACGGTCAAAATTCCTCCAGAATAATTTCCTGGAATGATTAAATAGAGCTGTTTTATATTCAGAAAAATTCCGAGCATGACCAAACCTCCAAAAACTTGTAGATTAATGGCGCTTTTTTTGTACAAATCATTCAATTCTTCCATTTTATCCTCACTCATCAGTTTTGCAGTGATCGGATAAATAATCTGAAGCATTGCACGACTTGGAACCGCAATTACTGTCGCAATAAAAATAGCCACAGAATACACTGCATTTTCACTAATATCCAAATAAGCCGGGATCATCGCTTTGTCAAAATCCAACAATAAAACAGCGACGCTTCCTGATAAAACAATGAAAAAAGAATAGCCAAAAATCTCTTGAATTTTTTCCGGAATTTTAAATTGGATGCTTGGTCGATGCACTTTTATTGCGTAAATAAGCATTGCCAACGTTTGCAAACCATAAATTGCGGTCAAGCTGTAAATAAAGAATTCTTTGCTCACCACATTAAAATGCACAGCAAAAAGCATTATTGAGATCAAAGCTCTGACCAAAACTTCGCTGATGAAATTTCCAAAAACTGACTTCATGTGAACTTTTACCCAAGCGTAAAAAACTTCAAAATAGCCCATAAAAATTCCTATAATTGGTATGAGCCAAAGAAACGGTTCAACCGTTGGATTATCGCCAATAATCAAGGAAGCCAGAATATCATAACCGAAAAAAGTGATGATACAAATGGGGACAATCAGAAGTAACGGCATCAAAAGCATAAAGCTCAAAAACCGCTCGCGTTCAGCTTCATCTTTGTATCTGTTATAAAACCGAATCAATGTGCTTTGAACGCCAAAAGCCATCAAAGGCATCATGATATTGGCTACAGAAAGTATGAAAGCAACGATTCCCAAATGTGTTTTTCCGAGGAAACTGGTGTATAAAAACATCGCATTAATAGCGCCAATCCCGAAACCAAAATAGGTAACGGCAATGTTTTTGGCCGACTGATTTAATACAATTCCCATTTTAGATTGCAGATTTTAGATTTCAGAATTCAGAACTTTCGAAAGTTTTTCAGTCAAGCTTTTTCTGCTATATTGTTGCAAACCGACAGCATTTGCTTTTAAATTACCTTTTTTAAATTCTTCGTAATAAGATAAAATGGACACTTTTAGTTTTTCGATTTCATCATATTTTACAAAAATTCCTGTGTTTGTATTTTTAATGATTTCGGCAAAATCAGAACCATCCGGACCAATTCCGATAATTGGTCTTTCTGAAACCATATATTCAAATAACTTCCCTGGAATAATGCTTTTTGTTTCCTCTGAATCAATTTCTATCAAAAGTAAAACCTGTGATTTTCTTTGATGTTCGACCGCTGTTTTATGCGAAACGTAACCCAAATTATTGACGTATTTATCTAATTTAAATTCTGAAATAGCATCCAAAACTTCTTGGCTTACCGCGCCAATTAATTTTAACTGGAAATCGTTTTTAAAATCAGAATTTTCTTTGACTAATTCCTTTAAGCATTTCCACAGAATTCTTGGATTTCTTTCTGATAAAAAAGAACCGATGTGCGCTAAAGAAAATTTATTGTCAAGTGTTTGTTTTTCAATTTTTTCGACATCGAAACCATTTGTAATTACTTCAATTGGTTTCGCGGTCAAAGCTTCAAATTCTTTCTTTGTTGTGTTGCTTGTAACCAAAATGACATCAGCGGTATTCAACACTTTTGATTCTAAATCTTTGTGTTTTTTGGAAGCTGAAACCGATAATTTTAATTTGTTGTGATAGCCAATTGTTGTCCAAGGATCACGGAAATCAGCAAACCATTTTAAGTTTAATTTCTCTTTCAATCCCAAACCAATCAAGTGCAAACTATGTGGCGGACCAGAAGTTATAATCGTATCAATTTGGTTCTCCTGAATGTATTTTTCTAAATATTTTACCGAAGGTTTTACCCAAAATGCACGCGCATCTGGAATAAAAACATTTCCTCGGATCCAAAGAAAAAGCTTTTCCATAAAAGACTGCTTCTTTTGGTTTGGTATAATTCCGGAACTGATTTTCTTCGTTTTATTTTTAGAGAAAATAGACGCAAAACCATACGGTTCAAAAATCCTTTTTTTTAAGATAATCGCTTTCTCAGAAACTTCAGAAACTAATTCTTGATCAATAATCGGATAAGTCGGATTTTCTGGGATATAAACAATCGGCTGGATTCCAAAATCAGGCAGATATTTCACAAACTTCAGCCAGCGTTGCACGCCCGGACCTCCAGCTGGTGGCCAATAATATGTGATTATTAAAACTTTTTTACTCTCCAAAATAATTAAAATTAGAATTTACTTTTTATCTGAAGAATAAATTTTCGGTGCATTTTTCAACTTATATGAAATCTCAATTATCGCCATCAAACGTTGCAAGCGTTCCGCATAAGTAAGCGATTGGATTTCAGCAATTCTCTTTGCTTCCAATTTTTCTGGTTTGTCGTGATTTAATTTTGCTGGTTCCATTTGATTGAATTTTACAATCCTACTTTTGATCTACTTTCTTTCTATTTTCAAAATAAATGCCGCCAAGCAAAAGAAGTATCATTACAATCGAACTGATCAAAGTAATTGTGCTTCCGGTTTTGACAACTTGAGGCTCAAATTTGAATTCAATTGAGTGTTTTCCTGCTGGAATTTCAAGCGCTCTTAAAGTATAATCTACTTTAAAATGTTCAGCTTCTTTCCCATCTATCGTTACATTCCAACCTTTTGGATAATAAATTTCGGAGAAAACTGCCAAACCTTTGTTGGTATTATTTGAAACGTATTTGATATAATTTGGCTGATACGATTTCACCGAAATTGTTGCCGTAGAATCTTTCTGATATGTTTTTGAAATCTGGTTTTTGAAATCTTTTTGGTTGAAAACAGCTTGGTTTTTAGTATCCAATTTATCCAAAGCTTTCATTTCTTCGTCAGGCGTGTTTACGAATTTTACTTCTTTCACAAACCACGCGTTTCCGTTTGCATCTGGGTTGATAATTGGATATTCTTGGCCTTTTTCATCAACTTGAATTACATATTTCACGTTCAGCATATTCAATACCGAAATATTGTTTTTTGCAATCTGATAATCAAATAATTGCTGAATTTTCCTAGGTTTTACAGCACTGTAACCTCCAAGTGATTTGTGAAAATACGAAGCTCTTGCACTGGCCATATTTCCTTGCGCTTCAAAAACTCTGTAATGCGTTGTGTCTTGCAAAATCTGTTTATCAATCGGTGTTTCTTGAAATGGTTCACGAACTTCGCGAGCACTTACAAAATCCTTAGAATCTACATAATTTTTATCGATAAAAAATAAATCTGCTACCATCAAAATTCCAACTAAAACTACGCTGATTGTTTGTGATAATTTCTTTTGGATATAAATCCATAAAACTCCTGCAGAAGCTAAGATTAAGAAAAATGAACGCCATAAATCTGATGAGAACATTGACTTTCTGTCTTCAACCAAAGCATTGATAAATTCAGGTCCCATTGACTGGGCATATCGCTGATCCATACTTCCCTGAAAACTGAAAGCTCCAAAGATATTTAAGATAAAAATAAAGACAATTGTTCCTAAAGCGATCGCTCCAGAAACCCATAGTATTTTCCATTGCTTTTCTTTTTCCGTCTTAAAAAATGATTGCAAGCCCATAATCGCTAAAACTGGCAAGCATAATTCTAATATCACTTGGATCGATGAAACCGCTCTGAATTTGTTGTACATCGGAACAAAATCAATGAAAAAGTCTGTTAGAATAGGAAAATGTTTTCCCCAAGATAAAAACAATGAAAACAAAGTTCCCGCTAAAAATGCGTATTTAATTTTTCGTTTGTCATTATATAAAGCCAAAACCGCCAAGAAGAAAACCACAGCTCCAATATACGCTGGCGCGGCAACAATTGGCTGATCTCCCCAATAAGTCGGCATGCCACTTGAAGCATATTCGATAGCTTGTGCTTCAGATAAATATTGGCCTTCAGCAACTTCTTGTGTTTGTAAATAATTAACAATTTTTGAATCTTTTCCTAAGGATTCATTATTGGAACCTCCAAAAAGTCTTGGAGCAATTAAGTTTAAACTTTCAGTAATTCCATAGCTGTATTCAGTGATGTAATCATAGCTCATCGCTGAAATCCCTTCACTTTTTGAACCATCTGGATTGAATGTCAGTTCGTTTTTTCCTCTTGTACTGAAATTGGCATATTCTGAAGTTGCCATCAAACTTGTTGCATTTGAACCCACTGCAAGAATTCCTGCGACAACAAATACTCCAATCGAAATCAAAAATCCTTTGACATCTTTCTCTTTGATGTATTTATAAAGAAAATAAATGCTCAGAATCAATAATAAAAAAATCAAATAATAAGTCATTTGCGGATGATTTGCATTGATTTCCAAAGCTCCAGCGATCATTGTAATTAATCCTCCGAGAATATATTTTCGCCTAAAAACGAGCAAGACTCCGGCAACAACCATTGGCATGTAAGCGATTGCGTGAGCTTTTGCATTATGGCCAACGCCAAGAATAATAATAAGATAAGTAGAAAATCCGAAAGCCAATGCTCCAAAAAAGGCTTTCAGCGGATCGACTTTTAAAACTAAAAGCAATCCATAAAATCCTAGAAAATATAAAAACAAATAATCGGCAGGACGTGGTAGAAAACGCAAAATATCGTCTAAAGCTCCCACTGTATCATTTGGATATTTTGCTCCTAATTGGTAAGTAGGCATTCCGCCAAAGGCAGAATTCGTCCAATAAGGCTCAAGTTTCTCTTCTGCTCTAAAGTCATTTTGCTCTTTGGCCATTCCAGTATATTGCACAATATCAGATTGATATATCTGCTTGCCTTGCAAAACTGGATAAAAATAAATTAAGGAAACTAAAACAAAGCCTAAAATGGCTAATAAATGAGGATAATACTTGCTGATTATTTTCATAAGATAAAAGTTGAAAACAAATAAATAAAGGCGTGAAGATACGCATTTACCGCAAATATATTCAAAGAAAAGTTTAGTCTATTTCTTCGTAATCGATGTACTCTCCTACTTTTTTCTTTTCACGAGGCTTATCAGATTTGGCATCTGTGTTTACAAAATCTGTCTGACTATTTTGATTTCTCTGGTAATTTTGCTGTTGTTGCTGAAAGTTTTCTTGTGCTTTTTCAACTACTGTTTTTACCATAATTGGGAAAAGTAATTTACCAATAAACTTTAGCAAATAGTAAATACAAACAATTGTAAAAATTGTTCTTAAAACACTACCAAGGTCGGCATATTGCATAATAAAAAATTTAAAGCGTAAAATTAGCAAATTGTAAGTTTAAAAATAAAATATCGTTCTTAAATAAATAATAAATTATAGTACATTTGGGTTATAATAACCAATCGATACTAAAAACCTCAAAAAAAATGCCTAAATTAAAGTCTATTCTTCTGACCGTTTTTGCAATATCTTCTGTAGCAACTTATGCTCAATTTACAGATGTCATCAATTCTAATCGTCCTGGCGAATCAATGTCGGGATTTTCTGTAGGAAAAACGGTTTTCCAAGCAGAAGCAGGAATATATGGAATTCTTGAAGACCACAAACTTACTAATAATGAAACCAAAGGTCTAGGTCTTGAAGTAGCGCTTCGCTATGGCGCTTTTTTAGAACAGCTAGAATTCATCGGAAATATTCAATATCAAGGCGATCGCTACACTTCTCCGCTTAGCGTTGAAAATAGAAATGGCGTAAAAAGAGTGACTTTGGGAGCCAAATATCTAATTTATGATCCTTATAAAAATTACGAAGAAAAAGTAAATATTTATAGCTGGAAAGCAAATCACCGTTTTAAATGGAGACAATTTATTCCTGCACTTAGTGTTTATGCCGGAGCAAATATTAAAGGATCTGATATTTACAATTATCCTGATGAATCTTCAATCAGTCCGAAATTAATGCTGATTACGCAAAATCAATTTGGAAAATCAGTTTTTGTGACCAATATTATTGCTGATAAATTAGGGACTGATTATTCAAGCTATGCCGTTATTGCCACTTTAACAAGAGGTTTAAGCGAAAAATGGTCTGCTTTTATTGAATTTCAAGGATATGACGGAGATTATTATTCAGATGCAATTGGTCGTGGCGGTGCAGCCTATCTTATTCAAGAAAACATTCAAATTGATGCTTCCATCAGCAAAAACATTAAAGACACACCTTCGATTTTTTATGGTGGCGTAGGAATTTCTTGGCGTTTTGATGCCAATTATAGTGATGTCTTAAATCGAGTTCCGAAGAAAGAGGAAGAAAAATCAAAAGACAAGAAGAAAGACAAAAAAGAAAAAGAAAATAAAAAAAGGCTTGATGAAGTCGGAGGCGAACCAACAGAATAACAATGATATCAATTAAAGAAGCAAACACAAAATCAATGCTGAAGGAATATGTGAAATTTCCTTTTTCATTATATAAAGACAATAAATACTGGGTACCACCAATTATTTCTGAAGAATTAGAAACCTTTGACAAAACTAAAAATCCAGCGTTTACCAATGCAGAAGCAAAATTTTATTTAGCTTATAAAGAAAATAAAATTGTTGGACGAATCGCCGCCATCATCAATTGGGACGAAGTGAATAACCAAGGCAAAAAGAAAGTTCGTTTTGGGTGGTTTGATACCATTGACGATATTGAAGTAACCAAAGCGCTTTTAGAAAAAGTGTATGAATTTGGAAAAGAGAATAATTTAGAACATGCAGAAGGTCCGATGGGATTTTCAAATCTTGATAAAGTAGGTGTTCTGACAGAAGGTTTTGACGAATTAGGAACCATGATTACTTGGTATAATTTTCCTTACTATAAAGAGCATTTTGAAAAACTAGGCTTTAAAGTTGAAAAAGAATATGTTGAAAGCAAATTTCCTTTTAAAAATGTAAAACCTGAATTCTTCTTAAAAGTCAATGACCTCGTCTTGCGAAGATATCAGTTAAAACCGCTGAATTTCAAAACCACGAAAGAAGTCATGCCACATGTAGATAAAATGTTTGATTTATTCAATGAAAGCTATGCAAATTTATCATCATTCGTAGCAATCAATGATATACAAAAAGAATATTTTAAGAAAAAATATATTAGTTTTATCAATCCAGAATATATAAAATTTGTTGAAGATAAAGATCATAATATCGTAGCATTTAGCATTGTAATGCCTTCTTTTTCAAAAGCATTGCAAGAAATAAAAGGAAGACTTTTTCCTTTTGGATTTTTAAAACTGCTGAAAGCTAAAAATCATAGCAAGGATATGCTTTTCTATTTAATCGGAGTTCATCCTGAATACCAAAGCAAGGGCGTGACTGCTATTATTTTTAACGAATATTACAAAACTTTCACTGAAAAAGGAATCGAAATGTGCTATAGAACGCCTGAATTGGTTGACAATACGGCAATTCACAATTTATGGAAGCACTTTGATCCTATAGTTCACAAAAGGAGAAGTACTTATTTGAAGAAACTTTCTTAAGAAGTATTAATTTTTTAGGTATTAAAGCTTGAAAAAACTACAAACAAAAATCCCGAAGTATAAATTTACATCGGGATTTTTTTTACTTAGTACCTAAATAACTAGAAACTAATGAATTTTACTCGCATTCTATTTTATTCAAAACTATACTTCCATCAAATTTCAAGGCTTTTTTGTCTTTAAAAACCTGCTTATTATCCTTTTCGGTAATTTCACCAAAACCTTCGACAAGCGTATTGCCTTTTTTAATAAAGACAGTTTCTCTGACCGAATTCATTCCTTCAGATTGAAAAGTATAATCTGCATAAAGCGTATCGCCTTTGAGCATTCCGGAAATGGTTCCTGAATTTTTATCTTTTTCGAAGAAATTGTAAACCAAATCTCCTGAAACATTATTGCCATTTGCGGTGACTAAAGTTAATTTCACGGTATCTTTTGCTTTTATATATAAATAGCAATCTTTTGAAGAAATCGAAACTTCTGGCTGTTCCATCTCTTTTTCTGTCACGACTTGTTTTTCTTCTTTCTTGCAAGAAGCAAAAGTTGCAAAAGCTATTCCTAAAATTAAAATCTTCTTTTTCATATTTTGATTTTTTTGTTCTATTAAAGATAAGAAAAGTTACTAAGACTTTTGGAACTGAGTTACTAAGTTTTAAAATATAGGTAATAAAAAAGCCACTCCGAAGAATGGCTTTATATATTTAGAACAAATTTTATCGCTCATCGCTAACATCCACAGTGTGAATTTCAGCTAGTTTTGCATAAGTTCCATTTTCTAATTTTTCTCTGATTGCTTCAAAAGCAGTCAATGTCAATTCGATATCTTCCATTGTGTGTGTTGCTGTTGGAATCATTCTCAACAAGATAATTCCTTTTGGAATTACTGGATAAATTACGATAGATAAAAAGATATTGTAGTTTTCTCTCAAATCGTTTACCAGCATCATTGCTACAGGAACACTTCCTTCTAAATAAACTGGAGTTACACAAGTATTTGTGTCACCGATATTAAATCCTCTTGATTTTAATCCGTTTTGCAACGCGTCTACATTCTCCCAAAGCTTGTTTTTCAATTCTGGATTTGAACGCAATAAATCCAAACGCTTAAGAGCTCCTTTTACCAATAATGATGGTAAAGCTTTTGCAAACATTTGAGAACGCAAATTGTATTTCAAGAAGTCGATAATATCTTTATCAGCAGCAATAAATGCTCCTATGCTTGCCATAGATTTTGCAAAAGTTGAGAAATAAACATCGATTTGATCTTGAACCCCTTGCTCCTCGCCTGCTCCAGCTCCTGTTTTACCAAGAGTACCAAAACCGTGTGCATCATCAACTAATAAACGGAAATTATATTTTTCTTTTAAAGCAACGATTTCTTTTAATTTACCCTGTTGACCGCGCATTCCGAAAACACCCTCAGTGATCAATAAAATCCCACCGCCAGTTTCTTCAGCCATTTTTGTAGCACGTCCAAGATTTTTCTCAATGCTTTCAATATCGTTATGCTTGTATGTAAAACGTTTCCCCATGTGAAGGCGAACACCGTCAATGATACATGCATGAGAATCTACATCATAAACAATAATATCATTTTTTGTAACCAAGGCATCAATTACAGAAACCATTCCTTGGTATCCGAAGTTTAATAAATAAGTTGCTTCTTTTTGAACAAAAGCTGCTAGTTCATCTTGCAACTGTTCGTGAAGCGTCGTGTGGCCTGACATCATTCTGGCTCCCATTGGATGCGCTGCACCAAATTCAGCCGCCGCATCAGCATCAACCTGGCGAACTTCTGGATGGTTAGCAAGACCCAGATAATCGTTAATGCTCCAGTTAATTACCTCTTTACCATGAAACATCATTCTGTTTGAAAGCGGTCCGTCTAATTTTGGAAAAACATAATATCCTTCTGCTTGCGAAGCCCATTTTCCTAAAGGACCTTTATTATTCTGTATTCTTTCGAATAAATCTTTTACCATGATCTGCTCTATTTTAATTTTTTTGGAATCGTAGTTGTAATACGCGTGCAAAAATAATTATTTATAAGTTATTATGATAGGTATTAAAGATTTATTTTCCTATGTAAAAATAACTTCGTAAACAATTCTAAAAAGTTTTAAAGCACTTCCATCAAGGTTATAACTACCGTTTTTTCTTTACCGAATTCTTTTTCATAAGCTTCAAGAACTTCATCACGTTTATCATTTACCTTAATCGGAAGCTTTACTTCTTTCAAATCTTTTGCCTGCACATCGCGCACAATACCACTAAATTTCTTTTGCAATAAACTGCTTCCATCAATTTCAATATCGCCAATATAATAAACTTTTCCACTCTCAGGAACTGCAATCTGGGCATAACCATCTGGAAGATTTGCCGAACCATAAGGCGTATAAATATGTTTCAAGAAATGATTCCCTTTTGGCAATTTCATTATTAAAAGATGATCGTCTGTTAAGCGATATGTCAATATACCTTTTATATTTTCATCAAAATAAAGGCGGGAATTTTTTGTTACATCTTTTCCGTTATTTAAGATTGTAAATCGCGCAATAATAATGGTTTCTGAATCTGAAACCACTTCTGATTTTGAAAGTTTTCCTGAACTGCAAGACACTATAAATATTGAAAAAAATAATAAAATATACTTTTTCATAACTCGTAATTTAGTAGGCTAATTTACCATTTTTTTGAGTAAGTTTTGAAAGTTTGCCTTCAGCAAGAATGTTACCTTAGTAATGAAAAATGACCTTTATGAATTCTACCGTCTTCACGGTGAACTACAAACCAATAATCTGTTGCCGGAAGCGTATGATTATTGTAAGTTCCGTCCCATCCAGGGTTGTGTCCGTTGAAGGATGTCAAAAGCTTTCCGTATCTATCATAAATATATACTACTAATCTGGGCTCAAAAGATGAAAATTTCACTTGCCATCTTTCATTATAGCTATCTCCATTAGGCGTAAAAAATTTAGGATACATCAAAATATAAATTTCTTGTTCTATAAATCCGCATTCATATTTATCTCTTACATAAACTGTATAAGAACCCGGAGCTAACCCATAAAAATTAGGACTTTCTTGATAAACATTACCGTCGATGGAATATTCATAATCTCCAAAACCTTCAACAATCACATTAATACTATTTTGATTGTAAGTCCAGTCACTTATAATAATCTCTTTTAAAACCGGCGGAGAAGATTTGACTACTTCAATTTCTTTAGTATTTGCGCATTGTATATTTCCATAATTTTTGGTAACGGTAAGCTCTAATTTAATCGCATCATCCACCCAAATACTTTGAGTTTCCGCTCCATTTGACCATTCATATAGATCAAAACCTGCAGGCGCTGTTAAAAATATTCTATTATTTTCACATAAAACATAGGTTGGCTGCATAGCAATAACAGGCAATGCAAATACTCTCAAATCAAAATCAGTAATAGCAAAACAAGTACCACCTCTTAAAGTTACCCGTGCATAAATTGTTTTGACATCTTGGCTACTTTCAAAATCATCAGAAAGAGCATTTCTTCCGGTTATGGCTTCAGATGGCAAAGCATGATAAGAAATTATATAATCGGCGGGCGACTGCCCATTCAAGATATCAATATCCTGCATTCTTAAATCAAATGTTGCTTTTAAAGAATTTGCCTCGCTACAAAGCAACATGCCGTCAGGTTTTTTTGCCAGAGGTGCTGGAACAACTTTAATTTCAAAATAAGTTAGCGCATAACAATCAGGATCTGAAATTTTTTCTACTCTTGCATGTATTGTTTGTGGATTGGATGTATTTCTATAATTATTTATTGCATCATCCCCATCTTGCGCGTCTTCCAAAGAAACATGATAGGTTACTCTAAATTCACTAGACGACTGATTTCCTAAAATAACACTAGACTGGCTGTCAAAATTAAAGACTTCGACTCCATCAAGAGAACTATCATCACAAGCCAACAAAGTGCTGGCTAGATTTGCATATGCTGGAGAAAGAATTATCTTAAAATTTATATACTCTGCACACTCTTCATTATTTTCATGATAAACTTTAGCATAAATCGTTGTTGTTACTGCAGCTAAATTATAACTTCCAGAAAGCATGTTATCGTGATCTTCAGCATCTTCTTCCGACAAAAAATAACCTACTTTTAAAGAAGAATCAGTTTGTCCTCCTAATATCCTACTATCATGCTGTGTAAGATCATATATCATTCCCAGTTGCCCACAGACATATTGATCTGTTATAGGTTCTGCACTTGGTGTAATGGAAACATGCATTTCCATCGCAAAAAAATGAACATTTCCTAGGGATGATACGACACGCGCAATTACAAAATAAATGCCTGGATCTGCATATGCATGTGCAGGAATCTGCTCAGTTGAAGCATTTCCATCTCCAAAGTTCCAATAAATAGAGCTTATTGATTCGCCATTACCCAAATAAACACTAAATCTTGTTGCTATTGGATCGCTTTCTGATTGGCAGACATAAAAAATAGCCGCTGCTGGCCTGAATGCCTCCTGACTATATTGCGGAAGTCCAAACCTTACATATCTTGAATCAAGAGGAACAGCACCTCTAACATAATTGCAACCATTACCTACAATTTCGGGCTGATTGATAACAGATAAAAAATCTTGATCAGATTCTGCAATATATATTTTTTTATCTGGTCCCATCTGCAATGCTCCATACATTCCTAGTGGGCCTCTTGTGCCTATGAGCCTTTCCGAGGCTGCTATATCTGGTACTGTCAGGTTATATTGCACTAGATCAAATATATTTCCATTTCCTGTAGTAGCATAAAGCAGATTCCCTGAAGGAGAAAATTCTACGCCATAACTGCCTGTTTTATTTACAACAAATCTCAAATTGCTAACGACACCCGTTACTGCGTTAAAATCAAAAAGCTCTATATTCTTGCCATAATTTGCACTAACTAATCTTGTACCATCAAGGGAAGCCTTTAGATAACCTGCAGCCTGAGAAATCGTAGTAATTCTTGAACCCACACTACTCACAACAGGATTGGCATTTATTCCCGAACTTGTAAAAGAATAAGCAAGGAAATTATTGTTTTGGAAACCATGAACGATTATCCAATAATCAACCCCATTAAGCTTTCTTACTGTTGCGATCTTCTCACAGGTTGGTGTGGAAAGAAGTACATTTTTAGTAGTTACTGCACCTAATCCTCCATCAAGGCTAATATCCACCTCTGAGTATCTAAATCCGCTTGGCAAGCCATGCTCTGTAGTCGTAAAAATATAATAAAGTGTGGATGATCCTGGCTTTTGAACAATTACTGCGGCCTGCGAACTTGACGGATTTCCCATAAGCCCATTACCGTTACTCATGATCACATGGTTTTTATTCCAAACCGTGATTCCATCTGTATAAAAAAGTAATTGCCCAGAACTGTCGGCGACTGTTGCGCATCCTTCTGAAGTTTCTAACTGCCCATCTGTAATCGCAACTGGACTACCTCCTCTAAAATCAACCCCAGCTTTTGATCCAAAATACCATATGCTTGCTTCATTCTGACTATATAAACTAAAGTTAAGGGAAACAAGAAATAAACTAAAAGTAATTTTTTTCCACAAAATGATATTTTTTAGGGGGTTAAACTTAATTAAAAAACGCATTTTAACACCTAGCTAATTTACCATTTTTTTGAGTACGTTTTGAAAGTTTGCTTTCAGCGATATCTTATGCCAAAATAAGATCTTTTATTTTTCAAAATCACAAAGCTTGTACCCCAAATTTTGGGCTTCTTCAATTGTTATCCGATTTACTTCATGCTTGCAGTTATTCAAGCCATCGCACGTTTCTGAATAATGGTATTTTTTGGCAATCTGGCTTTTGCAGATGTATACTTGGTTTTCTTTTACAGACGCACAAGAAACAAAAATAAGGAAGAATAAGTATTTCATTAAAAAGTTTTAAAGTGATAAAAGTAATATGTTCCTCTCAAACAACAATGATCTAGCACAAAATCAGGTATAATCACTTAATCTTCTTTTTAAATAATTAAGCTGTTTTTAATTTGGAAGTTATTCTAACAGTTAAATAACACACTTGTCAAATACCCATAGTACCGTTTAGCAACACAATATTTGCTTTAATATAATCTGCACCAATGGGAAATGCTTATCTTTGCCGTCCCAAACCTACCGATAATGAAAAATAAACAAGCTCCCCGCTCCATCTTTTTGGTAGACGATGACTGTGACGAACAAATGCTCTTCAGTGATGCCTTTGCTTCAGTCTTGCCTAAAGAAAAGCTCCGTACTTTTGACAGTGCAATTGCGCTGCTTGATTGTCTTAAAAATGCTGAAACCTTACCTTGCATACTTTTTCTCGACCTCAACATGCCTTTAATGGACGGTATCGAATGCTTACAGGAAATCAGAAGAGATCCACGTTATGAAAAGCTGTTTGTTGTCATCTATTCGACTTCGGTGTGGGAAAAAGATCGTGACGAAACTTTTAAGAACGGTGCCAATGTATATGTAGCAAAACCCACCGATCTTTTTCGCTTGCAAACAATTATAAAAAAAGTATTGGATTTGTTTCAGCAGTCTGAAAAAATAACAAAGAAGGAAAACTTTTTTGTTAAGGCTTAAACAATCAATCTTCCCAACCACAAAGCCCTAAACCTAATCCTTTTGCTTCTCGAAGTGTTGTCTTAACAACCTCGTGCTTGCAATTCGAAAGACCTCGACAGCTTTCTGAATAATGATATTTCTTTGCACCATTTTTTCCACAGATGTAAACATTGCTTTCTGTAAAGGAAGTTAGGGAGATTAGGAGCAATAATAGGAAGTATTTCATGGGGAAATCGTAGTATTTTTTACTTATAAATTATTTCAATTGAAAAAATATCTCCAAACATACCACATATTCCAACACATTAACAAAAAATTTACATTTGTACCACAATAATAGGTATAATTACCTGCTTTAATTTACGGTTTCCCATAAATAATCTTTAAATTTTCAGAAAACTTCATATTTAAACAATTATCGAAAACTTTAATTCATAAAAAAAGAGACAGCAATAACTGTCTCTTTTCAATTAAACTCTTTTAACTATCCCACACATTTTAAAAGGGACTCCGAAAAACTAATTTTAAAGATGGAAATTATCCTCTATAAACTGTACTATAACACTGATTACAAAAAAACAGGGTATAATGATTTCTAAAACTTGTAACATAAGGCTTATATTAAATTTTTACTGATTTGAAAATGGGCTGGCTATTCTGCTTCTTGCGTTAGGGGGATATTAAAAACATTTATCTGCCCTTGTTTTATCGCTAAGCTTGGGATGACTATTTTTTCAAATCCGCTGGCGGTGGCTTCTAGGCTATATGTACCCAAACGCATGTTGCCAATTTGATATTTGCCTTTGGCATCTGTTGTTGCCACAAAAAGATCAATGCTAATTGTTGCGCCTTCGATGGGTTCTTTAGTGATGCTGTTGGTTACTTTTCCTTTTAACTGTGTTTGTCCTTTGGCGGGATCGATGATTACACGGTTAGCGGTGTAAGTGCTTACAAAGTTTGGATGTGATTTTTTTAAGATGACAATACTTTTATCCATCTGGTCTTTTAAGATCGCATTCGTTTCATTCATCATGGTCTTGATGTTTTCTCGAGTCGTCTTTTTTGAGGCAGATGCATTTCTAGGGTTGGGTACCTTCAGCATATAACTCTCAATCATCTGCAACAGCATGTTTAGGGTTTGTGCTGTGATTCCATAAGGCGCTAAGTTTTCTAGATTTTCAATACCTGCGGCATGAATGTTTTTGACTCTCGGCGCTAGTCCGTCGTCTTTGGTTTGCAGTAATTTAGAATAAGAAAAACCTACTTCTTTTTGAAGCTGACTGTTGTTGGTACTAGACGCATAAGCAAAGATGGGACCTGCCACATCAGAAGCGAATTTGCAGAGTTCTTTTTTCGTTTCGCTTTTGTTAACCGTAATACCTTTGGTCACCAGATCTTCTTTTTGCATGGCTTCTGCAATGGCAACAATTTTAGTTTTAAAATGAATAAAGGATGTTTGAAAAGCTGGTGCAGTGGCAACGATTTCTGGATTGCCGTCGAGGTGACTTTCAACAGCTCTGAACATACTAAATTGTGATTCTTGTTTGGCATTCATATTTATTTGTTTTTATGGTTTAGCATTTTATCTGGCTCAAACATAGTATTTTAAAAATTATAAAGAACTACGTTTTTATAGAAAAATCTCTTCCTACACCAATATTAATGTATTCGTGTAAGAATTTTTAAAGCTTTTTTTCCTTCTGTTTTTGGTATTTTCTTCTCCTTCATTGCAAGTTTACATTTTGGCATTAAACACAATGATTTCGGACTATAGGATATCGATTTTCATCTTGTAAATATCAATTTAGGCAAAGTAACTATCGATTTAGGGGTCGACACTTTCGATTTAGGGCTTGACAAAGTTAATTTAGAGGTCAACACTTTCGATTTAGACCTTGACAAAGTCAATTTAGGGGTCGACACTTTCGATTTAGGGCTTGACAAAATCAATTTAGGGGTTGACACTTTTGATTTAGGGCTTGACAAAGTCAATTTAGGGGTCGACACTTTTCATTTATTAGATATAAAATTTCATTTATGGCTTATCAAATTCTATAAATCATTAATTATAGGCACTTTCTATCTTTTCTTTATTCTTTTAGTTTCTGAAAAAGCTTTTTACACTGTCTATATTCTTTTTTTTATAAACCTTGCTGTCGATTTTGCGAACCACTGTTCTTAAAATTGATATTTAGTTTTTGCATAGCTTGCCAAAAAAAGTTACTTTTAAAGTGCTGCAGGACTTTTTGCAATTTTCATTCAAAAAATAAACATTTAATTTTAGAAGTTGCGTCTTTAACACCTGCCAATAAAAAATAACAGAAGACACTTTTCTTCTAAAAAAGCAATAGCATACCCAATGAAAATTATTCCACTGAATGAAGGCATTTATGCCGTCGACAAGCAAAAAAATTTTATAAATGCAACAGCTGAAATTCCATCAGGAAGTTTGAAAATGGCGGTTTGTCCGTTTTTGATTGTCTTAGAAAATGATATTATCTTGCTGGATGCTGGATTGGGATTTAGTAAAAATGGACATCCGATAATAGAAACATTGCTTAACGAAAACGGATATGCTTTTGAACAGATAACAAAAGTACTATTGTCACACCTGCACAAAGATCATATTGACGGACTCGGTTCTTTTGTTGATGGAAAATTTGTCTCTCATTTTAGCAATGCAAAAATATACCTACAGAAAAGAGAATTAGATTATGCCTTGCGCCAAATTGAAAATCCTTCTTTTAATCAAGAAGTGTTAAAAGTACTTACTGCACTGCCAAATCTTCAATTTTTGCTAGAAGATGAAGGCTGGATCAGTGATGCAATTTCTTTTGAAGTCACGGGCGGGCATTCTCCTTTTCATCAGGCCTTTTGGGTTTATGAAGCTGGTGAAACTGCCTTTTATGGTGCCGATAATTTGCCCCAACGAAACTATCTTAGATTTCATGTAGCCTATAAAACTGATGATGATGGCAAAAAAGCAATGGCCTTGCGTCAAAAATGGGAACAGTTAGCCCAGGAAGCGCATTGGACGGTTTTATTTTATCATGACCTTGCACATAATGCCGTAAAATTTTAGAACAATTATAGCTGAAATTTCGCTTCATTTCTTGAAAATACTTTAAAAACTAAACACTGATTTTACAAATTTCAAGGATTATTTTGATAGCAGGAAATTAGCAAGCATAACAAAATGACATCGAACCTATAGATGAACGATGTCGTGAATTAACTGTCAGTAAAAAAACAATTATAGCTTTGTATCTTTCGTGTTTTTATTAATAGACTGGCGTATCGGCGATTTGCCAATATTCAATGACTTTTTGAAGTGCGTCTCTGAACTTTTTGTAATCGCTTATCTTTTGGAAAAACCCATGTACCGATTTTCGATAGGCTGACGACACCGTTTCAGGACTTCCGGAAGTAGTAAAAAATAGATATGGAATACATTTTTCAGCTAAATCTGGGTCTTCGAGCACTTTATCTCGAAGCTGATAGCCGTTCATTTTAGGCATGTTAATATCTGAAATTACCATAAATGGCTTGGCCTCTAATTTTTTGAGATATTCTAGAGCTTCTACGCTGTCAGACAGCAATACAACCTTATTGGGATACCCAAGGCTAAGCAATAGCTCCTTCATAATTTCTCTGTCATCAATGTCATCATCAATAACAATAATCTCCCCTTTTCTGTTCATATGCAAATATGCGTTGTACTCTAGCAAAACTATTAATGGTACCTAGAGGGGGAGGTATAGATTTATCACACGGACAATAGCAGGGTAAAGATAAGGTTTTTTTTTAACTTGCTATTTGTTCTTATTTAAACCGTTTTACTTTTTACATACAAAACCCCGCTTTAATAGCAGGGTTTTTATATTTACTAAAATTTTAAATGCCTATTTAAATTAAAATAAGGCTATTGCAGTTTGGTCAGGTTCTCGAAATTATTTTTATGATCTCTATTTTAATTGCAAGAAAGCTCAATGTTATAACCTATTCTGCTCTTCTGTTTTTACTTCTTTTCTTTTGTTTTCAAGACTTTGATTTCCGAAATTGTAACGGAACCCGATTCTAAAACTTTGTGTATCTCCATAAGATTTGAAGTAGTTGTATTGATTGGCATAATCGGTTTTGACGGTTTCTTTTTCGCCACGATAAATATCAGAAAATAAAGCATATACTTCTCCTTTGCCTTGTATTACTTTTTTGCGGATATAGACTGCTAAATTGGAGGTTTCAGTAAAAACAAATGTTCCTTGCACTGAAGAAGAATTGTATTGAAAGTTAAGCTCTGCATTTAGGTCTTTCTTTTTATTCAATGCAAAACGGTTGTTAATGCTTGCATTGTAGGTAGGTTTTCCATTGGTGTAGAGATTTCCGTCTATACCTTGAAAACGATCTTCTACATAGCTCAAGCCTGCTTGAAGACCAGCTTCCCAGAAATCATACAATGTAAGATCTGTATTGAATTCTAGTCCGAAGGCATAATCCTTATCAATATTTGTAAAATGATAAACAAGCGTGTTAGTTTCATAATCTTGGTAAGAGATTTCCATGGAAGGATTTTTCTCAAGGCGATAAAAAAGATCAAAATTGTATTTGCTTTTCAAAGTATACAGCACGTTGATATTATGCGTGATGGTCGGCAACAGTTTTGGATCTCCAGTAAAATAAGAATAGGAATTATAATAAGAACGAAACGGATTCAAACGGCTGTATTGCGGACGACTGATTCTTTTTCCATAAGAAATACCGATTTCATGCCCATCAACAGGCTTATACAGCACATAAATTGTTGGAAAAAGTTTGAAATACTTCTGTTCATTAATTTCTGCCGTGGTTACCGAATTGCCTTTTAACGCTGTATACTCGCCACGAAGCCCTGTCTTCAAACTCCATTTCCCTATTTCTTTAGCATAACTGGCATAACCTGCCATAATAGACTCATCATATAAAAAACGGCTCGTTCTATTTGGGTTGTTAATCAAATCACCATTTATTTCATCTTTAAAATCAAGACTGTTGTCTGCTTTTACATTCCCATATTTTAATCCTGCTTCTAAAGTACCATTGGTTTCATTAGAATAATCTGCTTGTGCAGAAAAAAGCTGAATATCTTGTGCATTATCACTAATAAAACGACTTCTTCTGTATGGATCTTCACCTGGCAAGAAAAAAGCAGAATGAATATCTTGCTTTTCATTAGTTGCATATTCTGTATAATCAGAGGCGAATGCCAATTTCACTTTTTCAGCAAAAAGATGCTCAAAAGAAGCATTGTAAGCATTGTTTCTCACTGGATTCCTGCGGTCGTTTCTGGTCGTATATAAAGAATCTAAAACTCCGTCTCCACCATAAATGTAAGTTGGGACCGTAAAATCACCTTCTTGTTTTGGCGCAATAAAGCCTGTCCCTCCAATCGCTATCGTATTTAATGAGTCAATTTCATAAGATGCCTGCAAACGATAAGAATGCTGTGCCAAAGATTTACTTTTGCGACGCATAATACTTTCCCAAGTAGATTTGGGTGTGCCATCTTCGTTTTGATATTTCGCAACATCAGTTCCTTCATTGACATATACGCCAGAGCCAAAAGAATAGCGTGTCGCAAGAGACAGTTTCTTCTCTTTGTAGAAATGTTGGGTAGAAACAATTCCCTTTGGATAGATAGACTGAACGTAGGCTCCATTGACAGCACCCTTATAGCCCATGACTGAATTTTTTTTGAGCTTGATATTTAGTACCGCGCTTCCTTGTGCTTCATATTTTGCTGGAGGATTGGTTATTACTTCGATAGACTTGACATCTTCTCCACTAGTGTTTTCTAAAAACTGCTTTAATTCTTCACCGCTGAGGTATATTTTCTTGTCATTGATTGTTACCAAGATGCTTTGGCTTCCGCGAATGCTCAGTGCTCCTGTAGCACTAGCTCTTACTCCGGGCGTTTTGCTTAAAATTTCCCATGCATTGTTTGATGATAATGATGAGTTTTCTACTGCGAATTCTAAACGGTCAATTAATCGCTTGACAATGGGACGTTTTGCAGTAATAGTGACGCTGTCGAGTTTGTTCTCAATCTCCTGCAAAGCTATAGGCGCTATAACTGAGTCTTTTTGAATCACTATTGCTTTGTAATAATCTGCAAATCCAACAGTGGCAATCTTTAATATATAATTGCCTTTTTCTAGTTTGTTAAAAGCAAAATTGCCAGATTCATTAGTCTGCGAATTCTTATAGCTCAAGGAATCTTTGGCTTGCAAAAGCAGTGCATCTGCAAAAGGTACGGCTTGATGAGAGCCGTCGATTACCTTTCCAGATAAGGAAATTTCTTGGGCATAACCCGCAAATGTTCCTAACAACAATAACATGATTGATTTTTTCATTGATGATTTATTTGATGCAAATCTCTGCAAAGCTTTTCCAGCAAAGGGTTAATGAAGGGTTAACGAAGGGTTAAACACTTGAGGAGAAAAAGCTATCTGTAAATAGAAAAAGCTTTTAGGAAAAGAGATTTCAGTCATGACGCAGTTTTGTTTCATTTCTTGTTTATAAATTTGGTTAACGTAGGGTTAACGACAGTATTTTTAAACTGAAGAAGTACAAAATACAATAGCTTTGCTTCACTAAAACAAACAGATTCCTTTTGTGGATCAAAATAGTTAAAGACAGATGAAAAGAAAAATAATGCTTTTGATTGCCGCTTGTATCTTCACGGTAATGGCTTTGGCCGCGATTCAAGGCTATTTTATATACAATACTTATCAATTAAATGAAAAAGAGATAAATGTTGCCATTAAAAAACAAGTTTCCCGCCTAGAAGATACAGAAGAATGGGAAGAACTGAACGATGCCTGGATGGAACGCTCGAAAGACTTTGTAAGAGAGTATGTAAAAGGAAATGCAATAAAGCAGGATTTTAAAAAGTATCTTAAACCTAATAAAGATTCTCTTTCAAATGCCATGAAGATTTATATGAAAAAGATGGCGCAACCCGAAGATTATGATATCGACTATTCTATTTATGTTAATTCGATTATGCTGATAGAGAATAAAAAGGTCGATACAATATTTAAAGGAAAAATGCTGGTTTTAGCAAATGATACGTTAAAAAAGAATCACATTCTCTCTTCGGAAGGACGTTGGGAAACCGTAGACACTGATGTCAACCTTGCAATGATTGTGAAAAGCAATCGCTTTTATAGTTTTGATGAATTACAAAACATAATTATTTCAAAAATGGCTGGTTTGTTACTATTTTCAGTGGTATTGATGACTTTTGTAGTTTTCTTATATTATATGTCGCTCAAAAACCTCATTAGTCAAAAACGAATTGCTGATATCAAGACTGACTTTGTGAATAATATTACGCATGAATTCCAAACACCACTGGCTACGATGGATATTGCTATAAAAACCCTCAAACGAAAGGAAAATCAGATGTCTGCAGAACATTACCAGCACACTATTTCAATGATCGAACGCCAAAATGAAAGACTTCAGAAATTATTTAGGCAAGTAACAGAGGCTTCTGTAACACCAGTTGCGAGCGAAGATTCAATTTCCATCAGTTGCATCGAAATAAAAGAAATAATTAGTGACTTTAAACTATCAAAACCTGACATAAATATTACCTGTCGACAAGAACAGTCTGCTTTGACCGTGAAAATGGATCCTTTTCACTTGAATACGATCATTGTGAACCTGTTAGACAATGCGGTGAAATATGGCGCGCATATAATTGACGTCGGTCTTAAGATAGAGAGCGGGAATTTTCTCCTTTCGATGAAAGATAACGGCAAAGGGATTCCATTTCAAGAGCAAGCTTCAATTTTCGATAAATTTTATAGAGCTGAAAAAGGAAATATTCATGATACAAAAGGATTAGGTTTAGGATTATTTTACATTAAGCAATTGGTAGAAACCTATAAAGGAAAAATAAAAGTGGAAAGTGAAGAAGGTAAAGGCGCTATATTCATAATAACAATTCCGGTATGAAACAGCATATTTTATTAGCAGAAGACGATTTTGATTATGCCTCAATATTGAAGCAATATCTTGAATTTTCAGGTTTCAAGGTGACTTGGGCAAAGGATGGCAGGGAAGCATTGAGAATTTTTTCAGATACAAATCCTGATATCTGTGTCTTAGATGTCATGATGCCACACATGGATGGTTTTACGTTAGCTGAAAATATTATTGAAAACCATCCAGAAACACCCTTTATCTTTTTGACTGCGAAAAGCTTGAAAGAAGATAAAATTAAAGGACTTAGACTTGGTGCAGATGATTATGTTGTAAAACCTTTTGAAGTAGAAGAACTTATTTTACGAATTCAAAATATCTTAAAACGGACTCAAAAAGCAGTTGCTACAATTGTTTCAGAAACTAACACCTTCCCTATTGGTTCTTATTTATTTGATGGAGAAAATTATATGCTTTCGCATGAAAAAATTACCCATAGAATTACAGAAAAAGAAGCACATCTAATTCGTTTTTTATATGCAAATAAAAATAAGTTAGTCAAGAGAGAAGATATTTTAAAAGAAATCTGGGGCAATGACGATTTCTTTTCCGGAAGAAGCATGGATGTTTTTATAAGCCGACTTCGAAAATATTTTAGTGAAGACCAAAATATTTCAATCCCAAGCGTAAGAGGGCTTGGATTTGAATTTAATATCAAGGAATAATAACTTTAAATTTATACTTATGAAATTTATCATCTTTTTAGTAGTATTGGCTTTTAGTACATTAACACAAGCACAAACTGCAACTGCTACCGCAGGAAATGTCACCGCAACGGCAACAGTAAGACCAAAAACACAGATAAAGAGCACAAAAACATCAGTTTCTGTTTCTGTTTCGATTTCTGATAGTTCTTATTCGCTTCATGCCGTTTACGACTCTTTTAAAAGAGCCAAGCTTCAAAAATTGTTGCTTGAGAATTTAGATAAAAATTTACTTTCTACTGACGATGACAAAATGATTTGGAAAAAGGAAAATAAAAACGAAACTGCTTACATTTTTACCTTAACAGATGAAAAACTAAAAGTAAGCTTGGATAGGGAATTAGTTTCAGAAAGCACTTTTGAAAAGTTCAAAGCTTTGGGTGAAAAAATTTCTGACTTGCTGAATGACAATTAGTATTGTATTATTTGAGTTAGTACAAAACAAAAACGGCTTAGTAAAGAATACTAAGCCGTTTTCACAAATAACAATCCCTCAAATCAGCTTACAGCGTTCGAAGCTTTGTCGTTTAGCCCTGAAGCAGTATCTAATGCTTTCTCTGCTATATTTTTACCTTCATTGACTGCAGTTTCTGCCTGTGACAATGCTTGATCTTTTATTTTTCCGATAGAATCTTTAACATTGCCTGCAATATCACCCGCTTTGTCAAGGATTGATCCAAAATTAATATATCCTTTTTTATTGCAAATAATTCCTACTACTGCCAAGGCTGCAACTCCTGCTGCAATCCCTAAAATTAAATTCTTGTTTTTCATAGCGCTGTATTTAATTTGGTTTTGATTTGTTATATAAATAGAGGGAAACCATATTCCTCTTCATGTCCGTCAAGTTCGCGATCTTCTTCCTCTTCGTCGAAGATTTCCATTCTGTTGATGACTGTTTTGATTATTACAGATAATCCAAGGCTGATGATTCCGATTAGCAAAAGGTTTTTTGTATTCATTTTGTATGTGGTTTTTTGATGATTTAATTATTAATTCGATATGAAATTACGATATAAAAACCAGCAATAGAAAGCCTTTAATATAACTTTAATAGTATTTGTAATGAGACGGGAGAATGTTGTAATGAGTTCTTTTTAGGGCAATAGAAATTAGGCAAAAGGCAAAGGTTTGATTAGTAAAAAAGACTATTTATTACCATAGTAAACTTTTGCCTTTTGGCTATTAGCTTTTGGCTAATAAAAAAAATAAAAATAAATCTTGCAGAATTGATAAATAAGAGTACTTTTGCACCCGAGAGACCTGGAAACAGGGTTACGCTCTCACCGCTTAAGCCGATCGCTCCAGATCGGCTTTTGCACTTTTAAGGAGTCAAGGTTTTGGGCTGAAGGTTCAGGAAAAATTCTTAAATCAAAAATCCTACTCAATTCCCTCCCACCACTTTTTAGTGTTTTCAAGATTATCCAAATCTAAAATTTCTCCAATCATCGGATGTGCCAAAGGCATATTCTCTTTTTCAGATGCAATTGTAACACGCTTAATAGGTTCATCCCAATCGTGTAAAGCTAACGGAAATTTTGCCCAATGAACAGGAAGCAAAACTTTTGCATTTAAATCTTTCGCCGCTTCAACCGTTTGTTCTGGCATCATGTGAATGTATTTCCAATTTTTATTGTATTGACCGCATTCTAAAATCGCTAAATCAAACGGACCAAAAGCTTCTCCTGCTAATTTAAAAAAGCTGTCATAGCCAGAATCTCCTCCTATATATAATTTTCTTTTTGGCGTATTTAATACAAAGGAAAGCCATACTGCTTGGTTTCTCTTAAATCCTCTTCCTGAAAAATGCCTTGCAGGAACAGTGTTTATGCTAAATCCAGAACCAAGGCCAATTTCTTCGTGCCAGTTTAATTCTGTGATTAGATTTATATCAAAATTCCATCTTTCAAAATGTTCTGCAGTCCCTAGTCCGGTGATGATTCTTTTCACTCTTGACTTTAATTTTAAGACGGTGTCATAATCTAAATGATCCCAATGGTCGTGCGAAATGATAAGGTAATCTATATCTGGCATATCTTCCGGCCTGTAAATACTAGTTCCTTTAAATGCTTTTACTGTAAAAGATAATGGTGAAGCATGATCGCTAAAAACCGGATCTACCAAAAAAGTCTTACCGCTTAATTGCATAAAATAAGAAGAATGCCCAAACCATACCAAAATATCTTTATTTGGATCTAAATTTTTCAAGTCAGTTTTCTTCGTAGGAATTTTGTCTTTCGGACTGTTGCGTTTGCTTTTTCCGAAGAAAAATTCTTTCAATACAATATAAAAATTGGCACCTTCTGTCAAATCTGGCGTCAGCGAAATATTTTGAAATTGACCTTCCTTATAATTATCAGTTTGAAGGATTCTTTCGAATCGCCCATTTGAAGGTTTTCTTCCGAATTTGGGCTGGTTGAAAAATACAATTGTAAAAATTAAAAGCAATATTAAAAGGATAATCGTGAAAGTCATCGTAAGGATTATTTTCACCAAAGCTATTGATAAATTGAATCCGAAGTTAAAAAGTATTCTTAAATATTTAAGAGCGAAAAGAACTTCTTCTTTGGCTTTTCTCTAACAAAATTTCAATATTTAAATTGTATTTTAGTGTAGACAAACTCAAAATCCAAGCATCATGAACGATAATTTCAAAAACATAATAGACTCTTTAATTAAAAATGGTTTTATTGAATCGGAAGAAAACGTAAAAGATTTAGGAAAAAAATTAGATTTCAAAATCACACAATATTCTTTGAATACTGATTTGAGTTTTAAGTTTTTGAACAGCGAAGATTTTGTAAATTTCTTAAATTATTCAAGTTCAGAGGAAATTACAAAAGAAAAAATCGGATTAATAAACGCCGCAATTTTAGAACAAGGCCTGGATCCTGATGATTTTTTCTATGTGAATTTTTATAAGAAAGAAGTAAATGAGCTTTAATTTATGATTTAAGATTTATGCTGAATAGCTAATTTTACAATCTTGTTCTTAAATTATAAATCTAAAATCATAAATTCGTATGCAACTTGTCTTCGCTTCAAACAACAAAAATAAAATCAAGGAAATTCAAAGTCTTTTGCCAGAAGACATCCAAATATTAAGTTTGGAAGACATCGGCTGTTTTGAAGATATTGCCGAAACTGCAGATACAATAGAAGGAAATGCTATTTTAAAAGCAGATTATGTAACTAAAAACTATGGCTATGATTGTTTTGCAGATGATTCTGGTTTGGAAGTAAATGCCTTGAATGGCGCACCAGGCGTAATTTCTGCAAGATATGCCGGTGAACAAAAAAATGACCAAGATAATATGAATAAATTGCTTTCTGAATTAGAATCTCATTCTGACAGAAAAGCAAATTTCAAAACCGTTATTACACTCAACCTTAACGGAAAGCAAGAATTATTTACAGGAAAAATCTTTGGAGAAATTACTTTTGAAAAGAAAGGAACTAATGGTTTTGGGTATGATCCTATCTTTCAACCTAATGGATTTTCTGACACTTTTGCGCAACTTTCTTTCGAACAAAAAGGCAAGATCAGCCATCGAGCGAAAGCTGTTGAACAACTGATCGCTTACTTAAAAAAGTAACTTTCTGATTTTCAATTATTCATAAAAAAATAAACTTCAAATTTGCATTAGTTTTAATGATTTATTAAACGTACATTTGCAGCCTATTTTAAATACATATATGAATAAATTTGAACAATTAGGATTGAATGAATCGTTACTGAAGGCGATTTTAGATCTAGGATTTGAAAATCCGTCGGAGGTACAGGAAAAGGCGATTCCCCTATTATTGGAAAAAGACACAGATATGGTTGCGTTGGCTCAGACAGGGACAGGGAAAACGGCAGCTTTCGGTTTTCCACTTATCCAAAAAATTGATGCTGACAACAGAAATACACAAGCATTAGTTTTATCGCCAACACGCGAGTTATGTTTACAGATTACTAACGAACTTAAAAACTACTCAAAATACGAAAAAGGTATTAATGTAGTAGCAATTTATGGTGGTGCTAGTATTACAGAACAAGCTAGAGAAATCAAAAGGGGTGCACAAATCATCGTAGCAACTCCAGGAAGAATGCAAGACATGATCAACAGAGGCTTGGTTAACATTAAAAATATAGATTACTGTATTCTTGATGAAGCCGACGAAATGTTAAACATGGGATTCTATGAAGATATCGTTTCTATATTATCTGATACTCCAGACGAAAAAAACACGTGGCTATTCTCGGCTACAATGCCTGCAGAAGTGGCTCGAATTGCAAAACAATTCATGAGCGAACCCGTAGAAATCACTGTTGGAACTAAAAATTCAGGTTCAGCTACTGTTTCTCACGAATTTTACTTGGTAAATGCTCGCGACCGTTATGAAGCTTTGAAAAGATTGGCAGATGCAAATCCAGATATCTTTTCTGTAGTTTTCTGTCGTACCAAAAGAGACACGCAAGCTGTTGCTGAAAAATTGGTTGAAGACGGCTATAGCGCTGCAGCTTTGCACGGAGATTTATCTCAAGCGCAAAGAGATGGCGTAATGAAATCTTTCAGAGGTAGACAAATCCAAATGCTTGTTGCGACTGACGTTGCGGCGCGTGGAATTGACGTTGACAACATCACACACGTTGTGAATTACCAACTTCCTGACGAAATTGAAACTTACAATCACCGTTCTGGAAGAACTGGTCGTGCTGGAAAATTAGGAACTTCTATCGTAATCGTGACTAAAAGCGAATTGCGTAAGATTTCTTCAATCGAAAGAATTATCAAGCAAAAATTTGAAGAGAAAACAATTCCATCTGGAATCGAAATCTGTGAAATCCAATTATTGCACCTAGCAACCAAAATCAAGGATACTGAAGTTGATCACGAAATTGACAACTATCTTCCTGCAATCAACAACGTTCTTGAAGATTTGACGAAAGAAGAATTGATCAAGAAAATGGTTTCTGTTGAATTCAACAGATTCATCAACTATTACAAGAAAAACAGAGATATTTCTTCTCAATCTTCTGGAAACGAAAGACGTGAAAACGACGGTGCTCCAAGAGAAAACAACAGTGGCGCAACTCGTTATTTCGTGAACATTGGTTCTCGCGATAATTTCGACTGGATGTCATTGAAAGATTTCTTGAAAGAAACATTAGACCTTGGTCGTGATGACGTTTTCAAAGTTGACGTAAAAGAAGGATTCTCTTTCTTTAATACTGATCCTGAGCATACTGACAAAGTTATGGAAGTTCTTAACGGATTTGAATTGGAAGGAAGAAGAATCAACGTTGAAATTTCTAAAAATGACGGTGGCGGCAGAAGCAACTCAAGAAGAGACCACAACGGAAGAAGTGGTGGAGGATTTGGCGGTGGAAGATCTGGTGGCGAAAGAAGCGGTGGTTTCAGAAGCGACAGAGGTTCGGCTCCAAGAAGAGAAGGCGGATTCAGAAGCGACCGCGGAAGCGCAGCTCCATCTGACAGACCTGCAAGAAGAGAAGGTGGTTTTTCATCTGATCGTCCAAAAAGAGAAGGCGGTTTTTCTGAAAGAGCGCCAAGGCGATCTGATTCACCAAGATCTGAAGCTCCAAGAGCAAGAAGACCAAGAAAAGACTAATTTTTTTAGTTAATTTTCTTATAATTATACTGAGACTGCAAAATATCTTAAAGAGTTTTATTACTTTTAACGCCATTCAACAAGGCTATGAGATATTTTGCAGTTTTCTTTTTCCTCCTCCTCTCCAGCGCAGTATTTGCACAGGAATCTAAAATTTCAGCTACCGTAATTAATGATCTTACTTTGCTGCCAATGGCAGATGTAAGCGTCATTAACATTAATAAGGTAAAAGGCACAACAACCAATCAAAGTGGCTATTTTGAGCTGATTGCTGAAGTCAATGACACTTTACACATTTCAACTTTAGGCTATAAATCTATTAAAGTCAGAGTTACAAATGACTGGTTTAAAACTAAAAGTACCAAAATCAGAATGACTGAAAAGGCTTATGCCCTTGAAGAAGTCGTGATCAATCAATATAACCTGACAGGTTATTTGGAAATTGATTATAAAATCATTCCTATAAAAGAAAATTATCGCTATAGCATCTCTGGACTTTCTTCTGGATATGAAGCGGGTGAATATTCTCCAAATGCTTTCTCAAGAGTCATGGGTTCTATTTTCAATCCAGCTGACATGCTTTATAATTTCTTTGGAAAAAAACCTACCGAATTAAAGCGTTTGAAGGAAATGAAAAAAGATGACGCCGTGAAAAATCTTTTGGCTTCAAAATTTGACAGAGAAACTTTGGGAGCACTTTTAGGTGTTACTTCTTCTGAGATTTCTGAAATTTTAGAGCGTTGTAATTATTCAGAATCCTTTATTAAAACTGCTAACGACCTTCAGATTATGGATGCAATTAATGAATGCTATGAAGAATATAAAATCTTAAAAGGAAAGAAATAATTATACCAAATTATTGATTTCTTTATAACGCTGTTCGATTCGCTTAATGTCTTTTATCGAGTTTTTTGTCCAGTCTAATCTTCTTGAAATCATCTCTTCTTCAGAAAGTTGCCAGTCTAAATCGGTCTTTCTCAGGCGACTCATGATATTTTGGATTATAATTGCTGCAGAAACTGAAATATTCAGGCTTTCGGTAAAACCTGCCATTGGAATTTTCAAGAATCCATCGGCTTCCGCCATAATTTCCTCAGACAATCCATCTCTTTCAGTTCCAAAAAACAGAGCTGAAGGTTTTGAAATATCGAAATCATCCAATAAACAATCATTTTCATGGGGTGTCGTAGCAATAATTTGGTATCCTTTTTCTTTTAAAACCCTAACACATTCCGAATTAGAATTATAGCGATTTACATCTACCCATTTCTGAGCGCCCATTGCAATTTCTTTATCGATGCTTTTTCCATATTTTTCTTCCACTACGTGCAAATTTTGAATTCCAAAGACTTCGCAACTACGCATTACTGCGCTTGTATTATGCAATTGAAAAATATCTTCAATAGCAATAGTAAAATGATTTGTTCTCTGTGCGAGAACTTTTAAAAACTTTTCTTTCCTGTTATCTGTAATAAATTCCTCTAAATAAGCAAGATATTCTCTTTCTGCGATATTTTCTTTCATATAATTATTGATATTGTAAAATAGAATTCTTAAATTGGCTTTGCTAAAAAACAATTATGACACAAGAAGAATTGCTACCACAAATTTACAAAAAAGACGACAGGGCGTTCACACTTTTATATGATATGTATTCTAAAAGTCTTTTTTCTGTCATTCACAATCTTATTCGCGACACTGAAGAAGCAGAAGATGTTCTTCAAGAAACGTTTGTGAAAATTTGGAAAAACATCGACAGCTACAATGAAAGCAAGGGAAGATTTTATACTTGGATTTTAAATATTGCCCGTAATACTTCTATTGACAAGCTTCGTTCTAAAGGACATAACAACAGTTTGAAAAACCTTTCGTCTGATAATTTCGTACATCTACTTGACGACAGCAACAAGCTCACTAATCGAATCGACACTATTGGAATTCGAGAATTTGTCAAAAAATTGAAACCAAAATGCATTCAAATAATAGATCTGCTTTTCTTTAAAGGATACACACAGCAGGAAGCTTCAGATGAATTGGGAATTCCACTTGGGACTGTCAAAACTCAAAATAGAAATTGCATTAACGATTTAAGAAACTTTTTAAGAGTATAATGGACAAACAAGAATACATAGACTCAGGAATTTTAGAACTTTATGTTTTTGGACGTTTAGACGAAACCGAATTCAATGAAGTGACAAAAATGGCCGAAAATGATGAAGACATCAAAAACGAAATTATTTCAATAGAAAAAGCTGTTATCAATTTTTCTGAAAGCGTTTCGCCTTTCCTGTCGTCTGAAAATTATGAAAAAATAAGACAAGCCTTGATGCTGAAACACGGTGTTGTTGACATCAAGCCAAAATCAAATATATTCCTTTATTTGGGTTGGGCTGCTTCGATTTTATTATTGATAGGAATTGGCTACCAATATAAACAATTAGACGATAAAGAAACGCAGATTGTAAACGTAGAAACTGAAAAAAGTAAGTTACAAGAATCTGTAGTTGATTTAGAATTGAAAAATAAAGAAAGTGAATCTGCACTTGATATTATTCGCGACAACAATAATTCTGTAATTGCTTTAGCGGGACAAGAAGTTTCTCCAGAATCTTATGCAAAAGCCTATTGGAACAAAGATACCAAAGCCGTTCATATCGATGCTTCAGGTTTGCCAGAACCTCCTGAAGGAATGGTTTATCAAGTTTGGGCGTTGAAATTAAATCCTTTAACACCAACAAGCATTGGCCTTTTAGATAATTTCAAAGGCAATTCTAAAAAGCTTTTTACAGTTGAAAAAGCGAATGAAGCCGAAGCTTTCGGAATTACTTTAGAACCTGCAGGAGGAAGCGCATCGCCTACTTTAGAAAAACTTTATACTTTAGGAAAAGCGTAAATCACTAAATATCATTTTTAAACTTATATGTCTTATATGGTAAATTATTTCCATGTAAGACATCTAAGTTTCTACAAATTCCAAAAGAAAATTAGTTATGAAAAAGAAATTAGTTGTTTTGTCAGGAGCCGGAATTAGTGCCGAAAGTGGCATTAAAACATTCAGAGATTCAGACGGACTTTGGGAAGGCCACGACGTTATGGAAGTCGCTTCGCCAGAAGGCTGGCATAAAAATAAAGCACTGGTTTTGGACTTTTACAATAAAAGAAGACAGCAACTTAAGGACGTAAAACCAAATCGCGCGCACGAAATTTTGTCCGAATTAGAAGTTGCTTTCGATGTTCATATCATAACTCAAAATGTAGACGATTTGCACGAACGCGCAGGAAGCAAAAATGTCCTGCATCTTCACGGAGAATTGTTAAAAGTAAGAAGTACAGAAAACGAAAAATATATTTTAGACTGGACGGATGATGTGAATCTAGGAGATTTTGATGACAACGGAAACCAACTTCGTCCGCATATTGTTTGGTTTGGAGAAGCAGTTCCAGCATTGGAAGAAGCAGTTGTAATAACAATGCAAGCAGATTATTTAATCGTAATCGGAACTTCCTTGCAAGTGTATCCTGCAGCAGGATTAATTGATTTTGCAAAACCGGAAGCAAAATTATTTTACATTGACTTGAATCCTGCGAAAATAGCAAACCTTCGAAATCCGTTAGAAATTATTTCTGAAACAGCTTCCGAAGGCATGAGAATATTGAAAGAGAAATTGCTTTCTATTTAACCAAAAGTTTTTTCCAGGTTGGATAATAAAAGATGATAATCAAAAGATTGATTGCCAGCGGAATTCCAGTTTCAACCAATTCATGCGGACGATTGTCTAGCTTGAAATGCAACATAAAAATGTTTGAGATAATTGGCAATAAAACTAATGCACCGATCAATCTAGTTCTTGGAATAATCAACAAAAGTCCAGCTAAAACCTCAAAAAAACCAACAAATTTGTTGAATCCCGAATTGCAGAAAGCAGTAATTACATTTTGATATTCTAACGGAACTGTATCTTCTGGACCATAAACTTTGCAAGGGGACAAAAAATGTTTATTGATTCCTTTATACACAAAAAAAGCGCCAAGAGCAACACTTAAAACCAAGATGGTTATACTGTAAAATTTCTTCATAAGATTTGTTATTTAAAATAATTCTAAATTACAGCAATATTAGAAAAAATAATCAATTTCAAGTTAAATCGACAAGATTTATGGCATCCAATTCGCAATTATCTTTTATACTTCGTTCATATAAAGTATATTTGCGCTTACTTGAATAACAACACAAAAATGGCAACCCTAACTGAACTAAACGCTATATCGCCAATCGACGGAAGATATAGAAGCAAGACAAAATCACTTTCAAATTATTTTTCGGAAGAAGCATTGATTAAATATCGTGTTTTAGTAGAAATCGAATATTTCATCTCATTGTGCGAAATTCCTTTGCCACAATTGAAAAATGTGGACGCTTCATTATTCGAAAGCTTAAGAAATATCTATAAAAAATTCTCAACCGAAGATGCTCAGGCAATTAAAGACATTGAAAAAACTACAAACCATGACGTAAAAGCTGTAGAGTATTTCATCAAAACTGCTTTTGACAATTTAGGTTTATCAGAATACAAAGAGTTCATTCACTTTGGATTGACTTCTCAGGATATCAATAATACAGCGATTCCGTTATCGACAAAAGAAGCTTTTCAAGAAGTTTATTTGAAGTCATTAATCGAGCTTACTTCAAAATTAAAAGAATTAAGCGTGGAATGGAAAGACATTCCAATGTTAGCAAGAACACATGGACAACCGGCCTCTCCTACTCGTTTAGGAAAAGAAATTGCAGTTTTTGTGGAACGTCTGGAAGAACAAATGCGTTTGCTTTTTAATATTCCTTTTGCTGCTAAATTTGGCGGGGCAACAGGAAATTTCAATGCACATCACGTGGCTTACAAAAATATTGATTGGAAAGAATTCGGAAAGAATTTTGTAGAAGGAAATTTAGGTTTGCAACATTCTTTTCCAACAACACAAATCGAACATTACGATCATTTCGCAGCATTTTTTGATGCTCTAAAAAGAATAAATACAATTATAATCGACTTGGATAGAGATATTTGGACGTATGTTTCAATGGATTATTTCAAGCAAAAAATTAAAGCCGGAGAAGTTGGTTCTTCCGCAATGCCACACAAAGTAAACCCGATTGACTTCGAAAACTCAGAAGGAAATTTGGGAATTGCAAACGCTATTTTCGAGCATCTTTCCGCAAAATTGCCTTTATCAAGATTGCAACGTGACTTGACAGATTCAACAGTTTTGAGAAACGTTGGCGTGCCGATTGGCCACACGATTATTGGTTTTGAAGCTACACTCAAAGGTTTGAACAAATTACTTTTAAATGCTCCAAAATTTGCAGAAGATTTAGAGAAAAACTGGGCAGTTGTTGCAGAAGCAATTCAAACAATTTTGAGAAGAGAAGGCTATCCAAATCCTTATGAAGCTTTGAAAGGTTTGACAAGAACAAATTCTGTTATGAACAAAGAATCTATTCACGAATTTATTGGGACTTTGGATGTTTCTGATGAAATTAAAGAGGAACTTTTTGTAATTACACCAAGTAATTATTTAGGAATATAAGAATTAACATTTTATAAATATTTAATCCCGAGATTAGAATGACATCATTTCTTCTCGGGATTTTTTTTTGAAATTGTTACTTTTTTTTCGGATATTTAACTACCGGTGTTTCCACAAACTGAATCGACAAACTAGCTCATTAGCCCAGATTGTAGAGGAAAGCCCGGAGTTTTTAAAGCTAATTTTTTGCTGACTCAAAACAGCGACCGAAGGAAGCTCGTTTTGTGGCTTGCAAAAAAAGATTTAAAAATGAGGACTTGGAACGGAAAGCGGGAAATAGCTTCTAAAAAATAAAAAATGTCAAACAAAATTTTGATCTTATTTGCACATCCGTTATATGAAAAGTCATCAGCAAACAGGGCTTTAGTGGATCATATTCCGGATTCAGAAAATATTACATTTCATGATTTGTATGAAACGTATCCTGAATTTGATATTGACGTGAAGAAGGAGCAGGAATTATTGAACTTGCACGATGTGGTAATTTGGCATCATCCGATGTATTGGTACAGCTGCCCGCCTTTGCTGAAACAGTGGATTGACATGGTTTTGGAGTATGGCTGGGCGTATGGAAAATATGGTTTGGCACTGCAAGATAAGCTGATTTTTCAGGCAATTACTACAGGTGGAAATCAGGAAAATTATTGTGAAACTGGCCGTGAAACACATACTATTCTAGAACTTCTACAACCTTTTAAATTGACTGCAAAAGTCTGCAGGATGGAATATTTGCCTCCGTTTGTGGTGCACGGAACACACAATATGGCGGATGAAATGTATGATAAAAAAGGAATTGAGTATGGAAAACTCTTGAACTATTTGGAGAATAATGAAGTGAATATCAATAAAATTCGCGAGTTTAACTACTTGAATGACTGGATGAAAAACTTGGAAAACAATGGAAAATAACTTTTTTCTTCAGGCGATAATTTATTTGGCTGCGGCTGTGATTTGCGTTCCGATTGCGAAGAAAATTGGCTTGAGTTCTATTTTGGGCTATTTATTTTCTGGGATAATTATCGGCCCATTTGTTTTGGGATTTATTGGATCTGAAGGCCAAGACTTGATGCATTTTGCAGAATTTGGCGTTGTAATGATGCTTTTTTTGATTGGTTTAGAATTAGATCCGTATAAATTCTGGAAAATGCGACGGTTCATTCTGGGGATGGGATCACTTCAAGTGGTTATTACTTCACTTATTATTTTTATTTGCTGTTCAATTATTTTTGACTGGAATTGGCAGACGGCTTTAACCATTTCACTTGCTTTAGCACTTTCTTCTACGGCAATTGTTTTGCAGACTTTGAAGGAAAAAGGCCTTTCTCAGACCTCTGTCGGGCGTTCTTCTTTTGCAGTTTTATTGTTTCAGGATATTGCTGTGATACCAATTTTGGCGATAATTCCGTTGCTGGTTTCGGGTTCGAATATTATTCCCGATGATGATTTGCATCATTCTTTGATTTCAAATTTAGATGGCTGGTTACAGACTCTGATTGTGATTGGGACAATTATTGCGATTTATGTCGGCGGACGATTTTTGATAGTTCCGTTGCTTCATGTCATTGCGAAAACCAGGCTGCAGGAATTGTTTACGGCTTCGGCTTTATTATTGGTTTTGTCGGTTTCATATTTGATGCAATTGGTGGGTTTGAGCCCTGCTTTAGGTGCTTTTATGGCGGGAGTCGTTTTGGCGAATTCTGAATTCAGACATGAATTGGAAGGCGATATTGCTCCGTTTAAAGGATTGCTTTTAGGGTTATTTTTCATTGGAGTTGGCGCTTCAATTAACTTCCAATTAATCATTGACAATCCTGCTTTTATATTAGTTTTCGGATTTATCCTCACCATGATTAAGTTTTTTGTCTTTTTAGGAATTGGAAAACTTTACAAGAAAAGAATCGACCAAAATTTTCTTTTTGCAATTGGATTAAGTCAAGCTGGAGAATTTGGTTTTGTAATTATGAGCTTCTCGATGGAATTGAATATTATTCCGAATATGCTGGCGAATCAGATTATGGCAATCATTGCGATTAGCATGATTTCTACTCCTTTTTTACTTTTGATTAACGAACGATTGATTGATCCTTTTTTTGGAGTCAAAGAGAAACAATCAAACAATTATGATGAAATAAACGAGCATAATGATATAATAATTGCAGGTTTTGGAAACTTCGGAAGTACGATTGGAAGACTTTTAAAAAACAACGGAATTCCAGCAACAATTCTTGATATGGATTCAGATCGTGTAGATTTATTGCGGAAAATGGGATTTAAAGTGTATTATGGAGATGCAACCCGACTGGAATTATTAAAAGCTGCAGGTTGTGAAAACGCCAAATTATTCATCGCTGCGATTGATAATCCAACAGCAAATTTGATTGTTATTGAATTATTGAAAAAGCATTTTCCACATCTGAAAATTTTGGCGCGAGCCAGAAATAGAAACGATGCTTTTGAATTGGTGGATATGGGATTAGAAAGTATTTATCGCGAAAATCTTTATAGCGCAGTTCATCTTGGTGTTGATGCCTTAGTTTTTATGGGACATCGCCGTTATTCTGCAACGCGCCAAGGACAGCATTTTATCAAACATGATGAGGAAGCCATTTTCCGATTAGCAAAAAAACGTCATGATAAAAAAGCTTTTATGATTTCGGCGATGGAAGAAATCGAAATGCAGGAACAACTATTTAAAACAGATTTATTTAATCCTACTGGACCGGGCGATCATGCTTGGGAAAGTGATAATTTGAGGAAAGATAATTTAGAATAAAAAGAAAAGCCGAAATCTAAATTTAGACTTCGGCTTTTCTTTTTATAAATTGAAATTATTATCTTGAATAATTCGGAGCTTCTTTTGTAATCGTCACATTATGAGGATGACTTTCGCCAATTCCGCTTGCGGTGATTCTCACAAAACGTCCTGTTTCTTGCAAAGTTTCGATGTTTTTTGAACCGCAATAACCCATTCCTGCTCTTAAACCTCCGATGAATTGAAGCATACTTTCGAAAAGTTCTCCTTTGTAAGGAACTCTTCCTACGATCCCTTCTGGAACTAATTTTTTGATATCGTCTTCCACGTCTTGGAAATAACGGTCTTTTGAACCTTCTTGCATCGCTTCCACAGAACCCATTCCTCTGTAAGATTTGAATTTTCTTCCTTCAAAAATTATTGTTTCGCCTGGAGATTCTTTTGTTCCTGCTAAAAGTGAGCCTAACATTACGCAGTCAGCACCAGCGGCAATCGCCTTTGGAATATCTCCTGTGTAACGAATTCCACCATCAGCGATAACTGGAACACCTGAACCTTTAATCGCCGCAGCAACTTCAAGAACAGCAGAAAATTGAGGAAAACCAACACCTGCCACAACTCTCGTCGTGCAGATTGAACCTGGTCCGATTCCAACTTTTACACCATCAGCTCCGTTTTCAACTAAATATTTAGCAGCTTCTGGAGTAGCGATGTTTCCAACAATTACATCTAAATCTGGAAATTTATTTTTTACTAATTTCAAAACATCAACCACGCCTTTTGTGTGTCCGTGAGCAGTGTCAATAATTACGGCGTCAACTCCTGCGGCAACCAAAGCGGCAGCGCGATCAACAGCATCAGCAGTAACTCCCAAAGCAGCGGCAACGCGAAGACGGCCGAATCTATCTTTATTTGCGATGGGTTTTTGGGTCAATTTTGTAATATCTCTGAAAGTAATCAATCCGACCAATTTATAGTCAGCATTTACGACAGGAAGTTTTTCAATTTTATTTTTTTGCAGAATTCCTTCGGCTACTTCAAGCGTTGTTCCTTCTCCGGCAGTCACCAGATTTTCGGTTGTCATCACTTCTAAAATAGAACGAGTATTGTTTTTTTCGAAACGTAAATCACGATTGGTTACGATTCCTTTTAAAGTTTGGTTTTCATCCACAACCGGAATTCCACCGATGCTGTATTCTCTCATCACCTGTTTTGCATCGCCAACTGTTGCTGTCAAAGGCAAAGTTACAGGATCGATGATCATTCCGGATTCTGCTCTTTTTACTTTTCTGACTTCAGCAGCTTGCTGTTCGATAGTCATATTTTTATGCAAAACGCCGATTCCTCCTTCTTGAGCCATCGCAATTGCCATCGCGCTTTCAGTAACTGTATCCATCGCAGCGGAAACAATTGGAACATTTAATGTAATATTTCGAGAAAATTTAGATTGGATGCTTACTTCGCGCGGTAAAATTTCAGAATAATTGGGGATTAGCAGAACGTCATCGTAAGTAAGACCTTCTCCGATAACTTTAGTTGAGTGTGCTTTCATGTTGCAATTTGTAGTTAAATTGCGTGCAAATATAGTCATTTCTTAACAGAAAAGAAAATGTTAAGATTTATTTAGCTTTCTGGAAAGAAACTATGAACTCAGTTCCACCATTTATAGGATTTAAAATTTGAAGTTTTCCTTTATTATCAGAAAGAAACTGTTTTACTAAAAGTAACCCTAGACCAGTGCCTTCCTCCATTCCTGTTCCTTTTTCAGAACTCATCCTTTTTTCAAAATTTAAAATTTCATCAATTTTATCATATGAAATTTCTGAGCCTGAATTAATCATATGAAGATTATAAAAAAGAGAATTATCTGAATATTTTATTTCAATAGTGCCTTTTTTAGGAGTGAACTTAATTGCGTTTGACAATAAATTATTCAAAATCACGCGAACATGTCCTTTATCTGCTCTAATTTCTTGCTCATTTTTAGGAGAAAAGTGATTGATTTCAATTTCTTTGCTATCGATGATCAAAATCATAGCTCCAATAGAATCTTTCAATATTTCATCTAAAAAAATATTTTCTCTATTAACTTTTGCTCCGTCAAGTTGCGTCATTGACCAATGCAAAAGATTATTTAATAATCTAGAAGTACTTTCCACTTGGATTATCAAATGTTCAGAAATTATTTTCATTTCTTCGTCAGTAATATTTCCAAATTTCAGCAATTCTAAAACTTGCTGTATAGAAGCAATTGGTGATTTTAAATCATGGGAAAGTATTGAAAAAAGTCTATTTTTTGTCTGATTCAAATCACTTAAAGTTTGATTTTGTATAGCAATCAAATCTTTTCTATTTTTAATATCTATATTTTTCTGTTCTAATTCTTCGTATAATCGCTGTTTGATCTTACTATTTCTATAATATTGGAATAAAATAATCAGCAAAAACAACAGCAAAAGTACCATTGAAATGACAGCAATTATTCCGTATTTTAATTTTTGTTCAGAAATTTCATTTAATGCCGATAATTTTTCATTTTCAGATTCTGTAGCTTTTAACTGCAAAAGATTAATTTGCTGGAGTTTTGTTTCTCCAAAAAGAGAATCATTATATGCCTTGCTGATTTTTAAATATTTATAAGCTTCTTCAAACTTTTCTTCTTCATTAAAAATTTCTGATAATACTCCTGAAGCTTTTGCAATATCCCATTTAGCTTCAGCATTTTTAGCCATTTTAAAACCTAGCAGTCCATATTTTTCAGCTGATTCATAATTTCTTTTTTTCAGAAAAGCTTCTGAAAGTCCAGTATAAGCAAATGATAATTCCCAATTATTTGGCTTATTTACGTCAGAAATTAGCTTATTATAATAATAAATTGAAGAGTCAATATTGTTTCTGAGGTAATGAATGCTTCCTAATTTATTCAAACTAAAATGTCGCATCTCAGAATCCTTATTTGAAATTGCCATTTTATAAGAAAGCATAAAATTTTTATAAGCACTTTCTTTATTGCCAAGTTCGATTTCAGAAATACCAATATTCAGAAGGTTTTTGCTCAATAACCTTTTTTCGCCTATTTTTCTATTTAAAATAATGGCACGCTTGAATAGTTTTATAGCTTCTTCATTTCGATCGATTCCTTGCTGTACCAAGCCTTGGCCCATGAGACATTTTGAAATTCCGAGTTTATTATTGGTAGATTCATAAATAGCCAAAGCCTCCATAAATTTTTTCATGGCAATATCATATGAGCCTAAATTATAATAGGTTCCGCCATAATTATGTGCAACATCTGCAATTAAATCTTTATTTTTTGATTTGTGTGCAAAATCATCTGCTTTTTCTAAATATAATTTTGCCTTTTTAAAATCTGTATAAATATTCTTTTTTGATTCTTCAAGGTAATACTTCACAGAATCTTTTGCATGAAAAGTATATCCTTTGAAAAAAAACAAGAGGGCAAAAAACAATAAGAATTGTAATGAAGGTAATCGAAACAAACTAAAAAAATTTAAAACGCTAAAATAGAAAATTAATGGTAAACTGTAAAAATTTTAGTCGCCTCATTATAAGCACTTTCAAAACTCATTGGACTTGTTTGCGTTAAAGCTTTTTGTGTAGTAAAATAAGACAGCATTTTTTCTGTAGGCATGTTTCCTGTCAAATCGTCTTTGGCCATAGGACAACCGCCAAAACCTTGAATGGCGCCATCAAACCTTCTACAGCCTGACTTATAAGCCGCGTCTACTTTTTCAAACCATTTATCTGGAGTCGTATGAAGATGTGCGCCAAATTCGATGTGTTTGTAGTTTGGAATCAAATTTGAAAATAAATACTCAATAACTTCGGGCGTTGAAGAACCGACAGTATCAGAAAGCGATAATATTTTCACTCCCATATTAGACAATTTTTCAGTCCATTCACCGACTATTTCCACATTCCAAGGATCGCCATAAGGATTTCCAAAACCCATAGAAAGATAGGCAACGACTTCTTTATCAGAAGTATTAGCTATATCTAAGATTTCCTGTAAAGTCACCAAAGATTCAGCAATAGTTTTATGTGTATTTCTCATCTGAAAATTTTCAGAAATTGAAAACGGATAACCCAAATATTGAATTTCTTTGTGTTTTGAAGCCATTTCTGCCCCTTGGGTATTTGCAATAATTGCCAGAAGTTTGCTTCTCGTTTGTGACAAATCGAGTTTTGACAGAACTTCTGCTGTATCAACCATTTGAGGAATGGCTTTTGGAGAAACGAAACTACCAAAATCTAAAGTATCAAAACCCACACGCAAAAGCGATTGGATATAATCCACTTTTTTTTGTGTTGGGATAAATGCTTTGATTCCTTGCATTGCATCCCTCGGGCATTCGATAATTTTTACTTCTTCCATAGAAATTCAAAGATATGGAAAAGTAATATATTTTACGAAATCGATTTTTTATTTTTATTCTCTAACTATTACCAAATTAAGTAATATTAAATATTATTACATTTTTTAGTAATACTAATATTTATTACGTAATTTGGCTATAAATTAATTTATAAATTTATTCAGTTATTTAAATTATATTTGAGTATGACAAGCGTTATTATTGGAGATATAATTAATTCAAGAAAACTGCCTGCTAAAAAATGGCTTGCAGTACTAAAGCAATTCCTTGACAGTCAAGGAAAAAATCCAAAAGATTGGGAAATTTTTAGGGGTGATCAATTTCAACTAGAAGTCAAAAATCCAGAGAATTCATTGTTAGTTGCAATCCAAATAAAAGCTTTAATGAAGAGCCTAAAATTGGATGTAAGAATGAGTATTGGTATAGGAGAAAAAACACATAATTCTAAGAAAATCTCAGAAAGCAACGGAACAGCTTTTATAAATTCAGGAGAATTATTTGAAAGATTGAAAAAAGAAAAAGTCACGCTCGCCGTCAAATCAGGCAATCATGATTTTGACAAAGAAATTAATCTAATGCTTCGTCTTGCCTTGACAATAATGGATAATTGGCTTCCACAAGCAGCAGAATTCACATCAGTTGCAATTAAAAATCAATCGTTGCTGCAAGATCAAATCGGAGCTCTTTTAAACATAAACCAAGCCGCTGTTAGCCGAAGAAAATCACGATCGCAGTTTGATTTGATTATGGAATTCGATAATTTTTACAGAGAAAAAATTAAAAAATTAGCTTTATGATTCTTTTTATAAAAATTTTTCTTGCCCATTTGTTTGGCGATTTTTTATTGCAACCAAATTCTTGGGTCGCAAATAAAATCGAAAAAAAACAAAAAAGCATTTTTCTTTATATCCATTGTATTTTACATGGATTATTAGCTTGGCTTTTTGTATTTGAAAAAGAATTCTGGATCTATGCTATACTAATTGCAATAACACACGGAATAATTGATTTAGCAAAGCTTCAATTTCAGACAGAAAGATCGCAACGAAATTGGTTTATTATCGATCAAGCCTTGCATTTGGCTATTTTAATAGCAGCCACTTTGCTATATCAAAACTCAGTAATATCACTAAATTCTGAAGCTACAAATCAATTATGGACACTTGGAACAGCTATAATTTTCTTAACAAAACCTACATCGATTTTAATCAAAAATATGATTTCTATTTGGACTCCAGATGGAAATAATAATGCCGATCATTCTTTGCAAAATGCTGGAAATTACATCGGAATGCTCGAACGTTTATTTATCCTCTGCTTTATTTTAATAGGCCATTTTGAAGCTATTGGATTTTTACTTGGAGCAAAATCAATATTCAGATTTGGCGACTTAAGAGTCGCGAGAGACAGAAAATTAACTGAGTATGTTTTAATTGGAACATTACTCAGTTTTGGAATTGCAATTATAACTGGATTATTAGTGCAATTTTTTATCCAAAATTTTTCGGTTTATTTTCTTGATTAAACTCGGTCCTTCATAAATAAAGCCTGTATACAATTGAATTAAGCTTGCTCCAGCTTCTAGTTTTTCAATCGCATCTTCAGCAGAATGAATTCCTCCTACTCCAATAATTGGAAAAGATTTATTGCTTTTTTCAGATAAAAATCTAATAACTTCTGTAGAACGTTTTGCAAGAGGTTTGCCTGATAATCCGCCCATTTCTGCCTTATTTTCTGACAGCAGGCCTTCTCTTGAAATTGTTGTATTTGTCGCAATTACGCCAGCAATTTTAGTCTCATTCACAATATCAATAATATCCAAAAGCTGTTCATCTGTCAAATCTGGCGCAATTTTTAGCAAAATTGGTTTCTGTTTTGGGAGTGCCAAATTCTTATTCTGCAAGGTTTGCAAAAGCTGTGTCAATGGTTCTTTATCTTGCAAAGCACGAAGATTTGGCGTATTTGGCGAACTCACATTTACCACAAAATAATCAACATGATCATATAATGCATCAAAGCAAATTTCATAATCAGAAGTCGCTTCTTCATTGGAAGTCAGTTTGTTTTTACCAATATTTCCTCCGATTAAAACGTCATTATTTTTCTTCAATCTTTCAACAGCTTCTAAAACACCTCCATTATTGAAGCCCATTCTATTTATAATTGCCGAATCTTCTTTTAATCTAAAAAGTCGTTTTTTTGGATTTCCTTCTTGACCTTTTGGCGTCAACGTTCCGATTTCAATAAAGCCAAAACCAAGATTTGAAAGCTCTTTATATAATTTTGCATCTTTATCAAAACCAGCAGCCAGACCAACTGGATTTTTAAATTTTAAACCAAAAACTTCGGTTTCAAGTCTCGCATCTTTTACTTCATAAAGTGATCTGAAAATCGAAGGAAATCCTGGAATTTTATTCAAAAACCGAAGCATTGAAAAAGTAAAATAGTGAATTTCTTCTGGATCATACTTAAAAAGAATCGGACGAATTATTGATTTATACATTGCAGTTGAGTTGTGTTTTGCAAAAATAGAATTATCTGCTCGATTATTAAATGTTTAGATGCTTTTTTACCGTAAGATTTTTTCGAGTATCTTTAAATAGAGTCGAAAAGATTTTTTTTGCTAAATTTTATATATTTTTAAAAGCAAAAAAATATTCTTTGAATTAAATTTTCAAGAAATAGCATCATGACATTACATCAAAATTTTAAAAACTTAATTCAAAAATACAATCAAGATAATTCTTTACAAGAAAATCTGTGGCTGGAAATTGAAACTTATTATACTTCTAAAAAAAGATATTATCATACGCTTAACCACTTGGATAATTTATTTCAAGAATTATTTCCGATAAAGGACAAACTTGAAGATTGGGAAACTATTCAATTTTCCATTTTTTACCACGATATCATTTACAATGCTTCCCGCAATGATAATGAGGAAAAAAGTGCAATTTTAGAAATTGAAAGATTAAAAGAAATCGGACTTTCTGAAAATCAGATTCTGAAATGCAATCATCAAATTTTAATGACTAAATCACACGAAATTTCAGATAATGACACTAATTATTTTACGGATGCTGATTTGTCAATCCTTGGAAAAAACTGGGAAACTTATGAAGAATATTACAAGCAAATTAGAAAAGAATACCGCATTTATCCTGACTTTATATACAATCGAGGTCGAAAAAAAGCGCTGAAACAGTTCTTGGAAATGAAACGAATTTTCAAAACTGATTATTTCTTTGAAAAATATGAAAAGCAAGCACGATTAAATCTTCAGAGTGAACTTGAATTTCTATCTAAATAATCGTTAAAGAATGGTTTCAAAATTAGAGAAAAGTCAAATAAATCGTAACTTCGCAATCTATTTTTAAACATACATTATGCAACATATTATTGACCGTTTTATCAGTTATGTGACGATTGATACGGAATCTGACGCAAGTTCAAATACAACTCCAAGCACTGAAAAACAATGGGATTTAGCCAATAAATTGGTTGAAGAATTAAAGCAAATCGGTTTACAAGAAGTTACAATCGACGAAAATGCTTATATTATGGCAACGCTTGCAAGCAATGTTGATCATGAGGTTCCAACCATCGGATTTGTTTCTCACTTTGACACGACACCTGATTTTACTGGCGCAAATATTAAACCGCAGATTATAAAAAATTATGATGGTGGCGATATTATCTTAAACAAAGAACAAAACATAGTTCTTTCTCCAAAATATTTCGAAGATTTATTACAATATAAAGGTCAAACAATCATTACTACTGACGGAACAACACTTCTTGGCGCTGATGACAAAGCCGGAATTACAGAAATTGTGACAGCAATGGAATTCTTGATCAATAATCCTGAAATTAAACACGGAAAAATTAGAATTGGTTTTACGCCTGACGAAGAAATTGGACGTGGAGCTCATAAATTTGATGTAGCAAAATTCGGTGCTGATTGGGCCTACACTATGGACGGAAGCCAAATTGGTGAATTAGAATACGAAAATTTCAACGCTGCCGGAGCCAAAATCACATTCAAAGGAAAAAGTGTTCATCCTGGTTATGCAAAAGGAAAAATGATCAATTCGATGTTGATTGCCAATAAATTTATTTCGAAATTACCAAAAGACGAAGTTCCTGAAAGAACCAAAGGTTATGACGGATTTTTCCATGTTCACCATTTAAATGGAACGATTGAAGAAACGGTTTTGGAATTAATCATTCGTGATCACGACAAGAAAAAATTCGAAAAAAGAAAGAAGCTTATTGAAAAAATTACGAAGAAAATCAATAAGAAATTCGCAAAACAATTTGGAGAAGACATTGCAATTGCTGAAATCAAAGATCAGTATTACAATATGAAAGAAAAAGTAGAACCTGTTATGCACATTGTCGATATCGCAGAAGAAGCAATGAAGCAATTAGGCATTACGCCATTAATCAAGCCAATTCGTGGCGGAACTGACGGTTGCCAATTATCATATATGGGATTGCCCTGTCCTAATATTTTTGCTGGAGGACATAATTTCCACGGAAAATATGAATACGTTCCTGTTGAAAGCATGCAAAAAGCAGTTGAAGTTATCGTTAAAATTGCAGAATTGACAGCGAAGAAAAAATAATAATTATTGCCGATTTTAAAATATACTAAAAAAAATGCCTCAAAATTGAGGCATTTTTTTTTGAATTAAATTCAAAATTATTTTACAACTGCAGGAGTATTCAATTGCTTGCTTAGTTCTAAAGAAATTGCAGAACGCTCCATTTTCAATTTTCCTGACATAGTTTCAAGAACAATTGTTCTTTCACCAAGTTCAGCAATTTTTCCATGAAGACCGCTTTTTGTAATTACTTTATCACCTACTTTTAATTCAGTTTCAAATTGTTTTTCTGCTTTTGCTCTTTTTTGTTGCGGACGGATCATGAAAAAATACATAACCACGAACATTGCTCCAAATAAAAAAATATTTCCGTACTCTTCCATCTTAATTAGTTTGCAACACCAATACCTGCTGGTTTTGGCGTAACGTTAGCTTTAATTGTTAATAATTCTGAACCTGCTACTGTGTTTGCAGTAATAGTTACTGTTTTTTGTTGTTGTCCAGGCTTTCCTGAAGAGTCAAAAGTAACTTTCATTGAACTTGTTTCTCCTGGTTTGATTGGCTCTTTTTTATGAGCAGGAACAGTGCAACCACAACTTCCCTTTGCATCTGTAATTACCAAATCAGAATCTCCTGTATTTTTAAAGGTAAAGACATGTTCTACTTTATCACCTTCTTTTATAGTTCCAAAATCAAATTCTTTCTCTTCAAAAGTCATTACCGGCGCTTTTCCAGCGTTTTCATCACGAGAAGCAGCTACTTCAATATTTGCATCATTTACTTTTGAAGATGCATTTTCTTTGCAAGAAACGGTCATTACCAGCGAAGCAATTGCTAGCAAGCCAACTGTTTTTTTAATCATAATTTTAAAATATTTGAGTTTACATCAAGCCTCTTCCAGCTTTGTTCAATTTATTTGTAGACTGATAATCTTTAATAAGATTATCTAAAATTCCGTTGATAAAAATACTGCTTTTTGGCGTTGAATATTCTTTTGCAATTTCTAAATATTCGTTAATAGTCACTTTTACAGGAATTGATGGAAATTTCAAAAATTCACAAATAGCCATTTTCAATATAATTGTATCAATTTCTGCAATTCTATCTGAATCCCAGTTTGGTGTTTTATCTATAAATTCTTTTGCTAATTCTGACTCATTCAAAACTGTTTTTCTGAACAGGTCTTTTACAAAATCTTTATCATCTGAATCTTTATAAACTCTTGGAATAACAAAATTTTCATCTGTAGATTTCAACTCACGCAATTGCTTAGAAATAAGAGTATTTACTAAAGGAATATCATCTATCCAAGTTAATTTATTGTCTTCTAAAAACTCATAAAGCTTTTCATTTGGAGCAATTAATTCTGTAAAAACCTCAGCAATAAACTGCTTGTCTTCTTCAAAAGTACTCACTTCATTCTGCATATAATTTTTATAAAGATCACTATTTTTAATCTCGTTTAGCAAAATCAAAATATATTCTTCATGCAAATGCCAAGCGTTCACATTGCGATTTTCAAGTGCAATACTGATCGAATTGCTTTCTGCTAAAAGATGCAAGACTGCATTATTAATAAATTTCTTGTTTGGATTGCGTTCTGCTGAAGTTGCAAGATGCTTTTTGCTTGATTTTTCTAAGAAATCTTCTTCTTTATTTCTGATTTCCATCATAGAAGAAATCATCGTAAGGTATAAATCTTGAATATTTTCAATACTGTAAAAAAGAAATTTTTCTTCTTTTTCAAGATTATCTGAATTGTTTTGATGCATGGCATACACCGACTGCATTACTTTAACACGAATATGTCTTCTATTTAACACCTTGTAAGAACTTTTAAAAATTAACAAAGCGAAAGAGGCTTTCTTTCGCTTTGCAAAAATAAGAATTATATTGGAATCTCTAAATTATTATTTAGCGTTTTCTCTTTTTCTATCATCCACACGCTTTTGCGCAATTGACAAAGCAGCCTGATGCGTTGTGATATTGTTAGTTTCAGCAAAAGTGAAAATTTCTAAAGTCGTGTTATAGATATTTTCAGTTCTTCTTAAAGCTTCAGCACTGTCATAACCTACAATTTCAGCATAAACATTAATAATTCCACCAGCGTTGATCAAGAAATCTGGAGCATACGCAATTCCTTTCTCTTTCAAAATTCTACCGTGGATTTCTTCGTTTGCCAATTGGTTATTTGCTGCACCAGCAATAACTTTTGCTCTGATTTTGTTGATCGTCTCATCATTAATCGTCGCACCTAGCGCACAAGGAGCATAAATATCAACATCAGCGCTATAAATGTCGCTTCCTGTAAAAATTTGAGCACCATATTTAGCATTGATTTCTTGCAATCTAGCTTCGTTGATGTCTGTCATTTGAACCAAAGCACCTTCTTCAGTAAGATGTTTAATTAAAGTTTCACCAACATTTCCAGTTCCTTGAACCAAAACTTTTTTACCGCTTAAGTTATCAGTACCGAATTGGTATTTCGCTGCAGCTTTCATTCCCATGTAAACACCATAAGCCGTTACGGGAGAAGGATTTCCAGAACCTCCTCTTGATTGGGAAATTCCTGTAACGTGAGGCGTCACATCTCTGATTAAATCCATGTCAGCAGTAGTCGTACCAACGTCTTCCGCTGTAATATATTTTCCGCTTAAAGAATTAATGTATTCGCCAAATTTGGTAATCATCTCTGGAGTTTTATCAACTTTAGCATCACCAATAATGACTGCTTTTCCTCCACCAAGATTCAATCCAGAAATAGCAGATTTAAAAGTCATGCCTCGAGAAAGTCTCAAAACATCATTTAAAGCTTCCCATTCATTGGTATATTTCCACATTCTTGTTCCTCCTAAAGCTGGTCCTAAAACTGTGTTATGAATACCAATTATTGCTTTCAAACCAGTATCTTTGTCATTGCAAAATACGATTTGTTCATGATTATCAAATGATAATTGTCCGAAAACAGGATCAATCTTGTGAAGCTCGCTTGCTTTTACTACTTCTGTTACCATAGTATTTTTTTTGTTTGATTAAATTATGATTTCATCAAAAAGATAGGGCAAAATTAAGGTTTAATTCAAAACTTTGCAACGGAATTAACGATTTTTAATAATATATTAATCAATGTTGCTTTTTATAGGTTTAAACATAAAAACATTATTTTAATAATTTTAACAAAAAAACAAGCATTATTTTACAACATTTTAAAAAATCATGAAAGAATTACAATATTTAAACAAATATTTCAGCAAATATAAATACCACTTTCTACTTGGAATTGTTGCAACTATCATAGCACAAATATTTTCCCTTTATACCCCAAAATTAATTGGAGAATCTATTAATGCCTTAAACAGCAAAGATCTTGACGCATCAACAATAAAAAAACTATTGCTTGAAAATATTCTATGGGTTTTAGCAACAACTTTAATCGCCGGAGTATTGACTTTTTTAATGCGCCAAACATTGATAGTTATGTCCCGTTATGTAGAATTCGATCTTAAAAATGAAGTTTTTAGGCAATATGAAAATCTTTCCCAGAATTTTTATAAGAGAAATAGAACAGGAGATTTAATGAACCGAATCAGTGAAGATGTTGGAAAAGTCAGAATGTATGTTGGCCCGGCAGTAATGTATACTTTAAATACATTTATCCGTTTTGCTGTTGTCGTAACTCAAATGTATATTATTTCTCCAAAACTTACTTTATATACTTTGCTTCCATTACCAATTCTATCTTATTTGATTTTCAAATTAAGTAATGAAATCAATGTCAGAAGCGGTATTTTCCAACAAAATCTCTCACAATTATCAAGTTTCACGCAAGAAATATTTTCTGGAATCAGAGTTATCAAAGCTTACAGTTTAGAAAACAAATCACATAATGAGTTCTCAGAACTATCTGAAGAAAGTCGTGACAAAAGCATGAGCTTAGCAAAAACGAACGCACTTTTTGGTCCGTTAATGATTTTGCTGATTGGTTTAAGCAACTTGGTCGTAATTTATGTTGGAGGAATGATGTACATCAACGGCTCCATCAAAACTATTGGCGTTATTGCAGAATTTATTTTATACGTAAATATGCTAACCTGGCCTGTTGCTTCGCTGGGATGGGTTTCTTCAATGATTCAAGAAGCTGAGGCTTCACAAAAAAGAATCAACGAATTTTTAAAAATCGAGCCTGAAATAAAAAATAAAGCAAAAGAAACTTCTGTAATCAATGGAAAAATAACCTTTAATCATGTCAGTTTCACTTACGAAGACACAAATATCACAGCATTAAACAATATTAGTTTCACTATTAATAAAGGAGAGACTTTAGCAATTTTAGGAAAAACCGGCTCAGGAAAATCGAGCATTTTAAACCTAATTAGCCGTTTATATGACATTAAAGACGGCACAATTACAATTGACGACCATAATATAAAGGAATTGAATCTTCACGATGTTCGCGAAAGCATTGCTGTTGTTCCACAAGACGCATTCTTGTTTTCAGACTCAATTAAAAATAATATCAAATTTGGAAAAGAAAACGCAACTGACGAAGAAGTTATAGAAGCAGCCAAAAAAGCTGTCGTACACAATAATATTATTGGTTTCAATCACAAATATGACACCGTAATTGGCGAGCGAGGCATTACTCTTTCTGGCGGACAAAAACAGCGCGTATCTATCGCAAGGGCAATAATCAAAGATTCAAGAATTCTTTTGCTTGATGACTGTCTTTCAGCAGTTGACACAGAAACCGAGGAAGCAATCTTAAATAATTTACTAGAATTCTGTAAAGACAAAACCACAATTTTGGTCAGTCATAGAGTTTCATCAGCAAAAAATGCAGACAAAATCATGATTTTGGATGACGGAAAAATCATACAGCAAGGCACTCACAATCAATTAGTAAACCAAGAAGGTTATTATAAAGAGCTTTACATTAAACAGCTTTCTGAAAAAGAAATGCCTTAAATGTTGCATTATTCATCATTTTTTTAGATTTTTGGTTTCAACTTAACACACACTTTAAAACCGAAAGAAGGATTATGAGAGAAAATGAAATGTTAGAAAAAGAGGAAATTTTTTCTAAAGTATTAAGAGCTGGAAGAAGAACTTATTTCTTTGATGTTAGAGCCACCAAGGCTGACGACTATTATATCACGATCACCGAAAGTAAAAAATTCACTGAAGAAGATGGATCTTTTCACTTTAAGAAACATAAAATTTATCTTTATAAAGAAGATTTTACCGCATTTTCAGAAATCCTTGAAGAAATGACTTCTTATGTTTTGAACCACAAAGGCGAAGAGGTAATTTCTGAAAGACATCAAAAAGATTTTAAAAAAGAATATTTCTCTGAGAAACCAGAAGCTGAATTAGCAACAGTCGCAACAGCAAGTTTTACTGACATTGATTTTGACGATATCTAAACCTCTTACACTATAATCAAAAGCCTGAAAGTCGAGAGATTTTTAGGCTTTTTTTTAACCAACATAAAATGAAAAAAACTGCCGGTCTACGAAAATTATGGTACAGCCTTTCTACAAATCAAAGATTCTTAATTCGTAGATTATATTATTTCCCAATTGATTTTTTTGATAAAATTACTGGGCAACGACATAAATTTGTAGCGCCAAGAGGACTTATTTACACTGGAACTCCAGCTAGCGCTAAAAACTTTATAGCACATGGAAATCAACAACTTGGACTTTTAAAAAAATATATTTCCATCCAGCCAAACGATTCGGTATTAGACGTTGGATGTGGTATCGGAAGAACTGCTATCGCATTGACTAACTTTTTAGATGAAGGCGGAAAATATGAAGGTTTTGATGCTGTTCAAAAAGGAATTGATTGGTGTAATTCAAAAATCAGGAGAGATTTTTCTAATTTTAATTTTAAATACACTCCAATAAGCAATGATTTATACAATGACTCTGGCTTAAAAGCAAGCGAGTTTGTATTCCCTTATGATGATAATTCATTTGACAAAGTATTTTTATTTTCTGTTTTTACTCACATGCAGATAGATGAAATAGAAAATTATTTAAACGAAATCAGACGAGTTTTAAAACCTGGCGGATTGTGTCTTACTACCTTATTCTCTTATAACACTAAAAATGAGAACTATATATCGAGCAGAGATACTTTTAATTTCCCAATAAAAGAAGATGGATTTAGATTGATGAGCGAAAAAGTAAAATCTTCAAATATTGCAATTAGTGAAGACAAATTAGATAAAATGGTCATAAGAGCAAAATTTAGCAAACAAAATTTCATTGATGGCTTCTGGAAAGACAAAATTCTTGATAAAACTAAAGAAGAATATCAGGATATTTTAGTTTTGAAAAAGGAATAGCTATCCAATTCTTAAACCATTGTCCACTTTAAAATCTGGAGCCAATAAAATCACATCTCCTTCCTGACCTACAGCCCCTAAAACCAAGCATTCGCTCATAAATTTGCCAATTTGTTTTTTAGGAAAATTTAGAACTGCAATAATTTGCCTTCCTAATAAATCTGTCTTTTGATAGCGCTTTGTGATTTGTGCAGAAGTTTTTCTAATACCGATTTCACTTCCAAAATCTACAACTAATTGATAAGCTGGTTTTCTGGCTTCCGGAAAATCATTGGCTTCAAGAATAGTCCCAACACGCATTTCAACTTTTTCAAATTCTTGCCAAGTCAGTTTATTATCAGATTCGGTATTCATACTTTATGTTTCTTAAGTTAGAAAGGCAAATTTCGAAAAATTCTATATATATTTAGGTTTTAAATGAAATTTTAGGGAAATGTCTAAAAACCAATCAAATATGTTATCTCTCGAAAATAAAGCTCCACAATTTCGATTAAAGGACACCAATTCAAATTTTCATTATTCATATCAAGATTTGAAAGGAAAGAAAGGAACTTTGGTAATTTTCATGAGCAATGATTGTCCGTATGTCGTTCATGCATTACCGGAAATTTTGATGATCGCCAATGATTATAAAGTACAAGGTATTGGAATTATTGCCATAAGCAGTAATGACATACTTAAATATCCACAAGATAGTCCTGAAAAAATGACTGAATTTGCATTTAAAAATAGTTTTGACTTTCCTTATCTTTATGATGAAAATCAAGAAATTGCTAAAGCTTTTGATGCAACTTGCACACCCGATTTTTATCTTTTTGATTCAGAAGAAAAATTATTTTATAGAGGTCAATTAGACGATTCACTACCTGGAAACGGAATTTCTTTAAGCGGCACATCTTTACGAAATGCAATTGATGGGTTACTTTATAACAGGACGTTTTCAGAAATACAAAAACCTAGTTTGGGCTGCAATATTAAATGGAAGTAATTATTTTCGTTCTAAAACAACATCAATCGGCCGATTCATTTTAGGTCCGAATTGCGTTTCTCTCGCTTTACTAGAACACAAGACATACATATTAAAAGGGTTTAGCTTAATGGTTTGCGTTTTAAAATCGCCCCCATTTTCAGCCCCATCTATATCTTCAATTTTTATAAAAAAATCATCCGCAGGAAATGTGCTTTTTATCGAAAGCAAATAAGACTCTTTAGCAAATGGGAAATACCAGCGCTCTTTGGTAACATTTGAATTTACAGAAATTTTATTTCCCAAATCATCAATTTTATAATTTGCCAAAAATTGCAAAGGCTTATTACTGTCTGTCCAACTATAAAGATTATTGACATTGATTACGTCAAGTCCAAAAGCATTAACAACCTTTATTTTCAGCCCTTTAACACTTTCTTTTTGTCCAGCTTCATGAGCATTTACAACAAAATAAGAGGTAAAATCATAGCCACAATGTTGAGCAACTTGTGCTTTTAATGAAAAAGACAGCAATGAGATTAAAAGAAAAAGATAGCGCATGTATTTTTTATATGGAACAAAAGTACAAAACAAAAAATAATTTTAATGATACAATCAATATTTACGGAGGTTCTTATAAAAAATCACATAAACTTATAAATATTCATGAAATATATCAGAAACAATCCTATTTTTGTAGAAAATAAACAAGATTAATTTCTTAAAAATGAAAACGGCTACTTACGTAATAATTAGTGATGATCATGAAAATGCATTGAAAATACAGGCTATGGCTGAAGATTTTCCTGAACTGCATTTTTCTGGATATGCCTATAATTATGACGACGGCCTAAGTTTAGTTTTGGAACAGCAACCGAAATTGGTTTTCATGGAAATCAATCCAAAATTGAAGACCAGCAAACTTTCACTTGCTTTGATGAATGAATTCAATCGTTTTTTGAATGTTGTTCCAAAAGTCATTGTAACTGCAAAAAACAAAAATTTTGCCTACGAAGCTTTAAAACATGAAGTTTTTGATTATTTAACGACACCTTACGACAGTAATGACTTCAGGAAAGCAATATTGAAATTTCAAAAATCTTTGGTTCGTTCTGAAGAAAACATGAAATTGGTAACGTTGGCAAATTTGAAGGAAAATCTGACTATCTGTATAAAATCTTATGGCGATTACAAATTTATTTATGCTTTAGATATACTTTATCTTCAGGCTGATAATAATTCTACTGATATTTACCTCAATAATGGGGAAATGATTACGGCTTTTAAAACGTTAAAACATTTTGAAAAAGCATTACCATCACAATTTTACAGAATACATAACAGTTATATAGTGAACAAGGACTATATTTCAAGAATTCACACCGGAAATAATATTTGTTTTTTGAAAAACTCAAAAGAAAAGCTTCCATTTTCTAAGTCTTACAAAAACAATGTTGAGCAAATTATTGCTTCTATCTCAAGTTCAGATTATTTAGAAATCTGATATTTCTTACAGAAAAACTCAAAATAACTCCATCTACTCGCATAGCAAGCTCATCTACTCTTAGATGGGGCTATTCTACCATATACCAAGGTTTTTCATGATGCACTTCGGGTTAAATGAATAATTTTACACCAGAAATCAAAAGCATTTCTGCTCTAAAATTAAATAAGATTTAAAAAAATATCAAACCCCATAATCTAAAAACATCATGAAAAAAGCTACCTTAACATTCGGATTATTTTCTTTAGTAGTATTAACATCTTTCACTCAAGTTTCAGGTGATACAGGAGGTTCTGGCGGTACAACAACAACTACGACTACTACAAGTGATTCAGGCGGAAATCAAGGAGGATCTGGGACAACAATTGGTAGTGGTCCAATTGGTGGAGGAAACAAGAAAGATATTATGTCAAGCCCAATACCTTTTAGAATGGAATATAAAAATCCTAGTGGGCAAGTTGTTAATTTTAGACAAAAATCTGACAACTAAAAATGTTTTCAATATAAAAAAGAGGCTAGCAAATATTTTGCTAGCCTCTTTTTTATTCAAATAATTTCGTTAGTTTTATATTAAAAATATAAGCCTTGAAAAAAATTGTCCCTCTACTGCTGCTAATTTGCATCAGCTGTTCTGATAGAAAAAATTTTGAATTCTATAAAAACAATCTTCCTGACAGTCTTTCTGTCTATTTATTATTAGCAAATGAAGACACTGTTTCATATGAAAAACGCTTAGACTACACCAATAAAGCATATAAAATTTTAACAACTCAAAACAACGACTCCATCAACAGGAAAAACTTATTTAAAGTTGCAAATCGCTATTATAATATTGAAAATTTTGATAAATATAAAAATGTTTCCGCTGAAATAATAAAAAAAGCAATTGCTGAAAAGGACACATTAAATACCGCAAAAGCTTACACCTATCTTGGAGATTATTATTCAAACAGTACAGACAGAACAGAAAAAGATAGTGCTTATTATTATTATTAAAAAAGCTGAAAAAATATATTTAAAGTTAAATAATAAAATTAATTTAGCTAATACCTATATAAGCATTGCAACCATTCATGCATATGAAAATGACTTTTCAGGAAGTGAACTATCCGCAATAAAAGCTTTAAATACAATTCGAGATATAGATAACGTAGAGAGCAAATATGAAGCTTATAACATTTTAGCGATTGCTGCATGCGAATTAAAAGACTATAATAGGGCAATTCAATACCATACTAAGGCAATAAATATTGCAAAAAAAAACAATTTAGAGGAATCAGAAATAAGTTCTCTAAATAATATCGGATATGTCTATCAATGCCAAAATAGAGATTTACAAGCTATAAAAAAATTCAAGGAAGCATTAAAAAATAAATCAATTACTTACAGACCAGACTTGCAGGCAATTCTAATTGATAACTTAGCGTATTCGAAATTTAAAATGAATAATTACTCCCAGCTTCCAGATTTATTTTATAAAGCGCTCGAAATACGAGATAGTTTAAAAATCACTTCTGGGATAATTTATAGCAAAGTACATCTTTCGGAATTTTATAAAAAAACACACGATATAAATACAGCACAAAGATTTGCTAAAGAAGCCCTAGAACTTTCTAAAAGTACAAAAAACTATAGAGCTTACTTGGTTTCTTTAAAACAAATCGGAATAGTTGAACCACAAAAGGCATCTTTTTACTCAAATGAATACATCAGAATAAACGACAGCCTTCAGCAAGCAGAGCGAAAATCAAAAGATAAATTTGCCAGAATTAGTTTTGAAACCGACGAATATATCATTCAAAATGACAAATTAACCGAACAGAATAGAAAAATAATGTTCAGTGGCATTATTGTCGTTCTTTTCGGAACTTTGATTTTTGTGATCAAAAGCCAGCAGTCAAAAAACCGAGAGTTATTGTTGAAACAAGAACAGCAGAAAGCAAGCGAAGAAATATACCAGCTGATTCTTGATCAGCAAATGCAGTTCAATGAAGGCCGCGAAAGAGAAAAAAAACGCATCGCAAAAGAACTTCATGACGGCATCATGAACAAGCTTGCAGGAATACGCTTCAACCTTTTTATATTAGAAAAGAAAACCGATCCAGAAACCATATTAAAATGCATGACTTATATATCTGAAATTCAGTCTATAGAAAAAGAAATAAGAAATATCGCCCACGATCTTCACCAAGATGTTTTCGATACTAATAATGATTATGCAGAATTGATAAAATCATTGGTAAACAGCCTTGATGAAATTACAGAACTTAAAATTCATCTTGAAATGGATACAAAAGTTGAATGGGAAACTATTCCAGCCGTTATAAAAATGCATGTATATAGAATCTTGCAAGAAAGCATTAACAATTCTATAAAGCATAGCCATGCTGAAATTATTACTGTAACTATTATTGAGCAGCATAAAATATTAACACTTGAAATCAAAGACGATGGTTATGGATTCAACACGCAACAAGAATCAGTTTCTATGGGAATAAAAAACATAAAATCCAGAACGGCTGAAATAAAAGGAAATTGCAAAATTGATTCTTCACAAAAAGGAACCAGCATACTAATTACAATACCTCTGGAAATATGATAAAGCAAGTTTTAATAATTGACGACCATACTCCAATAATTGAAGGATACAAAAGTATATTATCCTTTAATGACCAAGGTTTTATCTTAAAATTTCATGAAGCTAGAGACTCTGAAATAGCTTATAATCTTATAGCAAGTACAAAGATTTTTTTTGACATTATACTTCTTGACCTATCGCTCCCTCCTTACAATAAGATGAAAATAAAT
>Ga0247730_1000037_pt1 | contig 152861 bp, 136 predicted proteins | sample UWRJL073202C2_FD_180959 | JGI IMG/M metagenome (GOLD analysis project Ga0247730, IMG submission 180959) | Plant litter microbial communities from Arlington Agricultural Research Station in Wisconsin, United States - UWRJ-L073-202C-2 | ecosystem: Environmental > Terrestrial > Plant litter >... | reverse complement strand
GACGTCCTTGAGGTGCTTGACGGCCTCGAACAGCTCACCGGGTTCGTGCTCGAGCGCGACGGCGACGAACACGTCCTCGTGGCGGCGCATCAGCTCGGGTCCGACGTGCTCGAGTCCGTAGCGGAACGCCCGCAGATGCGCCGCGCTGATGTCACCGGCGGCGGCAGCGGCAGCGACCAGCGGCAGCTCACGTAGTACGGCCACGCTCTTGACCAGTGCGGTGGCCTGGCCGGCGTTGAGCCGCAGCTGGGTACGCACCCACGCGTTCAGGGTCGAGGCGCCGTCGAGCTCGTAGTCCCTGGACGCCTCGAGCTCGGCCAGCAGCAGAGCCTTTGCGGCGTCGAGTGCGTCCTGCGCGGTCTGGATCGCGATGATCCTGTCCCGCACGTCCCCACACGTCAGCGTCTGAGCGGCGGTGCTCATCGCGTCGATCGTGGGGTGTGGGTCCATGCCTTCACAGTATTCGAACAGGTATTCGACAGTAAGTGACGAAAGTCCTGATATTGCAGGCAGTTATGGGTGTCGGACCCTCCTGCAAGAATCGACTCACGAGCACTGAGCCACCGTCACGAAGTCGGTGTCGGACGCACGGACCCACGAAGGGCCGGTCGGGAGGTGACTCCCGGCCGGCCCTTCTGACGTGTGCTCAGGCGAACAGTGCCTCGAGAGGAACGAGGTCCACCGCGCCGACGGCGTAGCGGGCCAGGATGACCCGGGCCACCTCGACGTCGACCCCGAGGGGCTCGGCGACCGCGACGGCGCCTGCCTCGTACGCCAGCTCGGCCACGCGGTCGGGCAGCACGCCCGGGGCGAGGAAGAGCTGACCCACGGCGATGTGACGGCGTCCGTCGGCGCGGTGCTGACGGACGGCCTCACCGGCCGCCGGCGGGACGCTCGACGCGAACGCGGCGATCGTCGGGAGCTTGTGGTGCGCTCCCCACGCCCGTGCGGCGCGCGAGATGACCGCGTTGGCGATGGGGTCGGACGAACCGGCCCCGGCCAGCACGAGCGCGTCGAGCTCACGCACGCGGTTCTTCGACAGCGCCTCGCGCAGTCGCTTGTCGAGCACGTGGAAGAACGCGGACTCGATGCCGAGCACCTTGGTCGCGTGGACCTTGATGCCGTCGTGACGGCGGATGGCGGCGGCGACGACCTTCGGGACGTCGACATTGGCGTGGTACGCCTCGCTGATGAGCAGCGGGACGACCACGATCTCCTGATGGCCTTCGGCGACCAGCTGGTCGACGGCCTGGTCGAACGAGGGTCCGACGTGGTCGAGGAATGCCGGCACCACACGGAGGTCGGGTCGCATGCACGCGACCATCTCCGTGAGGGCTGTGATGGTCTGGGCGGAACGGGGATCCGTGCTGCCGTGCGCAAGAGCAATGAGTGCTGGTGCGGTCATGATGCGTGCCTCCTTCCAGTTGGTGTTGCGGTGGTGGGTGGTGCGAGGGTGGTCAATGGGTGGTGAGGTCGGTGGGCGCCAGCTGGCCGATGAAGCCGAGCCGGAACGCCCTCAGACAGGCCCGACACTCCCACTCGCCGTGCTTCTCGCCGTGCGGACGCAGGTTCTCGTCGGCGCAGTACGGGCAGTGGTAGGGGATCGCTCTCACCGGAGTGCCTCCTCGTCGGCGCGGGCGACCCAGCGGGCGAACGACTCGTCGTGGTCGCGCTCCTTCAGGTACGTCTTGGAGAGCTTCTCGACGTACTCGGGAAGATGGTCGCCGGTGACCTTGTGCTGGCGAAGCTTGCGGCCGAACCCCGCCTCGAGCCCGAGGGCGCCACCGAGATGCACCTGGAACCCTTCGACGGTGTTGCCGTCGTCGTCGAGCACGAGCATGCCCTTGAGGCCGATGTCGGCGGTCTGGATGCGGGCGCACGAGTTGGGGCAGCCGTTGACGTTGACCGTGATCGCGGTGTCGAGCTCCGGCACGCGCTGCTCGAGCTCGTGGATCAGGTCACGGGCGCGATCCTTCGTGTTGACGATCGCGAGCTTGCAGTACTCGATGCCGGTGCACGCCATGGTGTTGCGACGCCACTGGGACGGACGGGCGTGCAGCCCGATCTCGTCGAGGGCCGCGATGAGCGACTCGACCTTGTCCTCGGCGATGTCGAGGACGACCAGCTTCTGCATCGGGGTCGTGCGGACGCGGTCGCTGCCGTGCGCCTCGACGATGTCGGCGACCTGGTTGAGCAGGGTGCCGGAGATGCGTCCGACGGTGGCGGCGACACCGACGTAGAACTTGCCGTCGGTCTGGGGGAACACGCCCACGTGGTCGACGGGCGTCTCGGGCGCCACGGGGGCCTCGAGGTCGGCCAGCGTGCGCTCGAGGTACTCGGTCTCGAGGACCTCGCGGAATCGCTCGACGCCCCAGTCGTTGACGAGGAACTTCAGCCGGGCGCGGGTGCGCAGGCGCCGGTAGCCGTAGTCGCGGAAGATGCTGACGACGCCCTTCCAGACCTCGGGGACGTCCTCGAGCGAGACCCACGTGCCGAGGCGCTGGCCGAGCATCGGGTTGGTGGACAGCCCGCCGCCGACCCAGAGGTCGAAGCCGGCTCCGTGCTCGGGGTGCACGGCGCCGATGAACGCGATGTCGTTGATCTGCGGGACGACGTCGTGGCCCGGGTGGCCGCTGATGGCGGACTTGAACTTGCGGGGCAGGTTCGAGAACTCGCGATCGCCGATGAAGGTGCTCTCGATCGCCTCGATCGCCGACGTGCCGTCGATGATCTCGTCGGCGGAGATGCCGGCGACGGGGGAGCCGAGGATGACGCGGGGGCAGTCGCCGCACGCCTCCTGCGTCGACAGCCCGACGGACTCGAGGCGGTTCCAGATCGTGGGGACGTCGCGGACGTCGATCCAGTGGTACTGGACGTTCTGGCGATCGGTCAGGTCGGCGCTGTCACGGGCGAACTCGACGGAGATGTCGGCGATCGTGCGCAGCTGCTCGAGGTTGAGCTGGCCGCCGTCGATGCGGACTCGCATCATGAAGTGCTCGGCGTCGAGCTCCTCGGGCTCGAGGGTCGCGGTCTTGCCGCCGTCGATGCCCTCCTTGCGCTGCGTGTACAGGCCCCACCAGCGGAAGCGTCCGCGCAGGTCGCCGCCGTCGATCGACGCGAAGCCGCGGTGCGCGTAGATGTTCTCGATGCGGGCGCGGACGTTGAGCGGGTTGTCGTCCTTCTTGGACTGCTCGTTGGCGTTCAGCGGCTCGCGGTAGCCCAGAGCCCACTGGCCCTCGCCGCGCTTGGGGCGCGGACGACGGGCGGGAGAGTCGGTACCGGGTGCTGAAGCCATGAAGGTCCCTTGGAGGCAGGGCGCACGGCGATCAGGACAGGATTCGTCACGGTGGTCGCCGCGCGCCTGGATTGATTCGAAGATCAGTGCAGAGGTCGCGCGTTGATCAGCGACACATCATGTTGCGGGCACGACCGAGGTCAACGTGGATTCGTCCCACGAGCCAGAGGGTCTGTGCGGAAAGCATGTGATCAGTCTGGAGACAGCGGCGGATTCCGACAAGCGATCGTCTCGCCATCTGGTACGGGTGTCCACATGGTGATCCGGAGTGCTGTCAGGTCGGCAAAAACCCACGATCGTTTCGGCGGGTGTCACTCGGCTGGGACGAGCAGCGACACGGCGTACGCACCCACGACCGACGCGAGGAGCGTGCTTGCGGCGGCGACGAGAGCGACGTCCCACGGCACCAGCCCGGCGGTGGCCAGCCCGATCACGGCGGCCGGGTGGAAGACGACGAGGAGGCCGAGGGGCAGCACGGCCCCGCCGACCAGGGCGGGCACGGCGCTGGTCGCCTCGGGACCGCCGGCGTCGACGGCGAGCGTCGCCCAGGCCCCGACCAGGCCCACGACGGCAGCGCCCGTGCCGGCGAGCACCAGCCCGGGGTCGGTGAAGACGAGCGTGTCGCCGAGCCGGTCCTCGAGCCCGAGCGCCGCGAACCCGCCCAGCACGGCGCCGACGACGTGCGCGGCGACGGCCGGGAGCAGCGTGGACCACGGACGGCGTCCGACCACGGCGAGGGTCAGGGCCGCCGCCGGGTTCACGAGCCCGGCTGCCGACTGGTCCTCCGTCGAGTGCAGCTGGGCGTACCACGCGAACAGCGCGGCGACGGCGGCGACTGCGACGACCGCCAAGGTCGCGTCGGCGGCACGCAGCGCCATCGCCGCGACGAACGTCAGGAGCGCGGACGTCAGCACGGGAATGACCAGCAGTCGGCCCATCAGGACTCCAGGTGAGGTGTGGTGCGCGAGACGATGCCGGCGAGGTCGAGTCCTCGCGGCAGGGTCCCGAACGTACCGCCCCAGTCGCCACCGAGGCGGGAGGCGCAGAACGCGTCGGCGACGGCGTGGTCGCCGTGCTGGAGCAGGATCGCGCCCTGCAGGGCCGCGGCCATGCGGCCGGCGATGCGCCGTGCGCGGACCTCGACGTCCGACAGGTCGGCGAGCTCGGTCAGGACCTCGTCGACGGTGGCGTCGAGATGGCGGTTCTCGCCGCGGACCGATCCGACCTCGGTGATCCAGGCGTCGAGGCTCTCGGGCTCCCGGGCGAGTGCCCGCAGGACGTCGAGGGCGTTGACGTTGCCGGAGCCCTCCCAGATCGAGTTGAGCGGCGACTCGCGGAAGAGCAGAGGCATGCCGGACTCCTCGACGTACCCGTTGCCACCGAGGCACTCCAGTGCCTCCGCCACCATGAACGGCGTCCGCTTGCAGACCCAGAACTTCTCCAGCGCCAGCCCGATGCGTCGCAGGGCCTGCTCGTGGGGGTCACCCGCCTTGTCGACGGCGGACGCGAGCCGCAGCGAGACCATCGTCGCCGCCTCGCTCTCGACCGCGAGATCGGCGAGGACGTTGGCCATGGCCGGCTGGTCGGCCAGGGTCGACCCGAATGCCGCCCGTCGGGACGTGTGCCACGCCGCCTCGGCGACGGCCTTGCGCATGATGCCGGCCGAGCCGAGGATGCAGTCCTGGCGGGTGGCGGACACCATCTCGATGATGGTGCGGATGCCCCGTCCCTCGTCGCCGAGGCGTACCGCCCAGGTGTCGGTGAACTCCAGCTCGCTCGACGCGTTCGACCGGTTGCCGAGCTTGTCCTTGAGGCGGACGATCGACAGCGCGTTGCGGGTGCCGTCAGGACGGACCCGCGGCACCACGAAGCACGTCACGCCCTCGGGTGCCTGCGCGAGCACCAGGAACACGTCGTTCATGGGCGCGGAGGTGAACCACTTGTGGCCCGTCAGCAGGTACTCGCCGTGCGTCTCCGTGGGACGCGCTCGGGTCTCGTTCGTGCGCAGGTCGGAGCCACCCTGCTTCTCGGTCATGCCCATGCCGGCGAGGAGACCGGCCTTGTCGTCGGGGGAGCGCAGGCCGAAGTCGTACGTCCGGGACGCGAGCCCGGTCGTCCACTGCTTCGCGATCGCGTCGTCGACCCGGAGCGCGGGGATGACGGCGTACGTCATCGTGATGGGGCACATGTGACCCTGCTCGGTCTGGCCCCAGGTGAAGAACCCGGCCGCGCGCTGCAGGTGGGCGACAGGGCTCTGCGACGTCCACGGCTCGGCGGTCAGGCCGAAGCCGACGCCCTGCGTCATGAGCCAGTGCCACGACGGGTGGAAGTCGACCTCGTCGACGCGGTTGCCGAAGCGGTCGGTGGTGCGCAGGACCGGCTCGTTCTCGTTCGCGAGGTGCCAGTGCTCCCGGGCCTCGGCGGATCCCGCCAGCGAGCCCATCGGGGTGATGGCGTCGACGACGTCGGCCGCGTGCGCGCCGCCGAAGGCGTTGACGGCGTCCAGCAGCGCCTGATCGGCCGTCGCGACGTTGTACCCGACAAGTGGCGTGGCTTGGTTGTGAGGTGCGCGCTGGAGGGGATCCATGTCGCTACGGTAGAGCCATGGTGGCGGAACCGGTAGGTCGACCGGGGCTCCCCGAGGCCCTCAGCAGAGTCGTCGCCCGCACCGTGAGCAGCTGCTTCCGGTACCGCGTGACGGGCCTCGCGGCGGAGGCCGCGTTCTTCGCGATCCTGTCGCTTCCACCACTCGTCTTCGGCCTCGCGGGCACGATCGGCTTCATCGCCGAGCGGTTCGACGTCGCGCAGGTCGACGTGCTCAAGGACCGCATCATCGACCTCGCCTCCAAGGCCCTCACCGACAGCACCGTGGACAAGGTCATCGCGCCGACCCTCGACGAGGTGCTGGGCTCGGGACGCATCGACGTCATCTCGATCGGATTCGTCCTGGCCCTGTGGTCGGGGTCGCGCGCGCTCAACGTCTTCCTCGACACGATCTCGATCATCTACGGTCTCGGCGGGCACCGCGGGATCGTCAAGACCCGGGCGCTGTCGTTCTCCCTGTACGTCGCCGCGCTGCTGGTCGGCATCGTGCTCGTCCCGCTGGTGCTGACCGGCCCCGAGCTCGCGGCCGACATCTTGTCGGACCGCTGGTCGTTCCTGCGCGTGTTCTACTGGCCGGCCGTGCTCGTGCTCTCGCTGGGCTTCCTCACGACGCTGTACCACCTGGCGGTGCCCGTGCGGAAGAAGTGGCGTGTCGGGCTGCCCGGGGCGGCCTTCACACTGGTGCTGTGGATCCTCGGCAGCTACTTCGTGCGGTGGGCGCTCGGCTTCTCGACGGGCGGCATGTCGATCTACGGTCCGCTCGCGGCGCCCATCGCGGTGCTGCTGTGGCTGTACGTCCTGTCGATCTCGGTGCTGATCGGCGCGGCGATCAACGCCGCGGTCGAGCAGGGCGTCGACGACTCACGATGGGGCCACGAATCCGCCCTGCCCGACTGACGGCGGTCACGAGCTGCAGTACAGCTGAGGCGTCCCGAGGGTGACGAGCGATCCCGCGGTGCCGACCCCGAACAGCCGCAGGGTGGAGACGTTCGCCGGCACGGCCTCGGTGAACGAGCGGTAGTTCTGCCCGAACGTGAGGTCCTGGTTCCTGGGAGGGAGCTGGAACTGCGTCTCGCCCGGCAGCCCGTTGTTCCAGAACAGGTTGGGACTGGCCGTGGTGGCCGGGGTCGAGGCGTCGTCGATGCCGATCGCCGAGCGGAACGTGGTGCACCTGCTGCCGCCGATCGTCCACGTGGCGTCCTGCAGCCCGTTGATGGTGGCCGAGGCGGGCAGCGCCGTGCCGCCGATGGTGCGGGTGCCGTACGTGACCGGGAAGCCCGTGGCCGGGAACTCCTGCAGGGGCCTCCACCGCCAGACGGTGACGAGCTTCGTCGCGCTGGTCTTCGCGCTGCGGCCGTTCGACCGGGGCTTCTGGACGCGGTACTGCGTCGGTCCGCCGCGGGTGGGCTTCACGGTGTACGTGTAGCGGCTGCCCGTGCTGAGCTTGACCTTCTTGATCGTGGTCCACGAGCCGCCCTCGTAGCGGCGCTGGATCTTGACCGTCTTCCGGGCCGCCTTGGGGGAGACCTTGCCGCTCAGCGTGAACGAGCCACCCACGTCCACCGTGGTGGCGCTGGTCTTGATCGAGACGCTGAACGCCTTCGCCTCGGCCGTCTGGGCCGTGCCCGCGACCATGAGTGCCGCCACCAGCAGCACGACAACCTTGCGCATGAGATTCCCCCTCGGTCTGTCGGGCAGAGCGCCCATTGCGCAGATTAGGGAGTAACTCGCTGTCATGCCAAGGGTTCTGCCCCGCGTTCCGCGGTGGGTGGAGGAGGGCCCGTCGCAGTCGCTGCGTGCGCCGGGTGTGCGTGCGGCGACGAACAGGGGTGTCGCCCCTGCCCTCCAGGGGAGGCGGGCAGGAGCGACGTACTCACAGTACGGCCAGACGGCACTCAGTGCGAGGTCCCGCAGGGTCCCGCGTTCGTCCGTCAACGGTCACAGGGATGTTGGTGGCGGGACCTAGGTTTGCGGTGTGCTGAAACTCGACTCCCGTGTCGCCGTCCTGTTCACCCTGATCGGCGTCGTCATCGCGCTGACCGGTCTCGCCTTCCTGCTCGTGAGCGCCTGGATACCGGGCGTGGCCATGGTCGCGCTCGGCCTGGCCGGCAGCAGCGTGGGGTATCGCAGCGTGACGTGACGGGCCCCGCGGCAGGAATGCAGAAAACCCCCGGTCTCCCGGGGGTTTTCTCGTGCTGTGGGCGATACTGGGTTTGAACCAGTGACCTCTTCCGTGTCAGGGAAGCGCGCTACCGCTGCGCCAATCGCCCGTGGTGATGAAATTGTGATTCGTTCGAGGTGGGTACGGGATTTGAACCCGTGTAAACGGATTTGCAGTCCGTTGCCTCGCCTCTCGGCCAACCCACCGCTGGATGGGTATGGAGACCCTCTCCGAGCGGACAACGAGATTCGAACTCGCGACCCTCACCTTGGCAAGGTGATGCTCTACCACTGAGCTATGTCCGCACTTGGCCCCCCTTGAGGGCCGACACGAAACATTAGCCGATCCTTCGCGCCGACCCCAAACCGGGGTCGGCGTAGCGTGCACCCATGAGGACATGGCTGAACGGACGTCTCCTGCAATCCCCGGACGAACGGTCGATCAGCGTGCTCGATCACGGGATGATCGTGGGCGACGGCGTCTTCGAGACGATCCAGATCAACCGCAACCAGCCGTTCGCGCTGACCCGTCATCTCGACCGGCTCGAACGCTCCGCGCACGGCCTCGGGATCGGCACGCCGGACGTCGCCGCGATTCGCGAGGGCATCGCCGCGACCATGGACGGTCAGGACATCGGCTTCGGCCGCATCCGGGTCACGGTGACGTCCGGGCCCGGGCCGCTCGGCTCGCCGCGGGGGAGCGGCCCTCTCACCCAGGTCGTCGTCTCGGAGCCCGCTGTGCGCCCTCCGGCCGTCTCCAGCATCGTGACGGTCCCGTGGCCCCGCAACGAGCGTGGGGCGCTGTCCGGGCTCAAGACGACGTCGTACGCCGAGAACGCGCTGATGATCGAGCACGCACTCGCGCGCGGAGCGTCCGAGGCGGTGATGCCCAACACCGTCGGCCACCTCTGCGAGGGCACGGGGTCGAACATCATGTACGTCGTGGACGGCCGCCTCGTCACGCCCACGCTGGCCGCCGGGCCGCTCGCGGGGGTCACGCGCGCGCTGGTGCTGGAGTGGTGCGCGGACGAGATCGACGTCGTCGAGGAGGACGCGCCGATCGAGGTGCTGCGGACGGCGGACGAGGTGTTGCTCGTCGGCACGACCCGCAACGTGCAGGCCATCTCGCGCGTGGACGACCGCGAGCTCGAGGCGCCGGGACCGGTCACCCGGGCAGCCCAGGCGATCTGGGCGCGAGAGGCGGCCAAGGGCATCGATCCGTAGACACCAGGTTCGAGCGGACCGGGTGCATGGGTTAGAGTTTCCGACGCACGTCGCGGGCGATTGGCGCAGTGGTAGCGCGCTTCGTTCACACCGAAGAGGTCACTGGTTCGAACCCAGTATCGCCCACACGCGCAAATGCCCTCCAATTGGAGGGCATTTGCGATGGTCGTCACCGACCAGATTTATCTTTCGTGCCCTCTACGTGCCACTTGTGAAGCTCGGCCAAACTCGCAGCGACCCGAGCGACGTTGAACACCGTGGTCCAAAGGTCACTCACGTCGATCGCTGCCAGCGCGGAAACGATGATCGCGAGCACCAGCGCGTACCTGTCTACCCGACGGGTGATGGACAGGCTCGCATGACGGTCCCCGTCGAGTAGTTTGAGAAAACTCTCGCCACCAGTCACAGTTTCGTCACGCCGTGACACTACGAGGTATGGAGACCATTCAATGAGCGATCAGGAACTGATCGCTCGCGTCGCTGAGGGGTCAGGCGAGGCATTCGATTCGTTGTACTTCGCGCACATCACAGTTGTCGGACGGTACGCGTGGGGTGTCTCGTCGTCGCGCGAGTCAGCTCAGGAGTTGGTGCAGGACACGTTCCTGACCTTGTGGCGCAACGCTTCGCGTGTCCGGCTGGCGACTGACTCAGCACTTCCTTGGCTGCTGGTGACGTGCAGAAACCTCTCCCTGAATCTCCGGCGCGCAGAAGCCCGCCATTCACGCATCGTCAGCGCGTTGGAGAAGGCCATGCACTCAAGACACGTCATCGATGACGCCCCTGAGGAATCCATGCGATGGATCCAAGAGGCCATCGATCGACTCCCCAGCCACGAAGCCTTGGTCGTCCACCTGTGTCTCGTCGAAGGTCACACCTACAAGAATGCCGCCGCCGCCCTCGACCTTTCCGATGTGGCTATCGCCAAACGCTTGGAGCGAGCGCGCACCAAACTGAGGAAGGACCTGGCCAATGAAGACGCCTGACACCATGCCGCCCGAAGGTCAGGACTGGGACCAGTTTGTCAGCGAGACTAAGACCGCTATCGACCGCAGTCTCACACGACGACCCGTCAACCGTTGGTTCAGGCGTCGCTGGCTCGCTACAGGGGCTGTCGCGCTCGTGATCGTGGCCGGCGGGAGCGCTGCCGCTGTAGCAACCGGCGTGGTCTCGAACCCGCTGGCAAGCCCTGGCACGGCAGCGCCGGTCTCAAATGCGCAGCAAGTGTCTGCCGGACTAACCAACGCTCTCGCGGGCTTCGACGGCTCGATGCCTGATGGCTACGAGTCGTACCTGGACCGTGCGAAGCGCCGCTTGGAAACCATGCCCAAGAATCCAGACGGTGAATATTTCTCGGCGGGGTTCGCGAAGTCGATGATCGTAGACGTTTGGCGCTGCTCCTGGGAAGGAGAATTCCTGAATGCGACTTCATCCGGGGACGGTGCGCGTGCGACCGCCGCAGCCGCCCAACTTCGCGGACTTTACGAGCTCAATTACGCCAAGTTGTTCTTCGATGATCCGAGCCGAGGATGGGAGAAGGCGGTTCTAGAACCCGCGTTTGTGGGAGACACCGAAGCCATGGAGACTGACCACTCGGCGTGCTTGGAAGGCCGAGAATGAGCCATCGCGCGCTACTGCGTGTGCCTGACTGTCAGGTGCTTGCGGCCTCGCGGCGCGCCCTGGCCTGGCCCCTAGATCTTGCGCGGAGACGCGGGCTGAGAACTTCTAACCGGGCAGTTCGATGCGCGCCATACGTCCGTCCCTCGTGGGGTACACAAGCACGGAGCCGTCTCGCGTCTGATCAACATGGTGCTCCTTGGCAAATTTCTCCGTGTCCGGCGTCGCGAATCCCGCGTCTCCAACCAACTCGAACCACCGGCCCTCGCTCCGATAGAGACTGAGACGATCGGATTCGAGGACTGTTCCGAGACGGACCAGGTAAGCGCCGTGTCCCCGGTCTGTCGTGATGCGGTGCAACGGAGTGGAAGCAGCTACGTATGTAGCCGTTCCGAGAACGTTGGTGACTACCGCGACAGCCAGGAAGACGAAGAATGCCGCCGCCCCTGCGACCACTCGTGCCAGCCGACCGTCTCGGCCGAGCAAGAGCCCCACCAACGCCGCAGATAGGCACCACACCGAGATGAGAAAGATAAACGGGGTGAGCCCCAGGGTGGAGAACGGGCCGGCCACGACCAACTTGCGCTGGAGAAGCACAACCAGTGCGGTCGCACCAAGGAAGGACGCAACACCCGTCACGAAGCACCCGACAACCCACGTGCGCCGCCTCCTGCCTAGCGGCCGTTGCGACGCCTCTTGCGCAAGACTGCTCATCGGCCCTCCTTGGCGATCATGACGCAATTGCGCCTGTTCACGGCGAGATGTCTCCCGGCCGGTGCCCTGCAACGGTTTCTGAACTTCAGAAATACTGCGAATGCTTCGAGCGTGATCGTGGAGACCAAGCGTCCCCGCTAATGAATTGTCTCGTTCGCTCGGGTAAAGCACCAGCAGGGGTGCGGGGAGTCGCAGTTGGTGACGGTCTGGAGGTGCGCTTGGGAGCGTTCGTGTCTTGAGGGGCGCGTACTGGCAACACGGAGGCCACCCGTAGAGCGGCCGAACAACTCGCACGATCAACGACCTGCCTCGGAGCGAACCGGCGCCAGCTCAGGATCACTCCTCAGCCATTCCACCGTCCCATCGATCTGCGAGGTCTCCCCGCGCTCCGATCCGGGTCCGGCCACGCGCCAATGAGATCTGCTGCGGTCGATGCCGTTCGCTCGCGCCCCGACAGCGGAAGACCAGACTCCTCGCTAGATATGGCAGGCCTTCGCGGGCCACCCGACCCCGATCACGACCTTGGGAAGTTCTTCGTCACTCGTCGATGAACGAGCGCTGTACCGCCGATCGCTCAAACGTTCAAGTCTGCTGCTTCGGTGAGGCTGCTCGACAGGTGGCGTGATAGTGAATAGCGAACATTTGCTATATCGGCCATGTCAGCGTTGGGTGCGGTGCTGGCGCGTGCTTCCGTAGGACTGTTCTTCGTCATGACCGCATTCTTCGCCGTCGGCGAGACGGTACTGCTTGCGCTGATCCTTGCTAGACCTCAAAAGGTGGCTCGACACAACCATTGGCTCATTGTGGGCTTGGGCGTCGTGGCGCTCGTGGCGGCACTAGTCGTCCACATCTATCGGTAAGCGTCCTCAGTCCTTCACCACGGGTGCGACGAAGTGGCGCTCGTCCTACATTGAACCTATGCGAAGAGTGGACTACTCAGCCCAAAGCAAGAGCCGTGCCTTTGGTGGGACCGTTTTGGCTGCCGTCGTCTTCTACGTCGTGGCAGTCGCCTTCGACCTCTTGGCAGGCGAGTCGTGGGGCGAGGCGCTGCGAAGCAACATCTTTGCCGCCTCGATGTTCGCCGTGTTCGTGGCAATCACCTTCGACTTATGGCCTCGGGCGGTGGCGAAGCGGAGAAAGGCCGACAGTTAGCCGAGAAGGCGACGAGTAGCGCGGCGGAAGCCGATGGCTCCGGCTGCAAGCATCGTGCCGGCGTAGTACCGTTCCAGCGGCAGGATCGACGTGGTGATCTCGCCGACACCGAAAACCGCAAGTACGCAGATAACGTGCCGTTGCCGAAAACAGGCGTCATCGCCGGCCTACGGGCTTCGCCTTCTTTTGTCCTGCTTGGCCTTCTCGGCTTGCCATTAGAGCTGCTCACGATGCTGTTGTCGAGGTTTCCGAGGATGGCCTTGTCATCGTCTTCGTACAGGTGGTCATAGATATCAATGATCGTCGTCACCTTCTCGTGACCGGCCCACTTCTTCACTATGAGCATGTCGACACCATTGGCGATCCAGAAGGAAATGGCTGTGTGTCTGAGGTCGTGGACACCGTCGGGCCAGGATCGGCGCGACGGCTTCGTCTCTGAGCAGATTCCGAACCAGGCCACGCTCAGCTGTCCCTTCACCTCCGGACGCGGTGCTCGACGGCGGCGCGCTCGTGGTCACCGACGGCGGCGTCGTGCACGAGGTCGACTCTGCGCCCGGCTCGCTCGAGGAGCTGATGCTCGGCCAGCATCGCGGCGACCTGGATCGGCCGCGGAGGTTGAATCAAGCACGGCTATAGACCTTCCGAGGCCTTGATCGGAACGGGTTGGGGGCGTTTCTTTCAGCAAATAGAGCGAGGTGTCGAGGCTGGTGGAGCTGCGCTGTTAACGGCGTGCGGCTAGCGCAATTGGAACCCTTAGGCGTCGCCTACAGGATCGCGGTCACAGCGGGTTGCCGACAGGCCGAGCGTCGACGAACTGCTCGATCGATTCGATCTTGATACGCAGCGTCCTACGACCGAGGCGCACTGCCTCGAGTTGGCCGCCGGCGATATAGCGACGCACCGTTCGAGTTGAGACGGCGAGCGCCTCGGCAGTGTCGGCGATCGATACGAGGTGGCGAGTGACAGTGGTGGCCATCGTGAACTCCTGCTTCGGTGACGCCCCGGATGGTCGTCGATAATCATTAAGGTCAGCGAGGTGTTGCGAGGGGCCACGTTCGTTCAGTTCTGTCGTCGTTGTCAGATCCACGCGGCAGATTTGGAGAACACTGCGGCCGCATCTCAATCGCGATCCGCAAATGTACGACGCCGATACGCTAACTGCGTGGGCTACGAGCTGGACACTGTTGCGTTGCGCTCTTTACGTGCATCCAAGCGGTTAACTCAGCAACAGCTGAGTGAGTTGATCGGCGTAGCTGAGGGTCGGGTCAGCACATGGGAGCGCGGTCAGTCCACCCCTCATCCTCATCAATTCCGTGCTCTTGCCGCTGCGCTTGGAGTGTCGATTGGATCGCTGTTGCGTCCGGTAGACACACACCAGCGCGACCTCTGCCGGCTTCGGATTGAGGCTGGCCTCAGCGTGAAAGAACTCGCCGAACGGGTTGGCGTGCCAGTTCAAACGCTCAAGAGGTGGGAGAACGGGCGGGTGCGAAACCTGCAAGATCGCGCACCGGTGCGGGAGATTGCGCACGCGCTCGCGGTAGAGGTAAAGCTCGTGCGTGAGGCGCTAGCGCGTAGTTCACGCCGCTAACCGACTTGCCGCGGTCCTCAGGAAGAGCCTGGCTGTTGTCCGACTGGTGGTTTAGGCTCGTTCTGACGCATTGTGGTCGCCTAGGCATTTCGGTCGGCCTTGTGAGGCATCGAAGAAGGAGTTCTGACGGTGCGCCCCGATGTGCAGTCAATTCCTCGTCGTCGCGCTGACTGTGGCCGACGCCTCGAATGTCACCAACCGATTGATACAGAACGGCTTCAGAAAATTGGATCTAGCGCGAGTCTCGCTGATTGAGAGAGACTGGCTCTAATCAGGGGGATGATCGTATGTCATTCAGCTCGGTGGCCCGCCGTCGACTTGTCTCTGCCTGGCAAAATGCGTCCCGATCCGATCGCGCGACGCTTCCGCGAACGATGCCCTGGTTTCGGCGTAGACCGAGTCGGGCTTCAGATGCTGCAACCGCCAATTTCATCAACGAAGGAGAAGTCCTCGATACCTGGAGGCGCACAGTCGCCGCGACGGCTGTCTTAATCTTCGCCTTCGCACTCACGAGCTGCAGCAACAGCGACAAGTCAGAGGCCGTCCCCAGCACACCGAAGGCCGCGCCGACGACCCCGTCGCCCACGTCCTGGGAGACCGCGTACACCCCCGAGCAGCTATCGGCCTACCGAGAAGCCCTTGCGCGGCTCACCGCGTACGAGCAAACCAGTGAACCCATTTGGGAAGCGGGCGTCGTGACGCCCGCCGCCGAGAACCTCTTCAAGAAGTACTTCTCGATCTGGCAGGCCCCGCTTGACGATCTTGAGTTCTACGAGAAGAACAAGCTCACGCGCACAGGGAGTTTGACAGTGCTGACTTCCGAGGCGACCCGGATCGATCTTTCCGAGGAGGGCGGCTCGCTCACAATTCGTCAGTGCACCGACCCTTCGAACATCACCATCTCCCAAGCAGGAAAAGAAGTCGCTCCCGAGAACAACGGGCCTCAATATCGCGAGATCACTTTGGACCGCGTGGCCAACGTATGGTCAGTGTTTCGCATCGACGAGTCCGAGGGCGACAGGCCATGCGCCGGCTGAGTCGCCTCGCATTCGTTATGGCGCTTGTGCTGACCTCCGTCGCCGTGACTATTGGGCCGGCTACGGCATGTCCACCTGGAGAAGTCCCTGCACCCGGGGGAGGCGGGGAAATCTGCATCCCGGCTGTCGATCCGGGGGACGACGGCGATGGCGGAGACGGTAGCGGTCCCGGTAGCGGTCAGGGCGGGGGCGGAACGCCTCAGCCACCGGACCCCACAGGATGCTTTCTGACGTACATCGACCCTCAGCCTGACGCCAACAATCCCACGTGGGGAGGGCATACACCTGACGAGGGTTCCCTGTACTACCGGCGATGCCACTTGGGAGGTGATCCCCAAGGAGATGCCGTCGTGTTTGTTCCGGATGGCGAAGAACCGCCACCGCCAGACCCAGACGACCTCGCTCGGAAAGCCTTGGACGAAATGCCGCTAAAGAACCCCAACGTGCATTTGGCGCCTGCTCCGCCCGACCAGACATACGTAGGTCTCGACACGTGGCTCTGGATGCCTCCTGGCCAATGGACGAACCTTGAGAAGTCAGTGACAGCGGGGGACACCACGGTGACTGTGACGGCCGTTCCGAAGTCTGTTCTGTGGAACATGGGACCGAGCTCGACGACGTGTCACTCGCCAGGTCGGGAGTGGAAGTTCGGGCAGATGCCGAAGGGCTCGGAGACGGACTGCTCGTACAAGTACACGAAGATCTCGGATTTCGAACCGGACAAGAAGTTCAAGGTCGCGTCGACGATCACGTACCAGGTCGATTGGACCTGTGACGGCGACTGCTTGGTCGATGCGGGCGATCTCGGACCGGTTCCGGGGCCGGCCGGGGGAGCGGCAATCAGCGTGGGAGAACGCCAATCAGTAGTGGTCTCTGGAGGACGAAAGTAATGACGACAATGGTGGACAAGCGGAGCAGAAAGACCGGGAAAGACCCGTCATCAATCCTCGCCGAGCGGCGCGCTGACGATCGATCGCTGCGCACGAAGTCACGACGCACGGGGCTGGTTACCGTCGCTGCTCTGCTGGTGGTCGTGTGCGGCCTAGGCTTCGCCCTCCTGCTGTCCCAGGCTGGCGACAAGACCGCAGTGCTGACGGTCCGGGAACCGCTGGCCAAGGGGCAGGTCATCGAGCAGAGCAACCTCGTCTCGGCCGAGGTCTCGGGCGCAGCCGGAGCCATCGAGACGTCCGATTCGGTCGCGGTCGTCGGCAAGATCGCCGCCGTGGATCTGGTCGCCGGGCAGATCCTCAACCGCGACATGGTCACGTCCGACCCGATCCCCGGAAAGGGCAAGGCGACGGTGGGCCTCTCACTCGATCCCACCCGCGTTCCGTCGTCTGGTCTCAAGTCAGGGAGCGTCGTCAACGTGGTCGCCGTCCCGGGCGGCGACAACGGCGGTGCGGTGGAGGAACTTGACGCACCTGAACTGCTGGCTGACGGCGCTGAGGTCTACGCCGTCGACGGAGCGTCGACCGAAGGCGGAGGACTCCTGGTGACGCTCATCGTCGATTCCAACGTCTCGGCCAGGTTGGCGGCTTACTCCACCAGCAACCGTGTGGCCATCGTGGAGACATCACCTGCGGACGAGGCCAGCTGATGCTGATCTCTGTCTGCTCCAGCAAGGGCGCCCCCGGCGTCACTTCCACCGCACTGGTCTTGGCCGCGGTGTGGCCTCGACCGGTCGTGCTAATCGAGGCTGATCCCACCGGAGGCGACCTGGCATTCCGTTGCCGATCGGCTGGCGGGGGACCTCCCGCCGCAACCCCCAACGTGCTCGGCCTGGCATCGGCGGTCAGCGGCGCTGCCACGGGAAACATCAGCACCTTTGCGCAACAGCTCGCCGGGGGAGTCAAGCTCGTGCAGGGCGTCTCATCGGCTGCGCAAGGCAGGGGCCTCACCAGCTTGTGGGGCGCGATCGCCCAGGCGTGTGTCTCGTCCGACGTCGACGTGATCGCCGACCTGGGCCGGCTCGATCGGTCCACCGCCACGATGCCGCTGGCCGCCTCAGCTGACCGGCTCCTGGTCGTGGGTACACCGATGCTCGAGTCAGTCGTCCACACCCGGGAAACGCTGATGGAGCTCGCCGGCGCCGTGGGTCCGGACATGTCAGGTTCACGGTTGGTGCCGTTGATCGTCGGAACCTCGCGCCACGCCCAGGCCGACCGCGCTGACGTTGACCAGGTCATGGCCGCCGCTGGCGTCTTGGCCAGCCCGTCGACCCATCTCCCCCTGGACGCGCCTGCCCTGGCTCGTCTGGAGGGTGGAGAGTCCGCATCCGGCCGGCTGTCGAGGACGCTGCTGCTGCGGGCAGCTCGCGGCGTCGTCAACCACATCTCACAGGCCACGTCCCAGGGGGCACGCGCATGATCGACGTCAACCTCGTCAGGAGCCTTCACCAGGCGGTAGGTGATCGCCTGCAGGTGGAGCAGAACCGCCGGCGCCAAACGGGTATGTCCCCTCTGGCCGGGGACGCCGAGCTGCAGTTCGCTCGAGCAGTGATCGTCGACGTCATCCGCGAGCACAACGAGGCCCGCCTCGGCCGAGGTGAGCAGGTCTTGGGTTCTGAGGTCGACGCTGAGATGAACGAGGCGATCTTCGCTCGCATCTTCGGTGCCGGCCGCTTGCAGAAGCTCCTGGACGACGATCAGATCGAGAACATCGACATCAACGGATACGACGAGGTCTGGGTCACCCGCACTGACGGCAGGTTCGTGCTTGCCGACCCGATCGCCGAGACCGATGAGGAGTTGATCGAGCTCGTCCAGACGCTCGGTTCCTACGCTGGCCTGTCGTCGCGGCCGTTCGACGCGGCGAACCCGACCCTGGATCTCAAGCTGCCGGACGGGTCCCGCTTGGCGGCGACCATGTCGGTCTCTGCTCGGCCGCTGGTCTCGATCCGCCGACACCGGTTCAAGCAAGTCGAGTTCACCGACCTCGTTGATAACGGCACCATGAGTCAGGAGGTCGCGGACTTCCTCACCGCGGCGGTGAAAGCTCGTTTCAACATCGTCATCGCTGGAGCCACGAACTCCGGTAAGACGACCCTGCTGCGTGCTCTGGCCGCCGAGATCGGCCCCGAGGAACGGATCATCACCGTTGAGAACGCGCTCGAGCTGGGACTGAAAGCCGACGTCGACCGGCACCCCAACTGCGTCGAGCTCGAGACCAGGCCGGCGAACTCTGAAGGCAACGGCGAGATCACCCTGCCCGAGCTGCTGCGCAGGACACTTCGCATGAACGCAAGCCGCGTCATCGTCGGTGAGGTCCTGGGCCCAGAGATCGTCGTGATGCTGAATGCGATGACCCAAGGCCACGACGGGTCCCTGTCGACGATTCACGCCCGATCCGCACGCGACGTGTTCGGGCGGATCTCGACGTACGCCCAGCAGGCGCACAGTCTGGCCCGCGACGTCGTCCACGAGATGACCGCCGGCGCTGTGGACTTCGTTGTCTACGTCTCCCAGGACCGCGTCACCGGGCGGCGGACCGTTCGCACGATCTTGGAGGTCAACGGTTTCGACTCCCAGTCCGGTGTCGCAGCGTCGGAGATCTTCGCTCCCGATCCCCAGGGCAACGCTGTACGTGTCGATGACATCGCGATCAGCCGCCAGATGGAACTGGTCTCGGCCGGCTGGCAGCCACACAGCGGCCCAGGCGTAGCGAGGTGGACCGCATGAGCACCACCACGCTCCTGGGGCTGCTGCTGGGCGCCGGCGTCGCCGGAGGACTCGTGCTGGGTGTTGCCGCCTGGAACGGTTGGCTCCCCGACAAGGACGCTCCTTCGACCAGTCGACGAAGCAAGATCCTCACGCGATGGAGCCAGGAGGTTCGCCGCCGCGCCGCGGTGGCGGTCGCAGTCGCCGTCGTCGTTGGTATTGCTACCCGGTGGCCCATCGCTGTCGTCGCTGCCGCGGCCCTGACCTGGTTGTGGCCCACGATGTTCGGCGGAGCCAAGGCCGGCGCCGCGCAGCTGGAGCGCCTGGAGGGAGTCGCGACCTGGACCGAGTCCCTGCGTGACACCATCGCCGGCAGCATCGGCCTCGAGCAAGCCATCACTCACTCCCTCGACTCGGCGCCTGACACTGTCCAGGCACCCCTGCAGCGGCTCGTCGGCCGACTGCGTGCCCACGTGCCGCTGCCGGTGGCCCTGAGTGGTTTCGCCGAAGAGTTCGACGACGCCTCGGTCGACCTGGTCGCCGCAGCTCTGATCCTGAACTCCCGTCTTCGTGGCCCCGGCCTCGTCGGCACCTTGACGGCTCTGGCCGACTCGGCCCGCGAGGAGCTGGAGATGCGTCGCAAAATCGAAGAGGGACGCAAGGTTCTGCGACGAGCCGCGGGCATCATCGTCGGCGTCACCGTCGCCTTCGCCGGCGGCCTGATCCTGTTCTCACGCAGCTACGTCGAGCCCTACGGCACGCCGGGCGGCCAGGTCATGCTCGCGGTCGTCCTGGGTGTCTTCGCCACCGGCTTCATCTGGATCAAGAAGGCCTCCATCGGCAATACCCCTGAGCGGTTCCTCGCCTCAGCAGAACAGCTCGCGACGGTGACCACCACGACAGGAGACCGACGATGACACTCGCGATCGTGTACGGCGCCGGCACCGGTATCGCACTGCTGCTGCTCGGCCTGGCGCTCGTCCCGCCCCGCACGGACCTAGCAGCTGCCGTCGGCCGGTGGGAGTCTCAGCGCCAGCACAAGCCCGCCCCCACCGCGGCAGCGACTGCAGCTGACCTCCAGGCCCGTTTGGGGACATACCTAGTACGCGAACTGCGCCAGCGCGGGATCTCGATGACGAAGATTCGCACCGACCTCGAGCTCGTCGACAAGACGCTCGAGGAACACCTGACTCGCAAGGTTCTCCTGGCCGGCTTCGGCCTGCTGCTGCCGTCGCTGACGACCACGGTCCTGGCAGTCGCCGGTGTGGCCATCCCGTGGTCAGTACCTGTCCTGGTGGGTCTTGTACTCGCCGCCACGTTCTTCGTCCTTCCAGACCTCTCAGTCGCCCAGGAAGCCAATACCCGCCGCGACGACCTGCGCCGGGCGCTCTCGAGCTACCTCAACCTGGTCTCGATGAGTCTCGCCGGAGGGCGCGGTGTCCCCGAGGCACTGCCGACCGCGGCGCAGATCGGCCAGGGCTGGGCATTCGAACTGCTCGCCGAGACCATCTCCCGCGCCCGTTACGCCGGCACCACACCGTGGGAAGCGTTTGCCGACCTCGGCGAGCGCGTCGACGTGCCTGAGCTCCGAGATCTCGGCGGCGCGCTAACCCTTGTCGCCGACGACGGCGCGAAGGTGCGCCAGTCACTGACCGCCCGAGCAGCCACACAACGCCGGCGGCAGCTTGCCGAAGCCGAAGGCGACGCCGAGAAGGGCGACCAGTCCATCGGCATCGCCCAGGTAATCCTGGCGGTCGGATTCCTGCTGTTCCTGTCCTACCCGGCCGTCATCAACGTCCTCGTCCTCTAACCACCCACCACACGAAAGCGGGAAGCTCTAAACCCCTCACCACAAGAAAGCGGGAAGATCATGCTCGATTTCCAGATCTGGAAAGCCTGGTTCATGACCCAGGTCCACCACCAGAACCAGCGTCGCGACGAGCGCGGCGACATCACCCAGACCGTCATCATCACTGCGCTGTTCGCCGCCGCGGCGATCGCGATCTGCGCGATCATCATCACCAAGTTCACCGGCAAAGCCGAGTCAATCTCAACCGGATGACGACACGTGAGTAACCGGCAGGGTAGAGATGAGCGAGGAGCGGCCTCGCTCATTCAGCTTGTTCTCGTCGCGCCCGTGCTGCTGCTCGTCCTGATGTTCATCGTGCAGTTCGCGCTTGTGGCGCATGCCCGTTCGGTCGTCGAGGCTGCGGCTGAGCAGGGCAGTGCTGTTGCTCGTCGAGCCGATGGCACCCAAGCCGGAGCGCAGGCCGAGACGGTTAAGTACCTCGACAAGCTCGGTCCCAAGATGCTGATGACCCGATCGGTGTCGGCCAACCGCACCGCTGACACCGCAACAGTGACCGTCACCGGGACCGTCATCTCGCTGGTCCCTGGGGTCCACCCGAGGGTCAAGGAGACCTCATCCGGGCCGGTCGAGCGGTATGTCCCCCCGGTCGAGCAGGCACCGTGAAGACGCGCGATGAACGGGGGACCGCTGCTGTCGAGCTCGTCCTAATCGTGCCGGTACTGATCGTCGCGTTCCTCCTGGTCGTTGGGCTGGGCCGGATGGCTCACGCCCGCCAGCAGGTCGAGGGAGTAGCCGCGGACGCCGCGCGGGCAGCCTCGCTCGAGCGCAACACCAGCCAGTCGTCGCAGGCGGCTCGGACGACCGCTGACGCCGCGCTCGGCGATCGCGGGCTGGATTGCCGGAGCCTCGATCTCAGCGTCGACGTCTCGGACTACAGACCGGGCGGGACCGTCAAGGTTCAGGTTCGCTGCACCGCAAGTCTGGGCGACGTCGCTCTGTCTGGCTTGCCCGGGCATCGTGTGTTCTCGGCCGAAGCGACCGTGCCGATCGAGACCTACCGGGCCAGCTGAGGGGAGACCGTGACCATGAAGCGAATCGAACGCAACGAGGACGGCGTGACGGCGCTGTTTGTGGTGCTCATCACCGTGGCGCTGTTCGGGATGGCAGGCCTGGTCATAGACGGTGGTTACGCGATGGCGTCCAACCGCCGGCTCACCAGCCAGGCCGAGCAGGCCGCTCGGGTCGGAGCAGACGCACTCAACCAGGACAGTCTGCGTGACGGGGGAGACCCGCAGGTCGACCCCGGCAAGGCCGTTGCCGCAGCTCAGAGCTACCTCGCCCGCGTGGGTGCCCCGACGGGTGAGGTCAGCATCGACGGCGGCACCGTCACGGTCACTATCAAGTCCCACTCCAAAACATCGATTCTTTCGGCGGTAGGCGTGACGCAACTGGCGACAAGCGGAGCCGCATCAGCTGAATCCATCAACGCCGCAGGCACCTAAACGAAATGCTCCGGCGGGTTCTGGCCGCCCGCCTCGGTCAGCCGCACCATGTGGAGAAGATAGACGGCACAACTCAAGGAGAAGCACCATGCGTTGGATCAAAGCAGTCGCAGCTCTAGCGGTACTGGCACTGCTCGTGGCTGGGGTGCCCATGCTGCTCGTGATGGCCATCGGCAACCCCTGGCCAGACGCGGGTGTCTCCCTCGATCAGCCCCTGACAGACGAGGCCATCATCGGCGTGCTCGCCGCCCTTGCGTGGGTGCTGTGGGCGCAGCTGGTGGTTTGCGTCGTCGTCGAAACTGTCGCAGCGATCCGCAACAGCGACGTCGATCCTCGTGTGCCCGTCTCGTTCGGGTTCCAGCAACACCTCGCGCGCGTCCTGATCACCGCGGTCGTTCTGGCGATCGGGTCAGGCACAATCACCAGCCTGAGCGCGGGTACCGCCACGGCCGCTACCAATGTCCCGCCAACAGCAGCCGCAGCGTCTACCCAAGCTCCTGCGCCCGCGGCGGCACCCACACCCGCCGTCGAGGAGGTCCCCGAGGCCGCAGCGACCATCACCGTGCAGCACGGCGACACCCTCTGGCGCCTCGCCGAACAGCACCTCGGCGACGGCGTCAAGTTCGCCGAGATCGCCGAGCTCAATGAGGGACGCACTATGTCCGACGGCAAGGTGTTCCGCTCATCGGAGTCACTCATGCCCGGCTGGGAGCTGAGAATGCCGGCAACGGCAACTGGCCTGGGCGCGAGCAACGAGTCCGCAAGCAAGGTAGAGGTCAAGCCCGGCGACACGCTCTCGGCAATCGCCGAGCAGCAGTACGGCGACGGGGCCGCGTGGTCCAAGATCTGGCAAGCGAACCAGGGTGAACAGTTCGAGGACGGTCGAACATTCACGGACCCAGATCTGATCCAGCCGGGATGGGAACTAGCTCTGCCCACCGCCGAAGGAACGGCTTCAGCGCCTGCACCAGAGGCTGAGGAGGCCCCGGCTCCGGCCGCTGTGCCTGAAGAGGCCCCGGCTCCGGCCGCTGCGCCTGAGGAGGCCCCGGCTCCGGCCGCTGCGCCTGACCAGGCCCCGGCCCCGGCGACTAGCTCCTCGACGAGCAGCTCGACAGGCGCGCACGCCGATGAGGCAGCCGGCAGCGCGGACGGGGATCTTCCGTCCTGGGTAATGCCTGGCCTCGCGGGCGGCGGGGCGCTGCTGGCAGGGTCGCTGCTGCTGGCGCTGCGAGCGCGAAGGGCCGCTCAGCACCGGGTTCGTCGACCAGGCCGCACCATCGCGGCGACCATCCCGGAACTGACCGAGGTGGAGAAGTCGATCACGGTGGCAGGATCCGAAACTGCTGTGAGCGTTGAACGGGTCGAGACATTGCTCGTGCGTCTTGCCTCTTCCCTGACCGCACGATCGATACATCTGCCTCCGTTGGCGGCGGTCGAAGTGACGCCGTCGGCCATCGCTATTCATCTCCGGACGCCGTCGATCCCACCAGGCGACCCGTGGGTGGTCTCTGAGGATGGGTTGCTGTGGGTCGTCGACGCGCAGCTGGATGCGGACTTGGTCGGCCGGCACGAGCCTGACAGCCCCGCACCGTGGCCTCTGTTGGTCACCGTTGGCCAAGATGACAGTGGCGCGTGCTGGATGCTGAACCTTGAGGATCTCAACGTCGTCGTGACCGGGGACCAGACCACAGGGGCGGACTTCGCGAGGTTCGTCGCGGCGGAGGTCTCGTGCAACCCCTGGTCCAAGCACGCCGCAGTGGACGTGGTCGGCATCGCGCAGGAGGTGGCTGCGATGAACCCTGAGCGCGTCACAGTCCACACCGGCGCTGCCGGCGCCGCTGCCGTCGCCGTCGCGGAGGCGGTCGACAACATCGACCGCCTAGCCATGGACGACATCGACACCACGACGGCTCGTGCACGCCAAGCGGACGCCGATCCGTGGCCAGCACGCATCCTGATCGTCGACCGCCCGGGGGACGTCCCTGAGCTGGAGCAACTGATGGGATTGGTGAGGGATCACGACGGACGCACGGCGACCGCTGTCCTACTTCCTGGCGCACCTCAGGGCAGCGGATTCGAGATGCACATCGACGAGCGGCGCCAGCTAACCATCCCTTCAGTGCACCTGACCGTTCGCGCCGTAGGCCTCACACGTGATGAGGCGCACGGGTGCGCTGCATTGTTGGCTCAGGCTGACGTCCTCACCGACGAGACCGCCCCCGATCTTGTGGGCGACGATGCCTGGCAGTCGATGGTGAACGCGATGGGCTCCCTCAGAGACCAGTACACCGTCAGCCGGTCGGGACCGACGGCTGAGCGTGCGAGCTCCATGCTCGCGTCGGCCGACGAGGAATACACCCAGGTCGCGGCAACGACTCCCGCTGATCTACAGGCGATCGCTCCCCGTGTCACCGAGACCATCCGTGAGGAGGCGGCCGCCGCCGATCCGAACCTCGACAAGGATCTTCAGGCGTGGGAGGCACCCGACTGTGCCCGTCCTCGCCTCGCGCTTCTTGGACCCGTGGGTGCCCGTACGGGCGGCGTCGCGTTGGAGCGCCGCAAGCCGTTCTACACGGAGCTGTTCGCCTACCTGGCCACCCGGCCCTACGGTGCCACGACCGACGAGGTCGCAGCCGCCTTCGACCTCAACGCCGCGCGCGTGCGCACCGATGTCAACAAGCTGCGCGACTGGTTGGGAACCGATCCTGACACCGGACAGAAATTCCTCCCCGCAGCTCGCGAAGCACCATCAGCACAGCAGCGCGGCATCGGCGTCTACGAGGTGGTCGACGCCTTAGTGGACATTGACCTGTTTCGGCGGCTGAGATTGAGGGGTGAAACCCGCGGCCCGGCAGGGGTGGCGGACCTCGAGCGAGCGCTGCAGCTGGTGACCGGTCGGCCCTTCGAGAAGCTGCGCCCCGGCGGATGGGGGTGGCTGCTCGAAGGCGACCGTCTGGACCAACACATGGTCTGCGCGATCGCCGACGTCGCTCACGTCGTGGTGACGCACAACCTCCAAGCCGGTGACCCCGAGCGCGCACATACCGCCGCCAGCATCGCGGTTAAGGCAGCACCCGATGAAGAAGTTTCTCGACTCGACTTGGCAGCCGTCTTTGCGGCGCAAGGCCACGCCCATAAGGCAGATCGCATCATCCGCGAAGACGTGTGCAACCGAGATGACGCCGGAGAAGCTCCCACTGAACTTTCCGTCCGCACCGGAAAGATCATCGAAGTGCGTGGCTGGTCACAACACGCCGCGATATGACCACCACGGTGCTGATGATGCGCGATCAGCGGCCGCCAGGCGCGCCCGGATCGCGGTGAAGAGACGCACGCCGGACCGGATAGCGGTCGCCACAACACGAGTGATTCTCCGGGGCAACTCACATCCGAAGGCGCTCGATGTGTCATCGCCAGCCGCACAGACGAGGTGCCGGGCGGGGCGCGCCACTAGCAAATCCTGAGATAGTCAAACGGCCGTCTTGGGCGGACGCTAGCCTCGTCCGATGGGCCTTATCAAGGACACGAAGATCGGGATCGTTGTCGACGACGCCAAGAAGGCGCGGGCAAACGGGCAGACCGTATTTGTCTGCCTCTTCAAATCGGGCGGCCTCAGCGGCGGTGGCGTATCTGGCGAACTGGCTCACATTAGTGCCATGGTCCAAGCAGTCGAAAGCGAGGGTTGGCGCCTCGAACAGGCTTCGTACTCCGACGCCGGAGGCAAGGTGGATCGAATGATGGGCGTTTTTCGCCCCGCCTGACGGTGCGACGTCTGCCGTCCAACGTCGTTGGCAGCACGCAAGACCGGAGATTCGTGACTTCAGCACGTGCGCGGCGGAAAGACGCACCGCGTCGTAGGGTCTTAGAGACAGTGCCGGCGTTCGGATCGGTAACCCACGAACTGTGCTTGAGTCGGCCAGACTTGAGGGTATGTATTCATGTCCCTGCTGCGGTTACAGGACATTGCCGGGTCGAGGCGACTACGACCTCTGTCCGGTGTGCTGGTGGGAGGATGACGGGGCTGAGCCGTGGGACTCTGACGGACCTAACGGACAAGCGTTGATCGAGGCCCAGCTGGAGTACTTGGCCGAGCGGCGTCCCTACAGACAGCGCCCAGGTAGGGTGCGCGCTCCCCGCAAGAAGGAGGCGCGTGACCCGGGCTGGCAGCCACTAGAACGAACCGCTGAACTGCTCGAGCGGACGGAACGGTCACGCTTGGAGCGGGAACGCTTCCACGAAGCGGAGAACCGCCGTATCGCACAAGAGATAGCGGACGACCCCGAGGGCCCGTTCAAGGGGTACAACCCTGCAGTTAGGACGTTGCGGAAGCAGGCGCCGGATCTATCGCATCAAGAGATCAAGACGCAGTTTCAGCACATCGGCGCTGAACATGACATGCCGTGGTCCGACGCCCACCTAGAACTTCTCTCCCGTTTGATGTCCGACGAGCGCTACTACCGCGACCATCCGATTCGAGCGATCTGGTGGCTTATCCGCTATCCAGGTCCGCGCACCTACCGCCGACGGTGGGCCGAAGTCCGCGCCGGCACGATCAACTTCGCGGCGTAGACCACCATCTGTCATCCCGACAGCAGCATCACGCCCGGAATGACTGGGCGCGCCCCCTTCCAACCGATCGCGGTGGGTTGCCGTCGGCAGCTCGTGGCAGCGGAAGACCCCAGATGAGCGGACCCATGGCCGTCGTAATGTCGCATACTCACGAAGTATGGGCCTCCTTCCAGCAACCGATGCTTCTCCGGCGGAGTGGTTCGTCGTCGCGGACGGGCCTTGGTACGTCACGGCGACGTATGGGCCTCCCGGATTGGAGATGTACGCGCGGGTGTCGCTCGAGCGGGAGGACGAGGGTTTGGTCTACCCCTCGTACGACCCAGCCAGCGACGAACGGATCCTGACATCGGTCCTGCATGTCTTACGTGCACACACCAGCACGCCGAAGGCGGTCCACGTGGGGGTCTGGGAGGGCTGGGGCTACTCGAAGCCCAATGGCGTGCGGTTCAGCATCCCCAGCCGCGCGTACGCGCTCCTGACCGGGCCCATCACCGACGTCCTCGACCCCGTATCCCTTGGTTTGCCGGCGGGGGAATCAGCCACGCCGCACCTCATATGGCCCGATGACCGGGCCTGGTTTGTCTGCTGGGACACCGATGAGGAGTGGAACTTTACGATTGGAGGTTCCGAACAGGCCATCACCCAAGTAGTTGGCGCGGGGGAGGTCGTCGCTGAGATCGTCCCCTATGGCACTCCCGAGGCCGGTTGGACCTGGTAACTCATGCGCTCCGAGCACCGCCCTGACAGCCGGTCTGAGCAGAAGTGAGCCCGCCCTGTTCGCGGTGATATGACGCAGATATGGACGATGACCTCCCACTGGGGAGGAGCGCACCCGGGGCGCTCGCCTTTGGTGCTTTGTGCGGAAACCACCATCGGTAGGACGACCTGCCCCCGGGGTGATCTGCTGCTTGTTCCAGTATGCGCTCGTCTCACCGACTGTCCGTGCTGTCGTACGCCGACTCTGCTTGTCAGAGTGACTGTTCACCGGCATCCCGGATCTGCCTCACCGGATCAACTGGCGAGCGGCATCGACGACCTTGGACACGGATCGGTTTCGACCGTGGGCGTGCAACGATTCCAACCATGGTCGGTGCCGCGTGAACCGTGAACCCTCGAAGTGGCTAGAACAGGGTGTGAAACCCCTTGCACCTGATGCGTCCGACGCCGATGTCATCGCGCACTCGTCGCGCCGCCCGGAGTCATTTGGTCTGATCTTCGACCGTCACGCGATATCTATCCACCGATTCATAGCGCGCCGCACCGACACAGAGACCGCAGACGATGTCCTGTCAGAAGTATTCGCCGCGGCGTTCAAGCGTCGCGACCGTTTCGACCTGGCGTACGATTCTGCACTTCCTTGGTTGTACGGCATCGCCCTCAATTCGATTAGGCGGAGCTGGCGGACGACGTCGGCGCACCAACGAGTCTCGTCACGGCTGGACCATAAGGACGCCGTGCCGTCACACGAGGACGATGCTGTCGAGCGACTCGATGCGGCAGAGCGCTGGGCTCGGTTGCGCCCGCTGGTCGACGAGCTCGCCGATGGCGATCGGCAGGCGCTGTTGCTCTACGCCTGGGAGGACCTCACGTACGCACAGATCGCCCTCGCTCTCGAGGTGCCCCTCGGCACCGTCCGATCCAGGATCCACCGCGCCCGCGCATACGTGCAGGCGCGGCTTGAAGAAGTCATCCCGAAGGAGACCCACCATGATCGATGAGTTGTCGATGCTGCGGGATGCGAAGCCCGCCACCGTAGAACCCGATCCTGTCGTGCTGCTGAGGGCCAGGCGTTCGCTGATCCGCAGGGGTCTGGCCACGCGGCGCAGCAGGCGATATACCGTGCGGGCCGTTTCTGCAGTCGCCGCCACGGCGGTGGTGCTGGCCGTGGTGGGTGTCTCGCCCTGGCCGGGGAACGACAGTGGAGCCAGTGCCGAGGCGGCATCGGTATTGAACCTATCGGCCGCGACAATCGAGAATCAGCCGACGGCCGGACCGGGCCAGTTCACATACGTCCTCTCGGTGCAGAGGGAATGGTATCGGGGTCCGCGCGACAAGGCGCCCGGCTCGGCTACCGTCGCCAGGGAAGGCCGGCGGACCTTCCAAGCGTGGGTCCCTGGCGATCCTGACGCACGCTGGACCCTTCGAATCTCGGAAGGCGGCGATGTGGAGCTCGCGCCGGGCGAGGCGAGCAGCCAGACCATCCGCGGGTCGCAGCAACGCCCGGAGTTCTACCGGTCCGTGCCCACGTCACCCAAGACGATGCTGGCCGCGCTCGAAGCCCTCGGACCGTCTGGCGACAACGACGCCGATGACTCCGTCATGGAACATGCAACGGAGATCCTGTTCGACCAGCTCGCGAGCCCGGCGCTCCAGGCCGAGGTCGTCCGCGCCATGACGCTGATAGACGGTGTCACGGTCCTCGATCCCGATGCTGATCTCGGCGACCGGCGTGGCATCGCAATCGGCCGCAAGGACGACATCACACAGGTCGTCTTCGACCCCGACACCCATAAGTACCTCGGGGCGCGAGGCGTGCGAGAAGATGCCGAATGGACGGGACCGGACGGCGCTCAGTACATCAACTCAGTGCTTGAGCGGACGATCGTCGAGGATGGACCGCCTACGGACTGAGACTGCGCGTGCAGGAGTGGCCGTTGGGTTCGCATTGCCCCGGGCAATCGCGGGGAAATGCACCTGTGTCTAGATGGGCGGGATGATCTTTCGTAGCTGCAGAGGTGAAAGATCCCGGGTGGAGACGACGCCCACGTCGTGGGCCGATCGATGAAGCGGCCTTGATCGCAGAAACCCCCAGCCGCCGGTCCCAGTTCTAGATTTCGGGGGAACGTGCTCTGACCTGCGCAAACGTCAACGTTCCCGCGACGATCACAGCACTCTGAGCCCCAAAGGGGAACGTATGCGGTGACGTCCTTGCGACACCTTCCTGCCATGCCCCCATGGCGGACAGGAAGGAACTGGAAATGAGTGTTGCAAAGATTCTCGGCGTCGACGACGTCGAAGGCCCGGCGCTGATGCAGGCCCGCACGAGCTGGACGTCCTGGACTGCCTCGGAGCCTGACCTGGGGGTTGTTGACGACCTGGCCGACTTGCGGAGATGGACCAGGACGGCGGAGTACGAAGCCTCCGACAAGGTGTTGCGAGCGTTGGCAAAGCTCGGCTCACCCACCGGGGGTGGCGACGCCACCGCGATCACTGCGCTCACGTGGACGCTCATCCCCGGGGCCATCAGGGTCGCGTACCAGCTGTCGGACCTGGCCCCGAACATCGACGAACTGGTGGCCAGCCATCTGTGGTCGTCGGCGAGGACTTTCAGCTGGGAGCTGTCACGGCCGACGGCGACCTCGATCCTGCGTGACACCCGGCGCGGCGTCCACACCGAGCTGGGAGTCGGCGACGCGGCCCGCCGCGCGGACCGCACCTGGTTCCGGACCGTGTGCGTCGATAAGGACTCACCAGCTTGGCAACGCGTCATCGACAGCCCTTCGGAGGACTGGCACGACACCGGGACCGGTGACCTGCTCGATCTGTTCGCGGACGCCGCGATCGCCGGAGTCATTACCGCCACCGACCGGACTCTGCTGATTGATCTGGCCGTCGCTGCGCACGAGCGGAACAATCCGGCCCGCAGAGGGCGCGGCGGGATGGTCGGGGCCGCGGCTGTGGAGGTCGTGGCGACCAGGCGCGGAATGAATCCACGATCGGTGCGCCGGCGCGCAGCGCGATCGCTGGATCGTCTGAGGGATTTCTCGACATCTTCGACCGGAGAAAATGCGCTGGAAAGTGGCCGCCGCCTGCACCGTTCGGGCCTTCGGTACGCGAGGTAATGACAGTGCATGCCAACGATGACATCAATGACCTGTTCGACACAGCGAGCAAAGAAGCCGAGGCCCTCGACGCGCTCGATGGGGCAGTGAACCTGCTGAAGTCAGCACGTGAGGCCAAGGCATGCGTGGCGCGCCTTGACGCCCCCAAGCTGCGCGAAGGCCTGCTGCGTCGCAGCGGGCGCCTCGCAGGGGAGCGGACGTGAGATCGCCGGTGCCTGTCGAGGAGCTGCAGCGAGCCTGGTCGGCGGTGCAGGCCGGAGAGTTCCGCACCAACAACTCGTCCAGGCGTCGAGGCGTGAGCACCTGGACCCCGACTGAACCCACCATCGTGGTGGCCGGCGCGGCCGGCCGGGTGGGCGCATCGACGGTGGCGGTGAGCATGGCGACGGCCTGCGACCGGTCAGTTCGCGTCGTCGAGAGCGGCCCCATGCACACCACCGGTCTGGCGGCGGCGACGACCGCCGAGCTGGGAGTCACCGACACAGGCTGGCGGCGAGGAACCCGCGACCGCGTCCTCATCGAGCGAACCACCAGCGCGTTCGACCGCGTCGATGACGTCCCAACCCCAGAGGGCAGCGACTGCGAGCTGACGATCGTCGACGCCAGCTGGGACCTGAACCAGGTCATCCGCGCCGACTCGTGGCTGACCTCACTCATCAGCGACGCACCGATGCTGATCGTCACCGTCGCCACCGTCCCGGGCCTTCGAGCACTCGACACCGCGCTGCAGATGACCGCACGCCCGCACGACACCTGGTGCGCCGTGCTCGGCCCATCGCTGAAGAAGTGGCCCAAGGCGCTGCGCACAGCCGCCAACCCCCGGGTCCAGACAGCGATCGACACCGGCCGTCTGACGACCATCCCGACCGTGCCGACCCTGGCCATGACCGGACTGACCACCGACCCGCTGCCGCCACACCTGGTGACGGCATGCACCCCTGTCCTCGGCCAACTGGTCGAGCATACGAAAGGAAACCATCATGCTGAACTCCGCTGAGCTCACCACACGTCTGGCCGCGGTCTGCCCCAAGGCCCCAGGCGACGCGCAGGTCTACGTCGACGACGTCCAGGGCTACGTCATGTGGGGCGTCCTGGCACTCATCGCGGTGGCGGTCATCGTTGGTATCGGCGCGGTCGTCGCCGGCCGGGTCTTCGGCATGGTCCATGCCTCCAAGACCGGCATCATCTCGGTCGTGGTCGTCTTCTTCGCGGCGATCGCCTACATGATCGCCCCGTCCATCATCTCGGGCGTGACCGGCAGCGGCTGTGTCTGATGTCAGCTCAGGAGATCTCCACCGAATGGAGCCGCAGGCGGCTCCTGGTGATGCTCGCCGGCGTCGTAGTGTTCGCGCTCGTCGTCGTGATCGGTCTGGTCTATGCCGTGGCTGCCGCCGTCAGCCCGGACCACTCGGCCGAGGCGACACGGACTCCAGAGCGCAACTGGACCGCCGGCACCGACGGGGTTCGCGGTGAGAAATACCGCGATGCGCTCGCAGCCGAGCCGATGCTCGCCGCCGACGAAGACGACATGCAACCGGCACCACCATCACTGGACGAGCCGCAACGGATCATGATCGGACCATCGACATCGAACGGTCCGGCCGATGTCCCCGCGGGCTTCGCACACACCCCGCAGGGCGCCGTAGCGCAGCTCGCCGCCATCGAAATCGCAGCCCTCACACCAATGTCGGTCCAGTACGCCCGAGACGTCTACTCCGGATGGGCTGCCGACGCCACGCTGTTCGACCGATGGGAGATCGCGCAATCGATCCAAGCGTTCCACGCCAGCGCCGGCACCGTCGACGGCGACGGCGCCGTCAGTGTCACGGCCTCTCCGGTGGGCGCCCAGATCAAAGGAACCGACGGACCCGACTGGGTGCTGGCATGTGTCCAACTGGACGTGACCACCACGGTGGTGCAGCAGACACGGTTCGGCTTCGGCCACTGCAGTCGGATGCAGTGGAACGTCGACCGGTGGATGATCGCGGCCGGGACCTCGCCGGCGCAGGCGCCGTCGACCTGGCCCGGTTCTCAACGCAGTCTCGACGCCGGCTGGCAGCTGTGGGTCGAGGAGGAGGATCTCGATGAATAAGGGTCTGCCAAGTCCAGGAGATCTTCTCGGCAAGTTCAACCCGTTCGGCATCGCCGGTGACGTCGCCGGCAAGGCCGTCGCGGACGGCTGGACCGGCATCATGATGGCCCTGTGGAAGTCGGGCCTGTGGGTGCTCAGATTCGTCCTGAACGCGATGGACGAATGGATGACACCGGACATCTCCGAGTCCGGCCCAGCCGGCGAGCTGTACCGGACCACGTTCTGGGCCGCCGGATCGCTCGTGCTCATCATGGCGTTCGTGCAGGTCGGCGCAGCTGCGTTCAGGCGTGACGGCAAGAGTCTCGGGCGACTCGTCATCGGGTTGTTCCAGTTCATCGGTGTATGGGCGGCCGGCATCACCTACGGCGTCGGCGTCATCGCCGCGTGCTCAGGACTCACCAAAGCGCTGATGGAATCGATGTTGAAGGTCAACAACTTCAGCGAGTGGAACCCCACAGCCGACCCGTACCTCGGCAAGGGAGGGGTTGAGGTCGGGCTGGCGACCGTGCTGGGAATCCTGGCGCTGTTCTTGTGGATTGCGGCCATTGGCCACTTCATCATCATGCTGACCCGGTCGGCCGCGCTGCTGATCTTGGCGGCGTTCAGCTCTGTTGCCGCTGCCGGCCTGGTCTCAGACTTCAGCCGCTCCTGGTTGTGGAAGTCGATGAGATGGTTCCACGCCGCCGCTCTGACACCTGTGCTCACGGTGATCATGCTCGGACTCGGTGTCCAGCTCACCGCGGGAGTCGCTGGCGGTAAGACCGATACCGCACAGGCGGCGGTCGGTACGGCACTTCCCGGCGTGATGGTCATCTTGATCTCCGTCGTCGCCCCCGTGGCCTTGTTCAAGCTGCTCGCGTTCGTCGATCCCGGCACCAGCTCGGGCGCTTCGATGCGCGCCGGCATGCAATCAGCAGGAGGGATCGGTGGCCTGCTGGGCGGCGGTGGCAAGGACGGCGGATCGTCAACGGCTTCACAAAGTTCTGGGAGCGGGCAGTCCCAAGGCGAGGCGCAGAGCACCGAAGCCACATCGAAACGCTTCGGGACGGCCATGGGAAACCTCGGTGGAGTGGGCGGCGCCTACGGCGCGGCGCTGACCGCGGTGGCGGGCGTCGGCGCCAAGGCGGCATCGGTGGGTATGGACTCAGCGAACCAGATGGGTGTGGGCGACTCGTCCTACACACCGGACTACCAGCGCGGTAGCCAACGCTTCAACCCGGATCAACGCGACTCCCCCGGCGACGGCACGTCCGAGAACGAGCCAGCTGATCCGAACGGACCTGGCGACACCAGATCCGGCTCGGCGCCGACCGTACCGACGCCTGGACCGCCAACGACACCCGGGGGACAGCACCTGGCAGGCCCCGCGGCTCCGCCGTCTACAAGCGGGGGGCAGCCCGGCGGCGGAGGAGCCGCGAAGGCCAGCGGCGGCGGTGGGGCTGTGGCGGCTGCGTCGAAAGTTCCTCCGGCGGCCTGAAATTCCGCAGCACCAGGTGGCCACTGGGCACCGTTGGCGGGCCGTAGGGGGTCCCAGCGAAGGGAATCATTATGACGATCTACAGCGACTACTCCCGAGCCAAGGTCGGTTGGTTCTTCGGACTGACCGGCTGGCAGCTCGCCACGGTCGCGTCGTCCGTGATGCCGGTGTTCTGGTCATTTCAGCGTCAGGCGTGGGGATCAGCACTGATCTTCCTGCCCGTGTGGGCCGCAGTCAGCGCGATCGTGGTGGTGCCGGTACGCGGCCGCTCCGCGACGGGCTGGTGCGTGGCAACGCTGCGGTACTCCCTGGGCGGGCTGGCCGGGCGGACCAGGTTCCGCGCCCGCGCCACCCGCGGCCAAGTGCAGGACCTGGCCAAGGCCGATCTCCCCGGGGTTCTCAACGCCGTGGAGATCCACGAGGGACCGCCCACCGGTGCGGCGCAGACGCGTATCGCGATCATCCAGAATCACGCCACCAAGACGTGGGCCGTCACCGCCGCCGTCATCCACCCGGGCATCGGCATGGCCCCCGCCGATGTGCGTCGTCGACTCGGAACGGGGCTCAGCGACCTGCTCGACCTGTGCTCGCGAGGTGAGCTCATCGACGAGGTGCTGTTCATGGTCCGCACGGTCCCCGACGACGGCGCCGAGCGTGGCCAATGGATGAGCCGGCACCGCCGCGACAACGGTCCTGGCCTGTCCCGAATGGTCAACGACGACATGCACACAGCACTGTCCAGGGCCTCGGTCAGGACCGAGGCGTTCGTGACCTTCGTGGTCCCAGAGACCCGCCTGGCCAAGTCGGCCAAGGAGGCCGGCGGAGGGTTCGACGGTAGGGCCCGCCTGTTGTACCTGCTCATGGGCGAGATGGAGGCCCAGCTGCTCGGCGGGGTCGGCATGACCGACGTCTCCTGGCTGACGTCCCCCGAGCTCGCAGCGGCGTGCCGCACCGGGTTCGCGCCCGGTGACCGCGCCGGCATCGTCGACGCGCTCGCCGCCTGGAAATCCGACTCCGACGTGAACGCCGAGGTGCCCTGGGCGATGGCAGGGCCCTCCGGCGCGGACCAGCTGGTGCGCCACTACTCACACGACGCATGGAACTCAGTCAGCGCAACGATCAAGCTCCCGATCAAGGGCGCGGTCATGGGGGCGTTGGCGCCCATCCTGACGCCCACTGAGACCGGGGAGCGACGCAGCTACGTCGTGTCCTTCCCGATCGTGCGGCAGTCGACCGCCGACCGCCAGTCCGGCTCGAGCGAGTGGGCAGCCGACCTGGGCGAAGCGATGCGAGACAAGGCCAAGATCAAGCAGAAGACCAAGGCACGCGACGAGGCCGACAAGGTGCGCCGCCTCGACACCAAGCTCGCCCGCGGCAACTCGATGACCTCGCCGTACGCGGTGTGCACGGTGACCGTTCCCAAGACGCTCAGGATCTCCGAATTCGGCCGACGACTCGACGCCTCCACCCGGCGCGCGGGGTTCGCGCCGCTACGACTCGATGTGGCGCACGACGTCGGATTCGCCAGCTCGACCGTCCCGTTAGGGATCAGCCTGACCCGGGGGACCAGCTGATGCGCACCAAGGCCGCCGGCGGCCGCGACGTCAACCGGCTCCTGCGCGACTTCGGCCACGAGCTCCCGTCGGTGCCCAAGCTGCAGACACCCGCCAAGGATCCCCGCCTGTTCCGTCACGCCTCGATGCGCGGCGAGTTCAAACCCGACCGCGGCTGGTCACCGGCGAAGGCGCCGGTCTCGGCCTGGCGGATGACCAGCGACCAGGCGCCAGCGCTGTGGCCGTTCATCTCCACACCAGGCCTGCCGCCGACCGGAGCCCAGATGGGCGTCGACCACCTGTCCGGCGGAGCGTTCTACCTCGACCCGATGGGCTGGGTCCTGGACGACAAGATCCCCGTCACCAACCCCAACATCTTCAGCTTCGGCAAACCCGGACGCGGCAAGTCCGCCACCACCAAAGCCTTCTGCCTTCGGATGATGGACTTCGGCTACCGCACCCTCATCCTGGGCGACCCCAAAGATGAGTACGAGGCCCTGTGCCGAGCCTTCGGGGTCGAGCCCTTCGTGATCGGGCACGGGATGGGCGCACGCATCAACCCGTTGGCGATCGGGCCGCTCGGCCAGGGATGGGCGCAGCTGTCGGCCGAAGACGCTCGAGGTCGAGCCGCGATCGTGTTCGCACGCTGGCTCACGCTGGTTCGAGGCCTCGTCGGTAGCCAGCGCATCGGTGAACGACGTGTGCCGTTCGGACCCACCGAAGAGGCCGTCGTGATGCAGGCCCTCAAGATGCTGACGGGCTACGCGGCCGGCGGATCCCACCTTCAAGAAACCACCATCCCCAAGCTGTGGCACCTGCTCGACGAACCCACAACCGAACTGGTCGCCGAAACCCGGTACGCCACGGCGCGGCACTTCCTCGATGAGACCCGGCTCCTGCGCGACGCGCTCGGCCAGCTGGTCAATGGCGCTCTGGCGGGCCTGTTCGACGACCACACCACGATCGACGTGGACTGGGCCGCATCGATCCAGTCGCTGAGCCTGTCACGGCTCGAGCCGCTCGGTGACGAGGCGGTCGGGATCGCCCTGCTGTGCCTGAATTCCTGGGGTCGTGGGATGCGGGAGATGGCGCCGGCCGGCGACCTGCGCATCGTTGTACGCGACGAGTCGTGGAAGCAGCTGCGCCTGGGTCCCGAAGCGGTCAAGAGCTTCGACGCCGATCTGCGGCTGTCACGACGTGACGGTGACATCCAGTTCGGCGTGCTCCACAAGCCCTCAGACATGCTCTCCGCGGGCGACACCGGAAGTCAGGCCGTGTCGATCGCCAAGGACCTGCTGCACCTGGCCGACATCAAGATCCTGCACGGCCAAGACGTCGGGGTCACCAACCAGCTCGAGCAGATGCTCGGACTGACCCCGATCGCCTGCGACGTCGTCACCAACTGGGCCATGCAGGGTAAAGGCCGTGCGCTCTGGTGCGTCGGAGACCAGCAGTACAAGGTCCAGACCATCCTGCACCCCGCAGAACAGCAGCTCACGTACACCAACGAAGCCATCGCCGGCGGCGCATGACATGAGGAACTTGTCGTGAAGGCCGCTCTGGCGATCGTCGGCGCCGTTTTGGGCGCGTTCTTGCTGCCCCTGGTGGCCATCGGCGCGATCAGTGGTGCCACCGCCCCGATAACCGCGGCCTCGGCGACGTGCGCCGACCCCGCGCTGGCGATGTCCGGCACGTGGCGACCGCCACTGGAAGGCGCCTACGTGGTGACCGGCCAGTTCGGCATGAGATACCACCCGGTGCTGCACACCACCAAGCTCCACACCGGCATCGACCTGGTCGCCCGGGCGGACAAGACGGTCCTGGCGGCAGCGGACGGCAAGGTCCTGACCAGCGGGTTCAACGTCGCATACGGCAACCAGGTGGTGCTGGACAACGGCGGCGGCATCCACACCCGCTACGCCCACATGGCCGCACCGTCAAAGGTCACCGTCGGCCAGAAGATCGGCGCCGGGACCCCGCTCGGCACCCAGGGCGCCACCGGCTTCGTCACGGGAGCCCATCTGCACTTCGAGGTCATCAAAGACGGAAAACCGATCGACCCCACACCGTTCATGGCCACGCAGGGCGCCCCGCTGAGCGGCGGATCAGGGTCCGCCTCGCCTGCCGCGTCAGCGCACCCGGCAGTGGCCCCAGGGAAGACCACCGCGGCCGTGCCGGGACCGGTGACGGCGACCCGGACAGACGGCCAGAAAATCGCCCTCAACGCTGAGCAGATGACGAACGCCGCGACCATCGCGCAAGTCGGCAAAGAAACTGGCGCAGGAGACGAAGGCGTCGTCATCGCGCTCATGACTGCGCTGCAGGAGTCAACACTGCGCAACCTCAACTATGGAGACCGGGACTCCCTTGGGCTGTTCCAGCAACGCGCCGGATGGGGAACCGAACAGCAGCGCCGCACACCCGAGTACGCGGCCCGAGCCTTCTTCGGCGGCCCGAACGGCCCCAACAAGACCAGCCCTGCAGGGCTGCTGGACAAGCCCGGATGGAAGACGATGCGTCCCGGCGAGGCGGCCCAAGCGGTCCAGGTGTCGGCCTTCCCCAGCGCGTATGACACCTGGGAGCCCGTGGCCCGGGCGATCATCGACACAGGTGGCCTCGCGGGCGGCGCGAGCACCTGCGGGGCCACAGGGTCGGGTTACGGCCAGCTGAGCGTCGCGACGTGGAACATCTGCCTGCAGTTCTGCGGCGACGGCAAGCTGCGCCCATGGCAGGACCGCGTCCCACTGATCGCGGCCGCTATCAAGACCGCGCACCCCGACGTGATCAGCCTGCAGGAGACCGGCATGGAGAAGACACAGGGTGCCGCGATCATCGCCGCGCTGGCACCTGAGTACAAGCTCGCGGTCTACCACCGTTCCAAGATGGTGCTGTTCGGCCCGGCAAAGCTGTCCACCAAGAGCGTCGACGACAGGAAGCTCGAGTCGGCGACGTTCACCATCGAGGGCAAAGGGGGAGTGGCGCAGACTCTGCGCGACAGGCGCACAGGCAAGATCATCGTCTTCTCCAGCCTGCACCCCGTCGACGGCAACGAAGACGCCCGCCGATTGAGGTACGTCACCCAGGCTCATGAGATCGTCCAGGGCCTGAGCAAGAAGGAGCCGGGCAGCACGATCGTCCATGCCGGTGACCTCAACTCCTTCATCCCCGGATCAGGCAACAAGACAGCAGTCTCCAAGTACTTCAACGAACGGGGATTCCGCTCCAGTGAGCAGATCGCCGAGACCCGCACGGGTCGGGAGTACCGGTCCTACAACGGTGGAAAGCCGCCGCGGCGCGGCCCGCGAATCGACCACGTGATGGTCGACCCCCACGCGGTGTCGGTCAAGAGCTGGCATCAGATCCTCTCGGCTAACCGCACCGACCCCGAGAGCGACCACAACATGGTCATCGCGAACCTGATTCTTCTGGGGTCCGACGTGGCCGCCCAAGGCGAGGTGTAGGGCCATGGGGAGCATGAACATCCAACAGGAACGCCGAACCAACCCCTACCCGTGGACGTGGGAGATCCCCACAGCCGTCGCGCTGATGGTCGTCCTGGTTATGACCCTGGCCCTGCATGCGGCACGGGCGATCGCGAACGTGCTGGCCGGTGCCGGTTGGCGGTTCCCGGCGCGAGAAGAGCTGTTCACGTCCCTTCCAGGACTGCTCGGCGGTGACGCCGGCGCCGGCCTGGTCGGCCCTTCCGGCCGGTACGTGAGCTCGGGCGCCTTGTGGGTCTGGATCGTTCTGACAGAGGTCGTCGTCCTAGTGATTGTGGCCCTGGTGGTGCGGTGGGGCCTGGCCCAGTGGGGTCCGGGACGGGTGCAGGGGATGGCCACCGCTGCCGAGTCTGAGCAGCTGCTCGGCATCTCCCGGCTTCGCCGCAACGCAGCGATCATCCGCCCCGATCTGCACAGCAAGAAGGGAACACGATGAAGACGTTCGATCCGAATCAGGTGGGGTGGAGGCTGGGGGCTGCTGTTGAGCCCAGGACCGGACGGGATTTGTGGGTCCCGTGGGATCGCACCACCGGCGTCGTCGGCCCGCAGGGATCGGGAAAGACCCTCGACCTCCTGGTGCCCGCCTTGCTGGCAGCACCTGGTGCGGCGCTGGTGACGTTGACCAAGGTCGATGACCTGCTGCTGACGATCAGCGACCGCGGCAGCGACGATCGCCCGGTCGCCGTGCTGGACCCGTTCGGCCTGGCCCCGGGGTTGCCGGAGCTCGTGTGGGACCCGATCGCCGGCTGTGTCGATCCGATGGTCGCCGAGCGCCGCGCGAAGGCCTTCACCGCCGGCACGGTGAAGGGTGCCGTCGCCGGCGGCCACGGGGACGACGCCGCACGGTTTTACGCCGCCGAGGGATCCAAGGTCATCCAGGCGTTCTTCCACGCCGCCGCGCTGGCCGGTCACGGCCTCGACGAGGTCCTGCGGTGGGTCGCCAACCCCCGGTCAGCCACCGAGCCGATGGAGATCCTGCGCAGCCATCCTCACGCCGCGCCGTTTTGGCACGGACTGCTCAACGGTGCCCTGCGCGGAGACGAGCGCACCGCCGGCAACACCGCCACCACGGTGCAGCAGGCGTTGAGCCTGTTCTTCCAAGCCGACATCCTGCGCCGGTGCGTCCCGACAGCTGGTCGCCCAGCGACCGACATCGCCGACATCATCGCCCGTAACGGCACGATCTATCTTCTCGGCCGAGAAGATCCGTACGCCAGCGCCTCACCCCTGATGACCGCCGTCGCCGAGCACGTCCTGGACACTGCGCTCGCGGCAGCGAACGCTTCGCCGCATGGCCGGCTTTGCCCTCCGATGCTGGCCTGCCTCGATGAGCTGCCGTCGACCGCGCCGCTGCCGACACTGCGAACGAGGATGGCGAACGAGCGCGCTCTGGGCCTGTCGTTCATCTACGCCGCCCAGACTTGGCGCCAGCTCGCCGCGATTTTCGGCGAGCAGGAGGCACGCGCCCTCTTCGGGCTGACGAACGTGCTGTGCGTGTTCGGCGGATCCAAGGACGTCGCCTTCAACCAGGAGATCTCCGACTTGCTGGGAACCGTCCGCGTGGCCCGCCGCAGCTGGTCGGGCGGATCAGGACGCAGCAGCGCCGACGACATCTCCGTACTCACCGGAGCAGAGGTCCGTCAGATGGCCGAGCGCCACGCCTTGGTGGTCGCCGAGAACGGCAAGCCGATGATCGCCAGCTTGAACCGTGCCATCGACGGCAAGCCCGGCGCCGCGCTTCTGCACGCGCAGAGCACCGCCAGGCAACGACTCTCCCTCGATCGAGGGAGTAGCGTCGATCCCAGAGCCCGAGCGACCGCCGCGGTGGTCGAGTCGCAGCGACGCGGCCTCACCAGGTGGAAGCCATGACGAGCCTGGACCGGTTCGGGGATCCCAAACCTCTGGTCCGCCGCTTTCCCATGCCGGGACCACAGGTCCAGCTGGCGTTTAGGGAACTCGAGATCGCAGAAGTAGGGACCGATGAGCAGAAGAAGGCCCTCGGTCCAATCGCCGACCTGGCCCGGCCCTGGTCGCCGGGGACCTGCACCGCGCCGCAGATGCGCGCAGAGCTGTGGATCTGGCTCGATGAGGTGGTCGTTTGGCTGAATCACCAGATGGTCTTCGACGTCGCCGACGTCATCCCGGCCTGCTGGACCCAGCACGCCCACCTGGTGCACGAGCTCGCCGTCCTGGCTGACCTGCGCCGTAAAGCTGATCGTGCAGTTACCAGCGAGGCCCTGGAGGAATGGCAGCGGTATGCGTTGCCGGCGTTCCTGGAGCGGATGCGTCACCGGATCGCCGAGCACTGTGGCGACGACCACGCACGGGTTTGGCCAGCAGAAGGTCGATTTCGCCGTCACCTCGACAATAACGCGATCAGCGAACGGCAACGTGCGTTTGCCGCTGACGGCATAGCCTGCCGCGAGTCCAGAGGATCTGGTGTTGATAGTGAAACGACTGCACGCCTACACGTGGTCGACAGCGACAGCGGAGAGATCATCGAGTAGACCAGCCACGCCGATGCACGGCCGCGGGACCTTTGGAACACCTGCCTATTCGACCAGTCAGAACTCGCACCACTAGGAGCGACTCACCCCTAGCTAGTCCATGGCTTTTATTCGAGACAAGCCGTACTGTGAGGCTAGCCAAACCTAAGGACGCCGGCGTGCCAGCATGTGGCTGACTCCATCGGGAGAACAATTGAGACCAACTATCGGGGGATCGAATGAAGCACAGAATTCTTATCGGCACGGTGTTCGCCTTGGCGGCGGCGGTGCTAGCGATGCCGTCGCAAGCCAGTTCGCAGCAGAGCGTCGCACACCCACCGGGTCGATTGGGGTACATGCCGATCGAGCTCGACCACGGAATTAGTTGGAACGATGCCGCATCCATCGCATCTACGGGCTCGGTCGTTGGCTTTCGTTATGCCGGGGCGGGAGTTCTCGGCGAGGTATTTGGCGGTGAGAAGAACCTTCAACTCGTCGAAGCATCTCTTGTGAAGGACTACGGGTACGCGCCGGCCATCACCGACGTGTTGTTGCGCGGCGACGCCGATCAAGCCAAGTCGGCCACCGCCTCCTCGGTTATCGACGACGCTCGGTCCTTCGCGTCCTACAGCCCGGATGGGAAGAACGTCTTCGGACGGATCCAAACGCAGACCGAGGATTTTATTGCTCGAGCAAGTCGGAATCGTTCGCTCAGGAGAGTGGTAGCCGCAGGCGGTCCTGAAGCATGGGCGCCGACTCACTCCGAGGTTCGGTCCGAAGATGGAGACGTTGACTCCAGCGGAGAACCGACATCGGCCCATACCGTGACCAACTGGATTGGCTGGGATCCGTGGACGATTGCGTCTGGCTACGGACCGGAGCAATTTCCTGAAGGCTGGGTGCTTGAGTCGGAGCTCAACACCTATTCAGAGGGAAGCCCTGACATTAATCCAGGTGGCTTCTGGCAGCGGCCGGTCTGCCCCGTGGATGGGAGCGACGCCTACTTCTGGTCCGGATACAACCCGAACTTCTCCATAGACCCAGACGGAAATTTCCTAGGTTGGGGAATTAGCTCGATTGACCAATCGCTCGTTCCTGAGGCGTTCGGGGCATACTTGGACTACAACCTCGCACTAGACGATTGCGACCGAAAAGCGATCGGCATCGGCATTGCCTACCCGCAAGAGGCTCCGCGCCTGACACCCGTGGGCGATTTCAACTACCGAGGGTTCATCGCGACCATCTACTTGCCTGCCGGGGTAAAGGATTCCAGTCCAGTTGCTGCCGGATATCAACTCGTATCAAATGACTGCGATCCTGGCAGTTCACCTAACACGAACTGCACCGGGATCGACAGTTCGACGGGGACAGCGCCGCCCGACAACTACACCAGCTCCTCTCCCATTGCTAGTCGGACAAGGGGATTTCGTGCTCCGGGTTGCATCGTCCAGATCAAGCCGGCTCTTCCAGAGTCGTGCGGTTGATCAGTTGTGCCTCGCGCACTACGGGTGATGTAGACGTGCAACGTGCGTCGCAGGCTTGCCGAGAGGGCGGCCAACTTCTGCAACTAGAGCTCCCGGGTTGCGGCGACATCGTTTGGCGTCTCCGCGGCCCGGCGGGCGCAAGTAGTTGTCGCCCGTCAGACTCCGCGCAGTAGCTAATCACCCGAGGACACAATATGAAGCTGGCAATCGCGGGGGCTCTTGCGGGAATTGTGTTATGGCTCGCGCCACCGTTCGTCGTGATGACATCTGCTAACCCGGAGTCATTCTGTCTTGGAGCGGATCACTTGTCCGCGCTGTACAGATCCCTCGCGGTCGATGATTACACTCAAGACCATCCCGGCCAGTTCAGCGTCTCCACGAACTACATCAACCCGTCCGTGCGGTGCAAGTGGGTTGCGACCGAATACTACCGGGAGTCGTTTAGCGAACCGTCCGGCTCCTACTCGAGAGCTCCCGGCCTGATCCCGCACCTTGGCATGCTCCTCACCGTGGCGGGCATCGGAACTTTAACCTTTGGTAAGAGGGCGTCCCGTTCGGAGAACTGAGCGTAGGATCTCAATCCCTCGTGGCGCTGCTAATAACAACGCTTTCCCGGTTATCAGACGTCTGTCGGCTCTCGCGGGCGGACAGGAGTGACGAGCACATCGTCGGACGTGGTCAGTAAGCGAATTTCCCCCTTTGTGGCCGCAGCTTTCAAGGCAGATACATCCGATAGCCTCAGCACCTCGATGACTCTGGTTGTCGACCAGAGGGGGCCAAGGTGTTGGGCGAGCTTGCTCGCTGAGCTACGCCGACCCGGCACAGAGTCGTAGATGTGGCGGTCCTTATCAGCCATGCTGTCCAGCCCTAGCCGGCTGGCCTGTGGACGGACGGGCTCGCCCGCTCTTATGCTGAGGCAGTCTGCTGGTGCGACCCCGCGAAAGCCGGTGAACCCGGATGCCATCACCCTTGCGGAAGCCGCACGGATCTTAAGCATGTCGGAGGTGACGGTCACCAGGCTCAGGCGAAAAGGGCTCCTTTCGGTCCGCTTGCAAGGCATTCCCAACTACTCGAGGTCGGACGTCGAAGAGTTCCTCTCGAACCCTTTCCTCAATGGCCGTCAAGCTGCGATGGTGCTGGGTGTCAGCCACGCAGGCGTGTCGCAGTTGGCCAAGGCCGAGAAGATTCCGTGCTACGTGACCCCGTCCGGAGTGCGGTACTACCGGCAAGGACCATTAAAAGTAGTCGCCCGCGCCCGCCGCCTCAAAGGCACGGATCTGACCGGACCAGACACTGACACGTGGATACCTCAAGCACGCAACGTCAGGTGGCCGAGCGTTTGAGCGCGGGGGCGGACGCCGAACTGTGGTCAGTCATCGTGAGCGGCGGTGACGATCCTGAGCTAGACGCGTTCCTGGTGGAACGGCTGCGGTCACGGGTGCTCGCCGTGAGGGTCTGCTGAACATGCGACTGAGGTCTCTGGACGCTGACCGGGCAACGATCTGGCTGAACGAGAAGGGCGATCGACTCGAAGAGCAGCCGGCTAATCGCGACCTGGCCGAGAGACTGGAAGCGTTCGCCCGATCCAGGGGTGGGTCAGTGCCATCAGACCATGTGTTCAACTTCGTCGATCCCGGCCCGGGACGACCTCATCCGCTGTGATCTCGCCGGTTCGACACCCTTCACCAGCGCATCCAAAGTGAAGTGCCCTGGGCCGACAGCTTAGGGGTGACCCTTCACTGGTGGCGTCACCACGCGGTGACCCAAGTTGAGCGCATTGGTGGTGGCGCTGTAGCAGCCAAGTTCGCTGGCACATCGCCCGCGGACAGTAACGCACGAGTACTCGACCGCGAGCACGGCAGGTGGATCGTTCAGCTATGCCGAAGGTGACCCGGTCAACCAGAGCGACCCGTCGGGGCTTGCTCCCGACCCAGACCCTACGGCTTGTGCGACGTCAAGGGATACAACGGCTACTACGAGCCAAACTGTGGCGGGTACATCACAGGGGGCGGAGGAGGCCAATCGCTCGGCCAATCGCTCGCCTGCACAGGCGCAGGCATCTTGGAGGGTGGCTTCTATGTGGGCGGGGCCGCCAAGTCGCTTCTCTCAGGAGCGCTTACTACGCTGGGCTCGTTGACACTTCCAACATTGGCAATCTCTACGGGCACGTATAACCCATTCCAGTCCACGGCGGCGGTATGCAAATGACCACCTACATTCGGAAGTTACTACTCTTCTGGTGTGCCCTGCTGCTTCTGACGCTCATTATCCTCTTCCAGCAACCGTTCGGCTCAGGAAAATGGTGGCTTAGCGTCGGCGCGCTGATTGGCCAAGCAATTTTGTACAGTTTGGACGCTTGGAGATCGATTCTTGCCGAACGGGCAACTAAGCGTCACGAGTAGAATCGAGTGGCGCTCTCGGTCCGAGCGGGGCTGGATTGAGAAACTCAGTGACGCTGGCTCGCTGAGTCCACGCCCCGCGCTCCCCTTCGTGGGTGTGGTGAGCGCGGTCCTGATAGCTCAGCATTTGGCACATGACGTCGGGGTGAGAACGTCGCCGTCGACGGAGCCCTGTTGGTGCTCCCAGCACTCTATCGGGCCTGCTGGGCATCGCTTAGGTCATTGGAACGAAACGCGGACTGTGAGTGAAGGGCGTTTGTTGATCCATGGCCTCGGCGTCAACACCAACAACGCAGGTCAGTCGCGGCTCGCAACTAATTTTCCCATTCTGAGGACATGACCCACCGCCGTGGTGTCTTATCGCCTTTAACGTTCGGTCAGGGAGTGGCTGCACGTGTCGGATAGCAGCTTCACCATCGGGGTGTAGATCGCCGGCATGTTCTTGGGGGAGTGGCCATGCGCGTGCGCACGGGTGTTTCAGTTTTGTCTGCAAGGTCCCGCCGCGCGGGTGTCCTGCTCATCTCGGCTGCGCTGACCGCGTCGATCCTGGTGGGCAGCGCGGCTGCCGCTGATGAGCCGATAGCCGCGGACGATTCGTCCGCACCCGTGAAGGTGGCGAAGCCGACCGATTCCGACGATGACGGAAAGCTGGACGCGCCTGACTCGGTCTCTGCTTCGGCTGGAGCGATGGCGGCCAAAAAGCCGGTCGAGTCGTTGGAAGATCGCACTGAGACATCGACAACCACCGCGAACCCGGACGGCACCTTCACCCTGCTTGACTATCAAAGCCCGGTGCGGATCAAACGAGACGGCGAGTGGCTGGATATTGATCCGACGCTGGAGAAGCAGCCTGATGGTTCCTACCGCCCGAAGGTCTCAGCTGCGGACATCGTCATCAGCGGAGGTGGCGACAAGGACGCCGGCCAGGTGACCTTCGATGATGGCCGTTCGGTCGCCGTGACTTGGCCAGCGGCGCTGCCAGAGCCGACCATTGACGGTGGTGTGGCGACGTACAGGCTCTCTGAATCGACGGATTTGCTGATGATTGTCGGCGACGATGGCGTCGCTGCGCGGATCCGTCTGAATCAGCGACCCGCCGACGATGACCCGGTGTTCACATTCGGCCTTCGCACCGACGACCTGACGGTCGCCGAAGACAGCACTGGAGGACTGTCCCTGAAGGATGACGAAGGCAATGCAATCGGCGGAACATCGAAGTTGGTGGCCTGGGACGCAAAGACCGACGAGGCCGGACAGCCGCTGGACAAGGTCGCGCTCGACGCAGACCTCGACCAGACCGCGAAGTCCGGAGATGTCGTCACCCACGACCTAGACCTAACGACGCCAGCCGGGTTCCTGACAGACCCGGACACCGAATTTCCTGTCATCGTGGACCCCGACATCGCGGGGATGGAGGCGCTGGCCGACACATGGGTGCGCGAGGGCGACACCTCCGACCACTCCAACGAGACCCAGCTAGTCGTTGGAAAGTCCGCGAACCCCGGCTATTCCGCAATCTCGTTCGTGAAATGGAGCCTTGGCAGAATCCCTGCTAACGCCACCGTCATTTCGGCGAATCTAAGTCTTCACCAGTGGTTCGCCGCATCGTGTGGCCCGACGAGCATGGTCGTTCAGCCGGTCGCGCAGGATTGGGGAGCGCAGAATCTTCAGTACACGACCCGCCCGGCCAGTCATTCCTTCGATTACCAGTACGTCAGCGACAACAGGGGTTACCAGTGCGGAAACTCCGGACGGGTGAGCCTCCCAGCCACCAATTATGTCAACAACTGGCGGGCAGGGTTTTACGGGAACTACGGGCTGCGTCTTGGTGTGCCGCAGGCCAATGAGGGTCAGTCGTCCTACCAGCGACGTTTCTGCTCGTACCATGCGCTCTCCAGTGACGCGAACTGCCCAAACGCGGCGTACGAGCCTGCTCTTGCGGTGACGTACAACCAGCCGCCCAACACACCGAGTCTGGAGATCACACGGGGCGGGAACCCTGCCACCGTTTATGCGACCGTCTCGGATCCGAACCCGGAGTCGAACCTGCGCGTGTATGTCGCGGTCCGAACGTCCGACGGAGCGGACGTCTGGGGTGGGTACAGCAACTCGACCTCTGGGACAGGTTCCCAGCAGGTTCGTGTCCGGCTGCCTTACCTTCCCCGCGGCAACTACAAGATGGAGTCCCAAGCTGTCGACGACAACAACGCGACCTCGGGAGTGTCTCCGTCAACAAACTTTTCTATCGAGACCGAATTCGGGTCGCAGTCGTGGTTCTCAACCACGCAGCACGGTTTGACCGATCGGTCGGGCCTCCAGGTGAACAACCGCACCGGCAATCTGGCTGTCCAGGCTTCTGACATCAGCGTCAATTCACGTGGCATCGACCTGGACGTGACCCGGATGTACAACTCTCAGTCGGTTCAAGCGGCGGCCTCAAACACCGGTGGCGACGCCCTTCGTACGGGCACGTCGATGGGCAAAGGGTGGAGTCTGTCCGTTGGTCCTGACGTGTGGTTGGAGAAGAACGGGCAGAACTTCGATTACCACGCACCCGGAGGAACAGTCTTTGGGGCGTTCAAACCAGACTCAGACACCAGCGACCCCGATGACTTCAAGAAGCCTAGGGGAGGCGTGGGAGCTGACCTCAAACGGAACACGAACGGGTCATTCACGCTGACGTTCCGCAAGAGCCAGCTGAAGTACGACTTCGAGGTACGCGGAACGGGCGGACATGCCTATCTCAAAACAATTCGTGACCGCTCAGACAACAAGATCCAGTTCAGTTATGCCCTCGGCAGCACACCCAACGGTCGCCCGCTATTGACGACGATCCTGGACGCCACCGGCCGGTCGTTCGCCGTCACATACACCGGCGACTCAATCACTAGCATCAGCGGTCCTACCACCGGCACCAACGCGAGAACTTGGTCGTATGAGTACACCGATGGCTACCTCACCAAATACACCGACCCTGCCTCAAAGGCCACGAACTACAGCTACGATCCCGCAGGGACACCCGGCGCGAAGCTGCTGAGGACGATCACCGGTCCGCGCACAACGGCATCGTTCGAGTACTACACGAGCGCCGGCGAAGAGGCGTCCGACCTGGACCGGTTGAAGAAGACCAAGTACCAGGCCGACGCCTCGACCCCCTACGAGTTCACCTGGAACTACCGCCGACGCAACACTGTCGCGCCTTGTAACGACGCCTCGGAATACGCCACCACAGTCACCGACGCCAGGGCCAAGATCACCTCGTACTGCTTCACCGACGACAGTGGAACCGGACCCGATGGCACCAAGACGCGGGTGTTCGACGCCCTCGACAACGTCAAGCAGACCGGCTACACCGCCGACCAAGGCATGAAGACTGTGACCTCTCCGGAGAACTCCGGCACGGCGGTCAACGGCTCCACCGTGGCCGGCTACGGGACGATCAGCGACCAGCTGAACACCATCACGGAGCCAAAGACCTCGAGCAGCCAAAGCACCAGTGCACCGGTCACCACCTTTGCCTACGACCATGGAGACACTTCACCGGCAGGCGGCACCTATCTGCCCTCCACCATCGCCGACCCCAACAGCGATTGCTCAACGTATGAATACAACGAGCAGGGGTACACGACCGCCGCCTACACAGGGTTGATTGCAGCAGCGGGCACCTGCACGAAAGGCACCAAGCTTGGATTTCACCGCGAATACAACAGCGACGGCACCGTCCGCCAGTCGTGGGACGCAAACGCATTCGGCGCCGGTGACACCGAACAATCGAATCTTGGTGAAGATCGCAAGACTGTGTACACGTACTGGGAGGCAGGCCAGACCGGCGGCAACGTCGGGCAGCTCAAAACCATCCGCAAACCGGGAGGGTCGTGCGACGCCCCGCGCAAACTGTGCACCAGCTATGAATACGACGGGCTCGGCCGAGTCGGCACGGTCACTGACGGTCGCGGGAAGGTGACGCGGTACGCCTACGACGCCTTGGACCGCAACATCGCGGTCTACTTCAACAACGCCACCTCGTGCGCGACCGGGAACACAAACTGTGTGACTTATACGTACGACGATGAAGGCAACCTCACCACCCGTGTCGACAAGTCAGGGACGTCGACCTTCGCCTACGACGGCCTTAACCGGCAGATCTCGCAGACCTCACCCGGGACAACGGTTGGACTCAAGTACGACGGCAACGGCAACCTGACCGAACACTCACAGCAAGTCACTGGTCAGGCCGCCCAGGTCACGACGTACGGGTACGACGACGCGAACCGCAACATCACAGTCAGCGTGGCTGGCACCACGATCAGGATCTCGCCAGACAAGGACGGCCGCGTCAAGCAGATCGAGTTCCCCACCAATGGAACAGGGACCGGGCTGCGAGCCAACTACGAGTTCAACAAAGCGGGCAAGCCAAAGAGCGCCAACGTCACCTCCGCCAGCGGCAACACGCTACGCAAATACGAGTACGACTACACCAAAGACTTGGTGGACGGTCCGGGGGAGGTGCTGGTCGAGTCCGACCAACTCCAGAGACGGGAGATCAAGGATTCCGGCGCCGCTCTCAACAGCATCACGACCTACAAGTACGAGGAGGGTCGACTCAAGGAAGCTACCGACAACAACGGTCCCAGTTGGATCTACACCCACGACAAGGTCGGGAACGTGCTTTCCGAACAAACAGCCGGGACCACGACATACTTCGGCTACGACCGCGCGGGCCAGTACTGCTGGGGCGGCCCCAGTAACGGCTCACCCGGCGATCAACTCGATACGACCTGCCACACAGGTCCGTCGGGGTCTTTCAACCTCGGGCACGACGCGGCAGGCAACAACACCGCGCTGGCGTCGAACCCCATCACCTATAACGATGACAGCCAGGTCACTTCGATCGACGGTGTAGCTCAGGCCTACCTCGATCGCGGGAACAACCTTCGCACCACGGCTGGGGGCACGAACTACTTGAACACCCCTCTGGGCGTTGGTGCGCAGAAGGTCGGCACGCAATACAGCTACACAGTTCGTGACCCGAAGGGCACCATCTTGGCCACCTACGGCCCCTTGGGGACGACGTATTTCTTCTCCGAGTACAACGGCAACGTCGCAGCGCTCTATTCGAGCGCCGGCGCTGAAGTGGGGAGCTACAAGTACGGCCCATATGGCAAGACCACAGTTTCAGGCAGCGTGGGAGCCCTTAACCCAATTCGCTATCTCGGCGCCATTCAGGACAAGACCAGCACCGGGGCCGACGGCGGGTACAAACTCGGTGCCCGCTACTACGACGCCCGCGGCCACTTCACCCAACCTGACTCGATCGCGGGCACGATCAACGACCCGAAAACCCTCACGAGTTACAACTACGCCGGAGGCGACCCGATCAACTCTGGTGATCCGTCCGGCAACTCTTTCCAAGACTTCTTCGAGAAGGTTGGCCCCGTGGGCGACATCATTGAAGGAACGCGAGCGATTCAGAACGGGGATTGGAATAAAGTTGCAGGGATCATTGTCGGCGAGGCAACAGGCGCAGCATTCACAGGCAGCTGCCTTGGGACGTTCGGACTGACGCTGGTTGGCGCTCCCCTATGTCCCATAGTGGGAGTTGGAATTAGCGAAGCCAACGCCTACTCGACTGAGACGGTTTTGGATCGCGTGACTAACGGATGAGCGCGAAGTGTCGCTGTAAATGCAACCCACCACTGTGCATGTCAACAGTCCACGACGGGTCGTGTTTGACTCGTCCGGTAGTGGTCATGTCCGCCACGGCGGGGATCTCAGGTGCTCATCTAGCGTCAGGTAGGTTATTGACATGTCAGTTCTGATTGGGTCAGCGTTCGCGGCCATTTGGATTGCCATATTCGTCGTGGTCTACCGCAAGACGAAGCAGGACAGCGACCGCACAGGCAACGCGGGGCTTTACATTATGGGCACGGTGATCGCGATCACCCTGTTATTGGGTCTGGCGGCCGTACTGACGGCCTGACGATCCTTTGTGTCAGCCTCCAGGAGGCACGCGGAAATTAGTCGGATAGATTTGGCCAATAGCACCCCATGAGTTCCGGTGACCTCACAACAATTGAGGCATGCTGAAATGACAGGTAAGCCTGCGCCAAAGCTGTGGCTATGGTTGTTGATCTCGGCTTGGATGGCCGCCGTGTCACTGCTCGCCTTCTTGCTGGAGGATGGTTCAACAGTCGGCATCTTGTCAGGTCTTGCTGCGATCTTTGGCGCCGCCTCGTACATCATTGAGTCTCGCCACCAACGTCGGCGAGACGAGTAAGAAGCGCACAAGGGTCGGAGACGAGGGCCTTGTCGTAGGGGACCGTGACGACTTAGCGCACGAGGGGACGGAAGCGGCCGACTGGGCGCCGGCGCCCAGCAGCTTCTCGGCTTCGGGTAGCAGCTCGAGCACGGTGTTGGAGTGGCCGGACCTTTGGGTACGCCAGACGAGTGATCCACGGGTCTCGTTGTTGTCCCGTGCAAGGACGCCGGCGCCGCCGTGGTGGGCGAACACGGCGGCGAGCATGACGGTGGTTGGGGTCTTGTTCGCCGAGCCTTTGCCGTTGGCGATGGTCCGTGGTCCGTGCCAGTGCTCAAAGACCTAAATGACTGTCTTCGCGCCACGCGAGGATATTTCGTCATTCTTGAGACACGGCGTTGCCACAGGGTGTCTGATACCTGAAAGCTTTCGGTCAAGCAGCCGGCCGGAGTTCTTCGTTGACTGCTGCGTGGCCTCGCTCGGTTTCTCAGCATCGTATCTGAGGAAGCCATCATGCGGTTTCACGTCGATAAGTCATACTTCTCATCAGCGTCGCGTCGTTCAGGGATTCTTGTAATCTCCGCAACGCTGATCGCCTCTATTTTGGCGGGCAGTGCTGCGGTCGCGGAGGAACCTGAGGCGCCAGACTCGTCTGCTCCTGCAACATCTGCGACGCCGACCGACTCTGACGACGACGGGACACTAGACGCGCCAGATACTGCGTCGGCGTTCGCCGGTGCGGCGGCCGAGAAAAAACCTGTGGAGGATCTCTCGAGGCGGACGGAGTCATCGACGACGGTCGTGAACCCGAATGGGTCCTTCACGCTGCGGGACTATCAAGGCCCGGTGCGGGTCAAGGTCGACGGAAGATGGGCCGACGTCGACCAGACATTGGTGAAGCAGGACGACGGGAACTACCGCCCGAAGGTGTCGGCGACCGACATTGTCATCGGTGGCGGGGGGAACAACGAAGCAGGTCAGGTCACGCTCGAGGACGGTCACACGGTGGCGATCACCTGGCCAGAAACTCTGCCCGATCCGACTATCGACGGCAACGTCGCGACGTACAAGGTGTCCGACGCCGCGGATCTGCTCATGATCGCCGGTGGTCAAGGTGTCGCTGCACATCTTCGCTTGAATGAGCGGCCAGCCGAGGACGATCCCGTGTTCACGTTCGGGCTGCGAACCGATGACCTTACTGTCACCGAGACACCCGGTGGCGGGTTGGCGATGAACGACGATAAGGGCAGAACGCTCGCCGCGACGTCGCAGCTGGTCGCGTGGGACGCCAAAACAGATGAGGCCGGAGCGCCACGGGAAACGGTTGCGTTGGATGCCAGCCTGGACCAGAGCGCCAGGAAGGGCGACGTCAACACGCACGATCTGAACCTAAAAGCGCCAGACGGCTATCTGGATAACCCCGAAACTCAGTACCCAGTCATCATTGACCCCAATGTCGTCGCTCTGGATGCGAACAGCGACACGTTCGTGCGGTTGGACGATGGTGTCGATCATGGTGCTGATTTTGATCTGCGGGTGGGCAAGACAACGACGACTGGCAACGTGAACCCTGCTATTACGTACATGAAGTGGAATTTGAACCAGGTCCCTGGCGGAGCGCAGGTCCTGTCTGCTGAGCTTGGGCTGCACCAGTGGTGGGCCGGCTCGTGCGGTGCGCCAACGATGGTCGGACAGCCTTTGGGTTCAAACTGGGCGCCGAGCGTGCTGTATCCCCAGCGGCCGAGCAGCCTTCCGCGCGACTACGAATACACCACTGACAACAAGGGGTATCAGTGCGGCAACCCTGGCCGCATCACCATGCCTGCCAGTACTTGGGTCAACTACTGGGTTGCCCACCGAGACACCGGGGGACAAGTCGGATACGAGAACTTCGGTATCCGGTTGGGTGTCCCGGATGCAAGCGAGGGACAGTCAAGCTACGGACGACGGCTCTGCTCCTACCAGTACGGGGTCGACGCCAACTGCCCGAACTCCACATTTCAGCCGTATTTGAGCGTGACGTACAACACGGCCCCGGCCACACCGACGAATGTCGAGGTGACGCGCGGGGGCAACCCGGCGACGGTGTATGCGACGTTGAACGACTACAACGGAGAATCAAACCTGCGCGCCCAACTCAAAGTGACCCGATCGGGCGGTGTGGTGTGGCAAGGAGAAACCCCTCCCACCGCCGGTAACCAGAACGCTCAAGCGAGCGGCCGGCTGCCTTATCTTCCCGATGGGCAGTACGAGGTCACTGCGACCGCCGTAGACGACTGGGGGCTGACGTCAGCACCCTCGGCCGCGAGGACCTTCACGATCGACACCGAGCTCGGTTCGCAGTCGTGGTTCTCCACGACCGCTCACAGCCTCAACGACCGATCCGGCATCTTAGTTAACAACCGCACCGGCGGTCTAGCGGTCCAGGCAGGTGACATCAGCGTAAACGGCCTTGGCCTCGACCTGAACGCGACCCGCTTCTACAACTCCCAAGCAAATCAAGCCGCTGCGCAGGGCACCGGAATCGGCTGGCCAACTGCCATGGGCAAAGGGTGGGGCCTGACAATCGGCCCGGACGTCTGGATGCGGAGAACCGGGTTCGAGGTGGGAGGGTCATACTCTTATACGTACTACGGGCCGGGCGGCACCAACTTCGGAACATTCGTGCCAAAGGGATCAATCTTTCTCCCCAGCAATGACTTCACTAAGCCGTCAGGCGGAGTAGGCGCGGATCTGTCCAAGAGCGGGAGCGGCACCAGTACGATTTTCACTCTCAAGTTTCGCAAATCTCAACTTCGTTACGAGTTCAAGCCCTACGGAACCAGCTCGCACCTCTACCAGACGAAGATCCGTGACCGGTCGGGCAATGAGATCAACTTCGCATACTCCGGTACAACACCGAACGGTCGCGCAAGACTGACCCAGATCGTTGACTCGTCCAGCCGGGTCTACGGGGTCACGTACACGGGCAACAACATCACCAGCATCGCCGAAACCGGGGTGACGAACCCTCGAACGTGGTCGTACGGCTACGACACGACGAACAACACGATGACCAGCTACACGGTGTCCCAATCAGGTTCCCCGTCACAGGTCACCAACTACACGTACCAGCCGTCGACGGCGACCACGGTGCCGCTGCTCACGAAGATCGAGGACCCGGCCGTCGCCGGGGGCGCACGGACCACAACCGATGTGGAGTACTACGGCACGGACGCGAACGCTGACCGAGTCAAGACTGTTCGATACAAGAGGGACGCCTCGAATTCGGATGACTTCACCTGGACATACAACCGGCGAAACGCTGCGCAGGCATGCGACAACGGGGGTGATGACGGCAGCAAGTACTCGACCAAAGTGACTGACGCCCGGGGAGAAGACACCGCTTACTGCTTTAGAGACGCCTCCGGATCTGACAAGACCAGGATTCGGGTCAAAGATGCGGATGGCAACACTAAGACGACGTCTTACACTGCGGACAAGGGAACGGATGCGGTGTCAACACCGTCCGGTGAGGGCGTCAGCGATGGATCGACTGTCGCCAAGTATGGAACAGGCGCTCTGACGGATCAATTGACCGAGGTCACCGAGCCAAAGACCGCGAACGACGGCGCCGTCGACAAGGCAAAGACTACCTTCAGCTACAGCCACTCCAGCGGCGGAAGCGCAACGCCGGCAGGTGGGAACTACCTGCCAGGAACGGTGAAGAGGTCTAACGGCAACTGCTCGGCCTACGAGTACGACTCTGAAGGCCGAACGACCGCGTCCTACATCGGACTCGCTGCCACGGATTGCTCCAAGCCGTCCAAGAGCGGTTTCCACCGCAAGTACAATGGCAACGGCACGGTGTCGCAGTCGTGGGACGCCAACGCCTGGAGACCGAACGACTCAGGCACAGAGCCAGACAACAGCAACAAGACGCTGTACACGTACTGGTCCTCCTCGGACGCCGGGTACGTCGCCAACTCCAGCGGCCAGCTCAAGGCGATCCGCAAGCCGGGCGGATCGTGCGACGCCCCACGCAAGTTGTGCACGTCCTACACCTACGACGACCGCGGCAGAGTCGCCACCGTCACCGACGGACGCGGCAAAGTCACGACCTACACGTCCGACATGATGGACCGCACAACAGGGACGTTCTTCAACGGCGCCACGGCATGCAACGGCACAAACAGCAACTGCGTCACGTACACCTACGACGCCGAAGGCAACCTCAAGACCCGCACCGACAGTGCCGGCACCTCGACGTTCACCTACGACCTGATGAACCGGCAAACTCAACAGGCAGTCCCCGGCTCGACGGTGAACCTGGGATACGACGGCAACGGCAACCTCACGTCGCACACCCTCATCGGGTCACCGGACCAGACCACGTCGTACACCTACAGCGACGCCAACCAGCTCATCAAGGTCAAGAACGACGGCCTAGGGGCGGGCGCCAGCGGTGAGATCGGAATCAGTTCCAATAAGGACGGCCAGGTCAAGGAGATCCGATTCCCGACGGCGAACCAACTCGAGGCGAACTACGACTTCAAGCAGTCGGGCAAACCCAAGACCGCCGACGTCAAGACGAACAGCGGAACGCTGCGCGATTACACGTACGACTACGTCATCAACAAGATTGGCGAAGTCACGATCCCTGGTGTCGAAGTCGGGCAGCTGCAGAGCAAGACCGTCGAGATCAACGGGTCCAATCCCTCGACCAGGACAACGGACTACACCTACAACAAGGAGCGCCTGGAAGGCTCCGAGGTCGACGGACTGCCCGACTACTTTTACACGCACGACGAAGTCGGGAACGTCACCAGCGAAGCCAGCGCCGGTACAGCCACTTACTTCGGCTACGACCGTGCCGGACAGTTGTGCTGGCGGGGACAGACTGACAGCAGCGCGGACAAGCTGAAAGACACGTGCTCATCAGGGCCGTCGGGATCCACCGAGTTCACTCAGGACGCTGCCGGCAACAACGCCAACACGCCGACTAACCCGACGGTGTACAACGACGACTCCCAGGTCGCCACAATCGCTGGCATCAACATGGGCTACCTCGATCGCGGTAACAACTTGCGTCGGGCTGCCGGCTCGACGACCTACGTGAACAGCCCGCTCGGAGTCGTGTCCAGAACGAACGGCACTGGCACGACGTACTACGTGCGCGACCCACGCGGGACGATCCTCGCCTCCTATGGGGCCGGAGGGACACTGTTCTACTTCTCCGAGTTCAACGGATCCGTCGCAGCCCTGTACAACACGTCAGGCACCGAGGTCGGGTCTTACACGTACAGCCCGTATGGCAAGACCGACGCCAGCGGGACAGCGGCCGAGAATAGCCCATTCCGCTACGTCGGCGGAGTCCAAGACGTCGACAGCCCGGGGAACAGCAGCGTCTACAAGCTCGGTGCTCGGTACTACGACTCCCAAGGGCACTTCAGCCAGCCTGACGCCGTTGCTGGCACGATCACCAATCCCAAGACTCTGACCTCGTATAACTACGCAGGTGGGGATCCGATCAACTCTAGCGACCCAAGCGGATATTCAATCCTCGACAGGGTTGGGGAGTTCACGAACCTGAAGGACGGATACGACGCATTCCAAGCCTTCAAGTCCGGCGATATCAACGAAGGGTTTGCCATCACAGCTGGCGCACTGGCGGGCAATGGGTTCTCCGGCGCATGCACAGCCTTGACCGCCGCTGAAACGGCCGGCTTTTCAGCGATACCCTGCTTCGCCTCGGGTGAGATTATTGGCGGTCGCGTTGAGGCGGCCGTGGACGACGACCGGGAGTGGTGGATGAACTGACCGGCCATGCAGTACAAATATTGAAAATGCTCGAGGGGGCGCAACTTGTTGACGACATGGCTACTTAACCAAGCAAACTTCCGGAGTCGCCCAGGCACCGCCATGTTTGTGTGGCCCACAATCCTGTTCGTACTCGGCTTCGCCTTCGGCGGTGTGCAACTCGGCATTGGTACAGCGGCTGCGGTGATAGTGGCGGTCCTGTTCGTTGGTGAGGAGGCGGTCTTTCTCCTGATCCGCCGCCGGCAGCGACTGTCCGGAACTCGCAATGACGTGCCTTAGCAGTCGATAAGACACAGATCGTAGGCTGACCCCTCACCAAGCTCTTCGTGACCGAACTCTGTTACGGCGGACCAAAATGATTGGAGGTCTGGATGCTGAAGTACGGCTCAAGGCTGAACCTCCTTCCAGGAACGTTTGTCCTTGGGTTCGAACTTGTCGCAGCGACAGTGCTGTTGATCATGGGCGAGCGAAATCTGGCCGGGTTCGCCGGGGCGGCTTTAGTCGTCTCAAGCGTCTTCCAGCGTCCGCGGAGTAGATGCGATCCATGGCCGACCGAAGGTTCGTCGCCACGTCGCCACAGAACGTCGTCCACCAGTCCGAGAAATGATCCGTCTCCTCGAAAGACCCCAAGCTGTCAGACCACAGAAAGACCTCGCCGTGACAACTGCCCCGACGCCTCCCGAGACAAAGCTCAAGTTCTCGACCGACGGAATGATTGCGGCGCTCGCGATCATCCGCGGGTCCGTCGCGCTAGACGAGGTGCGTGACTCCGCGACCTACTCGAACGGCGACATCGAACGCGACATCACCCTCGAGCTCGGTCCCCGGTTCATCGAAGCGGCACTCCGGAGGCCGGTCCGGAAGGCGCGGATGCCCGTGCTGATATCCACGCCACGCAAGGGCAAACTCCGAAGCGTCACCAACGTGCGAGATGGCGATGGCAAAGAAGTACGAGTTCTCTCACACGAAGAGCACGAACTCGTCGCCCAGATGCTCCTCACAGTGTTGCTCTTCCGCGCTCACCAACCGTGGCTCGACGCCGACCCCGTGGCCGCCTACGCGACCCTGTTCCCCGCACGAGCTCTCCTGGCCGACCTCGTCGCCCAACCAGAGAACATCGCCAAGTCCAAGCTCAACCGAGTCTTCACACCCGCCGGAACTGTTAAGAACGCGCCCCCGCACCTCACCGACCCCGAACTCGTCGTCGACCTGTACAAGACGGCCACACTCCTCACCGCCCGCTACCTGCTCCTGGTGGACTTCAAATTCAGGGCTGGCGAACGAAACTGCGTGTCGTTCAGCCAACGAAGCGCCTACCACGAAAAGCTCGAACGCCTAAGAGACCAAGCCAAGTCCTACCTCGGCGGGCGTCCCTCATACCTACGCATCCAATCGCCATGGGCACGAGGCACGAACTCGTTCCACATCACCTGCCAGGTGCCACCCGGGCATTACGCCCTACGACGCTTCGCGACCTTCCGCCCAGAACAAGACATCAGCCGCAAAGCCGTGCACAAGCTCGACGCGCTTCCTAGCCGCAACAACGCCCGCCGGTCAGACACCGTCACATGCGAAGCGTCGCCAAGCATCGCCACACCACACCTGCTCATCGCCAACGGCTTCAACCCCTCAGCCGAACATCCAACCCCCATCGACGCCGTGTTCCTCACCCAAGAACGCCCCCTCGGGTCCGCGGGAGCGACCTGGCTCACCTCCGCACTCACCACCACCATGGCCGGCATCCTTACAGTCCTTGGCTTTAAGATCCCACTTGCCCAAGTCACCAGCCCCGCACTGATACTTGCACTTGTCGCAGCGATCGGGACGTTCTCAAGCACCGCCTTCGGAACAGGCGACGAGGGGGTATCCGTGTTGTCAAAGTTCCTCGTGTTTGCCAACGCAGTCGTAGCCGTCACGTTCTGCTGGGTGTGGGTCGTCTTACAAAGCCGATCATCGACCACCAAGGCCGCCAACCTGCACTCAGCCAACGGCTGGCTATCGTTGATATTGCTTGGCATCCTCGCGGTCATCTGGGGTATCGCAACGGTGAGAGTATGGAATGCTGTAAGCAACTTTCAGAAGGTGGTCGCAAGTGACAACTGAGTCCGACGTCGAGAAGACCGGATCGACAAGTGTTGCCTGGCGTCCTCGCGGAGGTGAGGTCGTCGTCGTCGACGACCTCGTAGAGATCGACCGCATCCGCGGCCCCATCAAGGGCGACCACGACACTTTGCTAGCCGGCGAACTGACATCGTCGCTCATCACAGGGCTACTTGAAGCGGGATCGATGGGCGATGTCGAAGCGGCCATCAGACGGCACCTTCCGCCGCTCAGCAGCAAGCGCGCCTAGAGGCCCGACGACGACCTTTGCTCGAGCGGCACAATGGGCGTGTCAGATCATGCGAAATGCCCAGCGATGCAGGCCAAAGCCGATAGCATGTTGCGACACAAGAGTTGTGCCGCAACCACAATGAGGAGACCGATGGCGATCAAGGCGATTGACATGCCGGGCGAAACACAGCCCGGCTCAATGGCCGTCGTCTCTAAGTTGCTGTTCTCTACCGAACTCCGTCAGACCTGGGAAAAGGGCATGACCGCGATCGAGCAGGCAGAGCGCTCGGTGGATCAACAGTCCTCCCTCATCTGCATCCACTGATCTCGGACGCTGAACCCCCGGCTCTGAGCTCCATGCCCCTGTCCTTCACGGAGTGGTCACCCGACGACAGGCCGGGCGAAGTTCACTCTATCGAGTCAGAAGCTGACCTGGTCGATCTTGCGCGAAGGTACAGCGCCGACGGCAATAACCGGGCCCTGAACCGCATCCTCGACATCGCACGACAACACGGCGTGAAGTCGGTCGTCATCGAGAACCGCTACATCGACTCAGATTGGCGAAGCCAGCACGCCGAGTTCTACGGATCAACCTTCACGCGATACCCGTCCGTATGCCACCGCCTGCACTTCTTCACCGCAGTCATCCCATCCAACTTGCAGGACCTTGGCCAGTTCCAAGACAACTACCGGGGCTACTCAGTCATGCGTCCCCTGCCAAACGCACCCGTCGGTCGGACCATGATCTGCCCGCCCCCGCAAATGGACGGCGCTGTCACAGCACAGGCCACCGAAACCATCCATCTTTTCGGGTGGGCATTCACCATCACCGCCATGCCATTCATCAGCCAGGACTCGCAGTACCTGCGCTGCGCACACGCATCGCTGTGGATGGTTCTGCGGCACGCCGAGTTCGTACACGGCCTACCCCGACAGCTGCCCAAACAGATACACGAAGCGTGTAGCGGTGGTGTAGTCGAAGGTCGGCAGATTCCGTCCGCAGGACTGACTCAGCACCAGCTGCTGGACGGATCAACGCGGTTGGGACTTTCCATGGCACGTATGCCCGTCCCAGCTCGCAATGACACACCAGACATCACTGACGTCACCCTCTACAACGTGACCTGCCGATACATCAGTTCCCAACTGCCGCCCATCGTGCTCTCGCCTAATCACGCCTGGGTAGTAGTGGCCTGGCAGCGAGTACCCAGTCGCGGAAACAGCCGCATCACCCTATGGCGTCACGACGACTCTGCCGGCCCCTACCTGCGAGTGGACGACCCATACGACCGCCCTGACGACGGCCACGTGTGGACCAGCATCCTGATGCCTTTGATGAACAAGATGTACATCGCGGCCGAACGAGCTGAGCTTGCCGGTTACGCATGGCTCAACTCGCTCATCGACACCTACGGCTCAGCAACCTCAACGGCCGTCGAAGCGCGCGACGCAGGAGGGCTAACTGTCCAGACCTACGCGGTCAGGTCAACCGACTTCAAGGCGCGAATCGCGCATCGCGATCTACCGAGCGACCTAGCAGCCCTCTACCGGCTCAGCCACATGCCTCGATACATCTGGGTCGTCGAGGCAGTGGATCGACGAGCCCGTGAAGCCGGCGAACCGGACGTCCTCGGCGAGGTGTTGATCGACTCGACCCAGTCCGAGGGGCTACGTCCGGAGTCGACCGAACCCATCCTCGCCGCCCACGTCGGCTCGATGGTGCTGACGAACGGGACTGATCACCGGTCGACCCGTACGCATGAGTTCGAAGGTGACTCGAAATACCGAAGCGACCTGTATACGCAACTCTCAGCGACCACGAAGGACAAGCCGTGAAGCGAGACCGCAGAAACTTAGGACGAGTCTTGCCGTGCGAGCCCTCTCGACCATCCCATCGCACACCGGTGATCTCCTGAGGACGATGCAGGCGAAGGATTGCCGTGGGCCGTGGCCAAGATGGACCCAGCGATTCGAGCGTGACCCAGCGGGCGCCCCGTGTCCTCTACGCCGCGTTGCGGATAGAGCTATTCCGATCATCGTGAGGTTCGTGATCGGGCGTGAAGGCCTTTTCAACAGTCCGGCGCAGGAGGTCGCGACGTCGTCGGTGCTCGGCGGCGGTCTCGTCCTCGCGCAGACCAGTGACGATCTGGGACCGCTCGGTCGGTGAGTTTTCCAGACGCTGGAGAAGGGTGGTGAAGCTTCTGAGCTCGTTAGCTCCACAGGGGCATCGGACGCCGTGTCACACCAGTGTCACACCGCAGGTGCTGACCTGTGCATTCGAGTGCTCCTGGACACCGATCAGACGTCTTGCAACTGGATCCTTTCAGAGCGTCCCGACACCTGCCGCGTGCAAAGGTATGCGCTGAAAGCAATGATTAAAGCTTTGGCTGCAGCCCAGCTAGGAGCTGGCGAGCCATGACGACCCGCTGCACATGGTTGGTAACCTCGAGGATCTGCGTGATCTCGCGGCCGTTCATGCGACAAACGCGCACATTGACCTTCCAAACTTATCTGCGGCGACCGCCGAGGTCTGGATTCTTCGGCGCAATGGTCTGAGCGCGCTCATGCTGCTCGACGGCACGCCGTTCTGGTGCCTGCGAGGTGTGTACCGGGGCGGTGGTTTCGGGGAGGTACCCGACGAGGCGGTATCGCAGATCGCGCGCGGGCGTCTCGTCCAGCGGCGTGTGGTTGACGAGTTGTTGGGTCAGCTGGGGGACGTCGTGACCGGCCGCGTGGACCTGCTCGAGCATGGCGGCGGTGGCTGGCCAGTCCTGCTGGCTGATCAGACGGGGGTCCAGCGTGCGGGCGAGCTTGGCCCACCGATCGGCGGGGGAGGCGTTCGCGGCTTGCTCGATGCGGGCCCGGACCTGCGAGGTCTTGAGGAGTTGATCGTTGCTGAACCGCCGGCGGTCACCGTTGAAGCGATCGGCGGCGTCGCTGACAGCGCGCTGCAGGTCGCGTGGGTCCACACCGAGCCGTTCGGACACGGTCGCGATCGCGTCGGCCCATCGTGCTGAGGGTTGAGCGGCGATCACGGTTGCCGACTCGGTCATCTGGTCGCCGGCGTCGGGCAGGTTGGCGAGCCGCTCGTCGACGAGCTGGCCGGCCAACGCTGTGGACTGCTGCAGCGGCACTACCAGGGCGGCGAGCCCGGCGTCTTCGAGGAGGCTGGCGGGGTCGTCACCGTTGGCGAAGTGCGCGAATCGCGGCTCGAGGAGGTGCGGGGTCAGCAGCCAGTAGTCACGCTCGGCGGCCATGCGTCCAGCGAGGTCACCGTCGGTGGCCACGATGGGGTCTGCGTCGAACGTTGCGAGCTGGGCGGCCTGTTCGTGAGTTAGCGACGTGCCGAGCGGCGCGACTCCCACGAACGCTCCTGCGGTGGCGACGGTGACTGCGATGGCGTCCATGGGTCCTTCGACGAGCACGGGGATGGCTCCGTGTGCCATGTGCTTGTCGGCCAGGCCGTAGAGCTGGGAGCCCTTGTGGAACGCGACGGTGTCGCTGGTGTTGAGGTACTTGGGGCCAGCGTTCGAGTCGTCGGTGGCGTCGGGGTGGCGTCGGCCGACGAAGCCCAGCACGTTGCCGTCGCTGATGACTGGCAGCACGGCGCGGTCGCGGAAGCGGTCGATCAGGCGTCTGGTCGAGGCCGTCGACGCGACGCCAGCAGCCAGCATCTCCTCATCGGTCACGCCGTGACGGCGCAGGTGATCCACCAGGTGGGTCCACCCGGCCGGGGCGTAGCCAGGGCGGAAACGTTCGTCGCCGGTGATGTCTTGACGCAGCCGCTGATGCAGGTGCGCCTGCGCCCAGGAACCGTCGAACTGGGACTGGTAGTACGTCGTGGCCAGGGCGTTGATCTGCAGGATGCGGTCGCCACCAATGGGGGAGTGGTCCCACTGGTGGCCGTGCTCGAGCACGCGGGCGAAGTCACTGTCGGTCGGCTCCAGCGGGTCCAACAGATCACGCGCGAACGCTGCTCGAGCGAACGCGCCGAAGACGTCGGTCTCTGCCGGATCGTCCACCTCGGTGGGAACGGCCACGGCCTGGTCGAAGTCCTCTGGCGGTGGGTCGTAGAAGTAGGGATCGTCCTCGTCCTCGGAAGGCGGGTCGGTGACCAGCCCGATGCGCCACACCATCGCCTGGGCCGGGTCGACGTCGTCGAAGTCACTCGTGCTGGCCAGGTCCAGCAGGTCCGACAGGGCCCAACCGAGCTGGGTCGCGTGATCGACCGAGGCGACCAGAGTTGGCCACCACGGGCTAGCGGTGACCTGATCGGCTCTGTCAGGTCCGAGGGTGTCGACGAGTAGATCTGACCAGGCTGCGGTGATGGGGCCGTCTTGGGCGCCGGCCTCGGTCGCGACCGAGGGGGAGACATGTCGGCTGATCCTCCACCACATCGCCGCGGCCACGTGATCGTCTGGCAGCGGGCCTTGGTTGGCGGCCTGGCGGAACAGCCGCGCGGCGTCGACGCCGGACCGGGTCAGCGCTGCGAGCCGCTCGGCCAGCAGGGGTGTGAAGGAGTCCCGGCGCGGGTGCAGCCGGTCGATGGCGGGTCCCCATTCGGCCAGCGCGGGTGCCTTGCCGGCGTTGATCCGGTCGCCCAATCGGCGTTGGTGAACGGCGGGGGCCTTCTGCATCTGCGGGGCGCCGGTGGGTCGCCGGTCGCTGTCGTCGACGCCGTTGGCTGCTCGCCACACCGCGATGTCGGACAGGACATCCTCGGAAGGTCGCGCTGCTCCTTGCCGCGCCCAAGAGGGGCTTTCGGCGGTGGCGGCGGTGGTGCGAACCTGGGCCGCCAGATCCACCACCCGGTCTGCTCGTGATGTCAGGTACGGACCCCACACCGGATCCTGTGCGAGGGTCTGAGGCACTGCCGGCATCCAGGGCAACGGCCCGGGCGCTGCGCCGCGCAACCCGGTCGGATCCAGTCGCCAGTCCAGGATCGCGGCCCGGTCCACGACACCATCGAGCTCGCGCTCGGACACCGCGGTGGTCAGGTCGCGGGCAGCGTCACGTCCCTGTGCTTGGACCAGGACGAGGTGTGCCCGCAGCACGGGCCATGCGGGTTCGTCGCTGATTCCAGGCACCAGGTTTTCCGCGACCTGCTCCAGCTGGGCGACCCGATTGGCGCCCACGACCTTCTCCGCCACCGTGTAGAGGGCGTCGATGTAGCGTGCTGCGGCTTGGTGGAGCTGCGTCGCGGGACTGGTCGCTTCTCGTGCCATGGTGGTCGCCGACGATGGGGAGCCGTCGCGCGCGAGGATGCCCTCCAAGATGTCGGTCGCGGTGGGCGGGCTGATCGTTTCGGGGTGGATGAGGTTGTGCGGGTCGCCGTCGCTGGAGGTCACCAGGTAGACGTCGTTGCTGTGGCGGCCTCTGGTCATCATCGTGTAGAACTGCTGGCGGCTTTCCTCGCCGGTGGCCAGCCCGTGCATGGTGTCGACGGAGACACCTTGGGCGGTGTGGACGGTGGAGGCGTAGCCGAGCTCGGTGTGTGCGGCGACGTAGTCGGCTGGCAGGACCACGCGCAGTCCGCTCTCGGCGTGCGTGACGTTCAGGCGGCCGTCGTCGACGGAGACCACGTGCCACCGGTCGCCGTTCTTGACCCAGTCGGTGGCAGAAACGCGCAATCGCCGGTTGTTGTTGCGGGTGATGATGACGTCTCCGGCGGAGGCGTCGTTGCCGTCGGCCAGGCGTGCCGCCGGGCCGTTGTGGCCATCGGTCAGGAGGCGCGCGGCGCGTGCGCGAGCGTTCAGCTCTTGGACCAGATCGCGGGTCGGGGCCAGCATGATCGAGTCGCGGCCTTGATTGCGATCGGTCTGCCAGCAGGTGAAGACGGCGTCGGTCAAGGTGGTCAGGTCGCCGACGTGGACCCGGTCGTTGTCCAGGTAATAGCCGATGGCTTCGGGCAAGCCTGCACGTAGCGCGAGGGTGGCTGCACCCTCGGCAGGGTCGGCGAATCGCATCAACTCGCTGAGTCGCAACGAGCCGTGCTGGGTGTCGATGTCACGCAGTACGCCGCCGGCGCCGATAGCTGCGAGCTGCTGGTCGTCACCGATCAATCTGACCGAGGCGCCGCGGCTCACGATGAACTCGATCGCCGTGTCCAGGGTCAGGGTGTCGGCCATCCCGGCTTCGTCGATCAGCACCAGGGTGCCGCTGTCAATGTGGCCGGGTACCTGGCCCAGGTCGCCTTGGGTGATGGCGTGAGTCAGCTTGGCCAGGGTGTCAGTCGTGGCGCCTGTCTGGTCGCGCAACGCTGCAGCGGCGGCAGCTGAGGGGGCCAGTCCAACGACGTTGCCGCCGGACTCTTCCCACGCCCGGGTGAGCACGCTCATCGCGGTGGTCTTGCCGGTGCCCGCGGCGGCGATGCCGAGCTGGATACGTGCTCCACTGGTGGCCATGCCGCGCACCAGTGCGGCCTGGCCGGCGTTGAGCTCGACACCGTTAGCTGCGCTCTCCAGCAGGCAGACGTCGACGGTTTCTGGTGCGATGCGGCGACCGTTGAACTGGCCGGCTGCGGCGACGATCCTCTGTTCGGCTTGCAGGATCGATGTGCTGGTGAACATCTCGCTGCCCGCTACGTGATAGACGCTGGACCCGTCGATCCGGCGTAGCGGCGCGGGTTCGGTGATGCCGTCACGGTCGCTGACCGGCGAGACGGACCGCTCCAGAGCGGCATCGACGATGTGGTTAACCACGGCGTCGACCTGGTCGGCAGGTATGTCGGCGCCGCGCACCTGGCGCTGAGCTTCGGCACGAACATGCCAGACCTGCCAGGTGGAACGGCGTTGTTCCACCTCGGCCACGACGTCGGTGGCGCAGCTGGCTACCCAGCTACTGGTGACCTTCTGGCCGGGCGATTCGGACCTGCCACGCGCGCCGCGAACCATCTGATCGACTGCCGACTCGCTGCCGAGGGTGTCGGCGGCCTGAGCGCGCCACGTCTCACGTTGTTCGGCCAACGATCGGGGTTCGTGTTTGGCCTCTCGGGTCTCCAGCGTCGCTTGCTGCGCGAGCTGCATCGCCTCGACCGGAGTCGGAGGACGACCATGTGACCGTTGAAAGTCGGTGGCCAGCTCAGCGCGGCGCGTCTCGATGCTGGCGCGGCGCGACGACCACCGTTCGTTCAGGACGGGGTCTACACCGAGGATCTCGCGCACCGGACGCTTGCGAGGATCGCCGCCGTCGCGCTCAGCGAACCGCACCCCCAGCGACGCACTCAAGTGCTTCTCCAGCGCCGTGTTGTAGGTCTCCGACGCCGCGACGGTGGCCTTGAACAGGACCCGACCGTCGATCGCCAACCACTTGCCACCCAGAGTCTGGACCTTGTTCGCGATCGCGACGTGCGTGTGCAGATCCGGGTCGCCGGCGCGCGAGTCACGGTGGGTGAAGGCGGTGGCGACCAACCCGGTCACGTTGACCTGACGTGCACCGTCGGTGCCCTCACGGGTGAAAAGGGCCTTCTTTTCCAGGAACGCCAGTGCGTCCCTGACGGCCGCGTTGTGCGCCAGCTCGATGGTGGCTGCGGTCTGCCGATCGGCGATCGCCCAGAGACTCGACACGCTCTTGACCGGCGAGAATGTCAGGTCGTAACCAGCCACCGCGGTCGTCTTAGGACGGCTGTGCTTGGCCACGGTGGCGGCGAGCTCGCGGGCGTCCTTGGGCTCGCGCCCGTTCTCGTTGCGGAAGTACTCCCGGGCGACTTCGGTGCGGATCCTGGCGCGGTCCTCGAGGTCGACTGCCGTTCCGCGGGGCCTACCCGCGTCGATGTTGAGGTCTTCGATCCTTCTGGCGACGTCGATCTGGTAGCTCGTGATGTCCGCCTCGTAGACCTTGAACGGCGTCCCGAGCCGTCGGGCCTGCTTGATATCTGCCGCAGATCCGGCCTTGCCGAGCTGGGTGATGCGCTGCTCGGACAGCGGGTGGAATCCGTACGCGAACAGCGCCTTCATCTGCTCAGCGGTGACCACGTCACCGGCGTCGATGCCTTCAATGCCGGCCAATCCGGAGCCCACCCACGTGCCGGGCGTTTCGCCCTTCTCGGAGTAGTACGACGCCAGCGACGCATGACCTTTCTCCGTCGCGTCCTGAGCAGCGACCTGCCGGGTCAGGTAGTCATACCCCGATCCGGCAGTCAGCTTGTGAAGAGACATCGTCACCTATATGTAAGGCCGCCTCCGACCCCTCGGTGGCCACTGGTTCACATTTCAACTACCGAAAATGCAAGAGGTGTGTGGATGTTCGGGGCTGGGGTTTCTGAAGGGGGAACGTCGGTGGTGGATGTAAGGATTCCGGGAATGGGTCGAATTTCTTGGGTCTTGGTGGCCTCTGGAGGAGGGGAGTGGGCCTTGGGGTGTGAAGCAATCCAAGATCAGGAGGCGATGTCAGTGGGTCAGTCAGTCAGGCAGATCGCAAGGCGTCAGGCGCTCGAGGCGCAGGCCAAGCGTCGGGCAGAGCGGGCCGAGGCCGAGCGGCGTCGATCAGAACTCGGCGTCGAGGTGGTGGTGGCGCTCGCGGCGCGCGATGACGCGGTGGAGCGACACGAACGTGAGGCGGGTGTGGCGCTGGCCTCGCTCACTGGCGACGAGGGTTTGACGATCGCAGAGGCGTCCGAGTGGGCCGGTGACTTGACCGTTGCAGAGGTCAAGCGGCTCATCAAACTCACGCCGGACGACAACGAGGGTGTCGAGGTTGCGGGCTGAGGCGCGCGACGACCTGCAGTCGGCCGTCTCCAGCGAGGCGGTCCGCGATCGGTGGAGCGCCAAGGTCGTGCTGGTTCCGGGCTCGACGTGCTGATGGTGGGTTGGCGCGACCAGCGGGGGTGGCCACGGAAGGTTCTGGGTCGTTGCGCACACCGGAGAGCGCCGCGCGGCCTGGACACGGTCGCTGAAATCGACGGCGAGCTCATACGTCTCTGAATCGGCAGGAATCACGACTGAGCCCGGGAATCGATCTCAGTTGAGGCGTCCCCTCCCGAACTCGAGCTAGTCGCACTCGCCGCACAGCCGAGGCTGCCTGCGTTCGATCATCAGCGATCAGGGGAGCGTCCACTCCGGTAAATCGATCGTCTCCTCGCCGTACGACGTGTCTTCATGCCGATAGCGAATGGTGACTTGTCGGCTTCCGTCATCAACGAACTCCCGCTGTAAGACGGTTAGCCTTCCGTCGCTTCCTTCTCCGCCACCCCGGGATTCCAGGGGTCCGTTGTCGCCTGTGACCGTGACGTGGTCACGCCAGCGCCAACTTGATGGACCAGGGAGGTCGCCAGTATCATCCCAGCCGATTCCGGAGATGGCGAAGTGAAGCCAGATGCGACCCTCCGCCCGTCCGGGAGGCATACGCGTCAGCCTCACGGAGTCACCGAAGTTCACAACATGCTGCGATGTCATGACGCTGTCCAGACGTATGGCACGGCGGCCTTGGCGCGTGTAGTTTGCTGGTCAAGATTTCGGCCGTCATTGGATCGTGGTGGCATGAATTCGCCCACTACGAGACTGTTGTCTCGATCATGAGCGCTGCCCGTAGCGCGGCCTTGGCAGAGAGATATCGGCGCTGCGCGGTGGACGCGGAGATCGCGACAACATCGGCGGCTTGCGCCAGTGTCATCCCTTCCCAGTGCACCAGTCTGATCAGATCAGCCGATTCGGGTGGCAGGCGGTCGATCGCATCTCGAACCTCGGCGCCTACGTCGGCTGGAGGCGCGAAGTCGTCTGAGTCCTGACGAAGCTCTCGCAACCGGTCGGCGAGTCTCGTTCGTCGGCGAGCGCCACGGTTCGCGTTGTTCAACACATTCCGTGCGATACCGAACAACCACATCCGAGCCTCGACGACGTCGGAAGGCGCCACAGCAAGCCTTCGCCACGCCGTCATCATCGTCTCTGCGACCAGATCAGGCGCGTCATCAGGTGGGACTCGCCGCTCGAAGTAGACCAGAAGATCCGGTGCGACGGTGTTCATCACCTGCGTGAGGTGGGCGGCGCGGTCGGACTGGGTCTGCGTGGAGCGGTTCACGATGTCGCCTCTGGGCAGTAAGCCTGCCCGCCCATCGACAGGCCAAGGGAGTCGTCGTCCACGTCCCAGCCTTGCCGTTTCATCTCTTCGTTCACGATCTTGAAAACCGACGATGCCACAGCCAGGTTGAACGCCTTGTCTTGGTTCCCGTCCAGCCGGTTCGCGCGCAGCGCCCCTTCCACGTCAACGAGGCCGACAAGACTGGTCTTGCTGACGTAATCCTTCACAGCTTGCGTGAGGGCGGGGTCGTTGGAGGTGACGTCGACCAGCTCGAAGTTGCATCTCGCGCCGCTCGGCAGGTTGAAGGTGAACGCGGGGCCCGGCTCCTGCGCCCAGGGAGCCCAACTCGGTGGCGAGATCGCAGCTGCCGCTCCGACGCCCCCGACCATGAAAGCGACTGCGACTCCCGTAGCTGCCAACCTTGGAACTCGGCGCTTGACTCGCCGCCGTGACGCACACCGGGCCGCCTGCGTCATCGCAACTAACTCAGCCTGAACCTCGGCACCTACAAGGGCAGTTGTCGGAGCAGATGCGTCCAGCAAGCCGTCGAGTCTGTCGCGGTCATTCATATTCGTCTCCTCAGGTGTGCCTTCATCTACTACATGTCCGGCACTCACACATTCAGTTCACGCTATGCGACGCGGTACTCGCCGGATGCCGTGTCTACGCGGTGGTGGCACGAGACGGGCGGAAGCCTCAATGCCGTGTTCTGAGTTCCCTTATCGTGTATCGTTGGTAGGTCCATTCCTGTGATCGGTTGCGGTCTAGGGTGTTGTCGCTCAATACCTCAATGCCGTCTATGTCCGGGCTCACGCGGTCGTAGGCAAGCTTGCGGTTGAGATTCAAAATCCGGGCGACGGCGATGCGATCGTTCGGGGGATGCGCATCTCCTACGAGAGCGACGGTCGGGTTCGGACCACCGACACGTCAATGACTCTTGGGCTCTGCCGGTCCGAACAACCTTGCGACTAGGTCGAGCGATTCGTTGAGCGTTATTCGGAAACCTTGCGACCGACTTCCTACTTATCGGCATAATCTACATATCGGCAATTTAGATCGTCACGATGTCGGCCAACGCGTGGAGAGCTCTCGCGCCTACGGCGACTTTGCGCTTGATAGCGCTTGCTGCAAACGATCAACTGGGGACGGGTGATGAGTACACACGAGCTCGTAAACACGAATAGCTTTTGGGGACTGGAGATCGCCGAAACGTACGGAGCACTCGACCCCAGCCTCCGAACCAGCGGGCAGAACTACGGGGTTCAGCAGAACCGCCTAGACGTACTCACCAATGAAGACGACATCGAGTTCGTTGTTGCTGTGAGCCTCGGTGACCGGCCTGCTGAGTCAGACTTCAGCGGTCAGGCCGAGTTCCAGTCCGGCAACCTCGTCATTGACAACGTCGAGGGCGGGTTCGTCCCGACTGAGGTGTCGCTTGAAGAGAGCGGCCTCTACGAAGTGTCAGTCACTCGGACGACCACCCAGCAGAAGCCGCTCTCATTCAGCGTGGTCTTCACGAAGGTCTAGAACCTGCGCTCAGGCCACCTACTGAACCTGCACATAGAACGAGTCGCCTTCCAGAACTCGATAACCGTTAGCGGCCGACGAGCCGTAGAAGGTTGACACAAGTCCGCCTTGATTGTCGTTGTCAGGACCAGGCACACCCCGGACTGAGTAATGAGAGGTCCCCGGTTGACTCGCGGCGCCTTCGTAAGTTGACGCGAACGGGTATTCGTCACAGCTGTCGGTGATGCCTTCCGCACTACATCTCGCGACCGCAGTGTTGCGATTGAGGTTTCGCAAGTTCATGTCGGTTGTCCGTGTAAGCGCGTTGCCGGTGATGCCCTGCGACGGGTAGTAAGCGCCCGGATCTCCCGGCAGCGACATCTGGGCGTCGTAGACATGGCTCGACGTTTCGGGTGCCGCGGAATTAGCGCCAAGAGTTCTCATAACCGGCGACGCTGAGGAGACGTCGATCACGCATCTACCGTGTCGTCAGATCCGAGTTTCGCGTGCCGGGCGTTTGCGGTCACCATGGATTGTTTGAGCCAGTAGACACGCTTGCCGTTCTAGCGAGAATTACAGGATCTTCTCGGCATCCGCCAATTCCGAGAACATGGCCACCCTGCACCAACCGTCAGTCGTCATAACGGATGCTATCGGTCACCGAATGCTTGGGATCGGTAGAGTTTAGACGCGTCGTCAGCGCAGATAATGCTGACGAATAGTGGCCCCGTGAAACCTGACATTTCGAGCGTTGGCGACGACCTGGAGTTGCCTTAGCCGGTAGACCCGGCGGCCGCTCGTTGTTCGATGGGCCGGGATTTTCTCATCGGTGGCGAGTTGCGAGACGCGGTTGTGGCTCACGCCGAGGATGCCAGCCGCCTGGCTGCCGTTCAACCATGGATTGTCGACCAATTTCAGGACGTCGGCGCGCGAGTAACTGGGGTATCCGGGTAAGCGCACGAGTAGTCCGTCTCGGCGCAGCTGAGTGACGCGGTGTGTGGACGTGCTCAGCATGGCCGCAGCCTCAACCAATGTGATGGCGTCGGGGTCTCGCGGTTTAGGAGCCGTCATGCACCCGAGCATTGCAGCCGATAACAGGTCGGCGCGACCGCCACTCCACAACAGTGGTCTGCTCGGGTGACACGTTCTCAGCCAACCGTGATGCAGCCGGCCTACACGCCGACGCGAAGTCTTCGTGCATTCACTCGCTCGGGGTGGTCCTCGCGCAGAACGAAGACCCGGTGAGTTGGGTCCGGGCAGTGGTCCTAGATCAAGCGTGACGGTCGCGGCACCGCCTCACTGCCAGACGCCCGAACTGTCAGAGCCTGACTTTCCAGCGCCAGTGTGCCGAGAGCGAGCGTGCCAGGCTCGACGGCCTGACGACGGAGACGGCGCAATCCGGTCCGTCCGTTCGGGCGCGAGCAGTTCGGCAAGCACTCGCTTCACTGAAGGAGGAGGACCGAGAGTTGATCCGGCTCACCGAGTGGGAGCAGCTCACGATCATCGAGGCCGCGGTGGTGCTCGGCATCAGGTCGGGAACCGCGCGCGTTCGCTTGCACCGGGCACGGCGATCGCTCCTTGCTCACCCAGCGTTCCACGATCTGTTAGCGCCTGCCGCCAAAGCCCTCGAGGCCCCGGTCACGAAGGGCGGTCGGGTTGGCCGCCGAGCGTCACAGAGAAGACTAGTGCGATTGGTTCACTTTCACCGGACACCCCGCGTATCAAGACTCGGCCTATTGCCCTTAGATCGACGGCCGCGAGACCGCCGAGGCCGACGCCGAGATCGAGCGTGACGTCGCCACTCACAACGCAAGCGCGGCGGCGGCCGATCCCTACGCCCTGACGGCGTTCGGTTACTAGTTCGCTGGCGACGGTGCCCGGGCGGGCATGGCCGTCGAGCAGGCGCTGCACGCCGATCCCACGCACAGCATGGCTGACCTCGTCCGGACCGTCGTGACCCTCGGTGTGAACCCTGCGATCTGCAAGGGCATCCCGAACTAACCGGGACAGGGCGGCCGTCGACCCGCGCGGCATCCCTGCACGGATGCCGCGCCTCGATTGGAGACGCCTACAGCGTCGCAGTCAAGAACGACGGCCGCGCCGCGCGATCTCCGCGGCCCTTCTGTGATGAGTAGTCGAGCGCGAGCGATCCAGGACGAGCGGCCGGCGTGTAGCGCCGGGGGAGTGAACCCAACCGCGGCCGGGGCCCAGCCGAACCGCGCTATTGGCTCAACGAGATCCTTGAGTTCTCAATCGACTAACCGATTGCCAGACTTGGTATCGTCCTCACGAAACTGGACCGATTTCCCGCCTGGCACGTTGACTGATCCGACGGTGAAGGTGTCGATCTGCTTGCCCTCCGCGTCGAACACGGGAACAACCGTCGGAGCTCCCTTCTGAGACTGTAGGCGCAGTGCTTCCGCTGGGGACGCGGGCGGTTCTTCGAACTCGCCCGCCAGTACAAGACGCTTATCGGCAAATCCCTCTTTGAGGTGGTCCCCAATCACTGGAATCTGATCTGGAAGATCGTCGTATGAACCGACGCTCTGATTCCCTGACGGCTTGGCGCTGGATCCTTGGTCCTGCGCAATGGCGGCATAAAAGCCTGCGCCACTCGAGAGCAAGAAAACGGCGGCGAATACAGCAGCCCTAGTTTTGGTGATTCTGACCATTTCGGGTCTCCTTATCCAAGTCACCCGCAGTACCCGGCGACAGAGTTGTAGTCTGGGTTGCTGTAGTACTCGGAAGAATCGTCGTCCCACTCCCGACCGCGCACGCGCGTTTGCCAAGGTCTCGAAATGCAATCCAGGCTTTGCGCTACGTAGAGGCTGCTTTGCTTGACGTCGGTGGTTTCTGAGTTGTAGTTGTACCCCCCGCTGTCGGCGAAAAGCGTGTAATTGGCGGCGCCGTCGTATACCCAGAGGCTCATCGCCAGGCCAATGCGGCCCGCTGGTCGGGTCTGGCCCGTCGAGCAAGAGTTTCGTAGCGGCCGCTCGTAACCTCGAGCTTTCCAATCACCGGAGACGCCGCCAGCATTGAGCGCAGGTCGATCCTGTGCGCACAGCGAGACACCGCTCGACGAGAAGGTCTTCCAAGTCTTGAAGGTGCCCCAAGTCGCCGCCCAACTTCCGCCTGCGAACCCCACGATCGCGAAAGTCAACACGCCTACAACCATGAATCTTACGCTGCGAATCATGTGGGAACCCCATTCATCGACTTTGGAGAAATGTTGACTCTATTAGCGTCGCTTGTCAAGGTTTGTGTATGAAATGAGTCACATAGGCGATGGTTCGCGGTGTTCGGCATTTTCTTTGTCGGCAACGCCTGCGACAACCTCAGCGACGATAAACGATTCGACGTCTAGGGAGCTGCGCGGTGACCGGGTGCCCGTTTGCGATCCTGCATGCTGCGGCCTGGAAGCGTTGTCTCGTGCTTGCTCGAAGGGCGCCAGGCGTGCCTAGAGCGGAGGCGATGACTCTTTACTCAGCGATGTTCGGCCGGGAGTTGAGATATCCTGACCATCGGCGGTGTAGCGCCCTACACGCGTTTCGGAGGCATCACGGTTCCACTTGTGCAGCTCGTACCGGACGGCCGGTACCGGTCCGCCCGGCTTCAGGTAGAAGCGGTGAGAGTCGAGAGTCTGCCGGCTGTCGAAGAATAGGCCGATCGCGTGAATACGCTTGTGTGAGTCACAGCACCAAGTGCGGTGCTCTGTAGATCAGGTGATGAGCGTTATTGACACGATTCAAACTTAGCATCGCGACCGTATCCTGGTCCAGATCGAATCCGGAAACATGCATGATCGGAGCAGTTTCACTCAGCGGAACGTGCGACTGCGGTCGACTCTACTAGACAGTCTGCGTATCGAATCGTGCGTATTGCTAGTCGCTATTCAGTCTTTCTTCAACCATGTGACGGCCATCGCGCGGGGCGAACGCGGTGAGCGCTTCGGCATCGCCGGCTGTGGCGCGCAGAAAGTAGTTCGCGCATTCCTCGCGGTTGGGAAAGGTCGACCCGGCGATCACCGAATCGATAGCGGCTTCGATGTCGACTGGTGTGAAGCGCAGACTCACGTCGCCGTCCTTCAGCAGCGCCCAGGTTCCGCCGGCACGTCCGTAGGGCATGCCGACGCTTCCGGAGTTGATGACCAGGCGGCGGTTGACCACCCGCATGAACGGCATCTGGGTGTGCCCGCACACAATCGTGCCAACTGCCGAAGGCACGTCGGTAAGGACCTCGGCCCAGCGCTACGCGATGCCCGTGGCACGGTTCTCGCCTCTTACGATGCTGGAGGCACGCTGTTCTATTTCTCCGTGTTCAACGGCTCAGTCCGCGGCCCTCTACAACACGTCAGGCATCGAGGTGGCGTCGTACACATACAGCGCGTACGGCAAGACCGACCCCAGTGGGGCCGCGGACCAGAACAAACCGTTCCGCTACGTCGAAGGAATCCAAGACGTTAAGAGCTCCGCTAACAGCAGCGTCTACAAGCTAGGTGCGAGGTACACGTCAGCACCCCCTTCGTGGACTCCGACGTGCATCTCACTCCCGACGTCCTGGAGCGTCTCGTGGCGCATTTCGTCGACCCCGGCCTTGCCGCCGTCGCTCCTCGGGTTCTGTCCACCGGCGGCCGGGGGTGGCTGGGACGTTTCGAGCAGGACCGAGGATCGCTGGATCTTGGTGGCCGGTCGGCATCAACACGTCTCCGGTCGCGCGTCTCGTATGTCCCGAGTGCCTGCGTCGTTGCTAGGGTCGCCGATATCGGCGCGGGATTCGATCCGACGATGCGGTGCGGAGAGAACGTCGACATGGTGGCGGGTGAACGAGGCCGGACTGCGAGTGCGTCATGTCGCAGAGGTCAAAGTCCACCACGACGTCCGTCCGACGGTGGCCGCGTGGCTGAGGCGCAAGGCGTTCTACGGCACCAGCGCGGCACCACGAGCCAAGCGCCAAGGCGACCGGATGGCACCTGCCGTCATGTCGCCGGTTACGGCGGTCGCCGTCGGCGGCATCCTGAAGCAACGTCGATGGTATGTCGTTGTCGCGCTGGTCGCGGCGGCGGTGACCCTCGGGCAGGCATCGTCGGCGGTCCCTGATCTACCGCTCGCCGAACGGCGCCGACTGGTCCGGGCGACGGCGGCGGGACGGTTCAGGGGCCGGGATGGATCGTTGAGCGTTGTCGATGTGGTGGAACCAGGACGCGTGGGGTTGGGCTCGGTCGGCCCTGTCGTTGAGCTCGACGACGACCCGCCGGGCCCGGACGTTGCCGGGGTGGATCGTGGAAGCGATCAGTGCTGATTCGTGGTGCTCGCCGGCGTCGCACGCCGAGCTCGCCGCAGAGCTGAGCGCCGATGGGGGAGCGGGGTTCTTTTGAGGTTCAGCAGGTGCCAGAACAAACCGCGGAAGCCGTCGAGGAGGCGTTGGTGCAGGACCGCCGATCGACCGGCCGTCTTCGGAGCCGTTCAGCGTGGGTGCGGGAGGCGGCGAACGTGGCAGCTGCTGTAGCCGAACGCGCACATGGCGGGCAATTGCCGGCCCCTCCAGCTCGTCTGGCGCCGGGGCCCGGCCGAGATCGGTAGGTCCATCAACGAGCTGGCCCGGAAGGGCTGGCTGCAGGCTGCATGGCGACGGGGGTTCTCGGCAGTTGTACCCCGCGTTGATCGGGTCGCGTTGCCTGATGTCCGGTGCCGGGGGACCGGTACAAGGCGTCGAGACCGGCGGATCGGTTGACGGCCTCGTGAGCGTCCACGAAGACCTGGTCTGCCAGACCGCCGAGGAGGTTTCGTGCGTCGAGATTCAGCGGGATCGTCAGCCGCCGATGAATGGCTACAGCATCGACCGGGGGATGCTGTCGGCCGCGGTACTGCTCTGCGAAGACGCGTGCCACGGCTTGGGCTGGGGCACGCAGCTCGCCGCTGGTGATGAGCTCGCGTGTGGCGGCCGCGATCATGACACTGGACGCGAGGTGTCCGGACAACGCAACGAGGATCTGTGGGTGGTCGTCCGCGGCGGCGGCCGTCGCCGCACTTCTGAGCTGCTGCTGGAGATTCTTGCCAGCTTGGATGAAGGGCATGGCAGGGGGAACAGAGCTGAAGGAGAGATCGGCTGCAACATCACGCAATCGTGTCCATGACGCTGACGAGTCGCTCAGAATTGGGCTGAGCCGACCAGCCGTCACTTGGTCGATGACTCCGCTGCCCGCGGCCTTTCCTACGAAGTGCTCAAGAGCTTTGACCGAGTCGGCCTCAAGGTGGGACATCACGTGCAAGACAGCGGTTGACCGATCTCCGAGCAGCGCTCGGTGAGCTTCTACGTCCCACACCGCTATCGCCTGTCGCAGTTGAGTGACGGGCTGTGAGGGCTCCGACCTGTTGTCCTGGGGCGTCCCGAGCGTGGCAGAGGCCAACTGCTGCACAGCCTCGAATCGCTTGAACAGATCCTTGACTGCCAATAGTTCGCGTGGCGCCGAGGAATCCTTGCTGCTGCGTAGATCGAAGGCGTGATCGCTTAGTGCTTGAGACACTAGCTGGGCGGACGACCAGAGCGTGCTGATCACCTGCCGGTCGGCGAACTGGGCTTCGTCGGCCGGCGCCGAGGTCTTGGTTGCGAGCTCCTTGCCTTGCTTCAATGCCCGGGTCACCTGGAGTACTGCAGCGTCGTGACCTCCAGGAGCTGGCCACGCGGGACGCTCCAAAGCTGTAGTCAGTGCTCGGGCATCCCAGGCGATCCGTTCGATGGTTCGATCCACGTCCTGTTTTCTTGCGACGCTCTGGTGAACCGACAGCGCAGCCTCCGCGAGAGGTGGCCACGCGCGCACGAGCGCGGCCGCGTCGAAGGCGCTGGTGTGCTGAGCCCGGAAGGCTAGGCGCTGGGCGAGCGTGAGCTGCTCAGTGGTTGCGGACATGGCGACGCACCCCCTGGCAGATGGCGCCGACCTCGTCGACGAACTCGAGCACTTCGCGGGGTTCGAGTCCTGTGACTGCGTTTGCTAGTTCCTCGTGTACGGCGCTGAGCGCCTGGTCGAGATCGCGTTGCTGATCTTCGGTGTCCTCCAGCTGGTCGCCGCCGTCGCCGGCAAAGTGGCGGCCGCGGTAGGAGGCCAGAATGACCAGCCCTTCCAGGTGCAGCAACCCGTAGGGGTCTGGGTCGACCACGGAATTCTTGCGCTGACGAGAGAGCTCGTCGCTGACTGCGGCGAGCACTCCGAGCGTGTGGTCGACGGCCTGTGCGAACTGGGGCGTCGGAACGGAAAGTGTGGCGTTCATGGCTATCTCCTCGGGGTTGGGGTTGATCCCCACCAGTCATTCGTGTTCATCGGTGGCGCCGCCACCCCCGCCGCAGCAAATGGGGATAACCGGTGACACGGTGCCCGCCTGTGGATGACCGTTGTGTCAGTGGTCGGCGGCAGACTCCAAAACCAGAAGGCTCAGGTGCCGGTGTCCAGAGGCCACACAAGTGCAAAGCGAGCCGAAACCATCAACGGGTCTAGGAGGTAGCCATGAGCAAGACGAACCTGATCATCAGCGAAGCGGTTGCGACCGTTCCCGGCACGCGGCGTCGCAGCTGGCGGCTGACGAGTCTGCGGTTGGCCTGTGTCGCACCTCCGTTGCTGATCAGCACTCTGCTCGTCGTCGCGATCTCGCCGGCGCTGCCCGACTTGGCAGGCAGAAGCTTGTTCTACAGGTGCCGATGGTGTGCAAGGCGGTGGTAAAGCAGATGCCGCAGATTGCTCCTTCGGGCCACCGGGCCTGGATCTTGGCGGCCATCCGTCCGCAGCGCGCGCACTTGTGACCGCCGGTCGACCGTGGTCGGCCGCGGGGGACCGGCTCAGTCGTCGTCATCGAAGATTCTGGCTCTGACGGGACGATGTCGGCCGACGCGTCCAGAGCTTGCGCGCCCAGGCGACGCAGATCCTTGCCCACGTTCCCCAATGCAGTGCGCAGTCTTCTAGCTGACATAACGGTCACCAGATGAGCCCTTATCGCTTGCGGTAGCGACCTCGGGCGGTTCTGTCGGCGGGCCGCTCGTACCTGTTGCGGTCGAAGGAGAAACGAGCCATAAAGCGCGGCCGACTAGGGCTTTGATGAGCGACGGACAATTCGAGCCTCATCTTCACGATGTCGGCTAAACCCTGTAGCGATCGGCCACCTTGCGGCGATTGCGGCGACGAAAAGCGATGCAATGATCCCGTAGAGACCCACGGACAGCGTGGCACCAGGTTCACTACCGGTCGATTGCAATGCACCAATCGCATAGATCAGAAAGCTCCCCCAGGCGAGGACGAAGACAGCACTAGTCACAACACCTGACCGCTTCTCGGCCAAGTTACTCAGCGTGCGGTGAATGACGCTAGCGAAGAAGGAGCACACGACTAGTCCGATAAGGAGACTGACGGCGTACGCGGGGGAGATTAGCACGGCGATAAGCAGCAACGCGCTGATCAGAGTTGCAATTGCGGCCCGTCCACCGCTCTTAATTGCAAACATAGAGTCCTCCCATTTCAAATGAACCCGTCGAGAAGGTGACCAAATTCGCCGTTTGGATGCTCGGCAATCTTGACCGAAAGTGTCCCTTAGGCGCTGTAGCCGGATCTCCCACGCGCATGCTAGTACTCCCTGGTCGTGGTGGTCTTGGACGATGGTGCTCCGAAAGTTAGTTGCCGATCGGAAATAAGCGGAACTTGCACTCTTAGGAGACCGCGGTAATGGGTCCAGGTGGTAGTGGTTTCTCGAAATCTCCACCGGCCGCCACGGCAGCGCTGTTGGGTGGTGACCGTTGTGTCAGACCGTTTTTGCGCTTGATAGCTGTAGTTAAGCTTTTTTCCCGCTTCAGCTGTGAGCCAGTGGAACACATCGCCGATCATCCCGAGTGATCTGTCGCGCGCCCACTTGGTCCCTGTCTTGTAGGTCCTGACTGTCTTCCACTTTTCGTTGGCTTTGGTACACGTACAAGAGAGCCCAGACCCGCTCCCGGGATCTTGTTTGAGGCCGTCAAGGTCGAAGTTATTGACGGGATCCGTCGGATACACGTAGGAATTGTCATTACCTCCTGGGAGCGGGTCTCGCGACAAGAACCGGCCCGTTCGGCCGTTGTACAGGCGCGCACCCATAAGTGTGAGCCCCCCAAGCACTGAGGAGTCGCGCTGCTTTGCTCCTACCCACCCGTACCGGGCTACTTCACCATTTTCTATCGGCTTGCCGTATTCGTCGACTGCTGGTGCGGCCGTGAACGGCGACGACTCTCCCAGCACGTAGGTTGCGGCGACGTCTCCGTGAAGGTTCGGAAGTTGGAGTTTCGTCTTACCCGAAGATGTTTGGATTACCCCAAGGCTTCCGGTCAAATCAGTTACGTTCCGTTCCCACGTCTGGGTCCAGGCGGTGGATGCGTCAGGGCGTGTCTGGGTCTGGGTCCACGCTGGGGAATCGCTGGCCCCGTCGTAGTGATTGGTCGCCTCTTTCAAAGAGACGGAGCTGGCTAGATTCTTAACCTTGGAGACTCGGCCGGTGCGGTCGAGAGAGTAGTCCTGTTTAGCCGTGCCTTGAGTAACGGTGGCGACCATATCGTTTGCGTGGTACCCAATCGTCGCGTCTCCGCCTGCGCCAGAGGCCATGGTCGTGGTGCGTCCGAGGCCGTCGAAGGTGTCCCCCGAGAGTTGGTCGGAGTCGTTGTATCCGATCGTGCCGGTGCTCGTGCCAGATTCGGTTTGGCAACCGCCTCCCGTGCCTGGCGCGAATGTCGTCAGCATTTGCCGGTTGGAATCGCCGCTGAAGGCGTATCGGCGCGTGGTGCATTCGCCAGCGCGAATGTCTTCCACTTGGGTGAGTCGGTCGCGTTTGTCGTAGGTGAACTTCTGCGTCGACCCCGCGCCGGTCTGGTTGACGACGCGCCCGTTGACGTCGACCGTCGTCGCGTATGTGAGCAGAGATGTTCCATCAGAAGTGGCGTAGGACAGGCCGGTCTCAACGCCATTGAGGTCGCGGACGTATGTGGCCTTAACCCCGCCGGGGTAGTTTTGTTCGGCCAGAGCGCCGAAGCTGTCATACGCGGCGGTGAAAGTGCTGGGCACCAAGGTGCCGATGCCGGTTGGCTTGCCTACGTCGACGCTGGTGACAACGCCGCGGCGCTCGGCGTTCCCGCGGGAGTCGGTGCCGTTGAATGTGAAGGTGTACGTAGCTTTTCCATCATTCTTAGTTCTGACCCGTCCGGCAGCGTCGTACCCCGTCGTGGCTGTCGCACCGGCACCATCACTGAAGGTGCGGATCCGCCCCCACGAGTCGTACGTGGTGACCTGGTCTTGAGTCGCTGTACCGTTTGAGATCTTAGTAGGTAGGCCGGTCACGCCGTCGTAAGTAGTAGTCACCGCAGGTACAGCCCGGTCGGCAGGACTGATGCCGCTGGTGGTTGTGGCAGACTTCACTGTTCTTCCAGCAACATCGTAGGTCGTCACGTCGGTCCTGGCCGTAGACCCTTGCGCTTCCACGATGCGGGTTGGGGTCAGGAACATGGAATAGCCGTGGATACGCGTGGTCGGGATGGCTCCGCCACCTGGACCTGTTTTGCAGACCGAGCCTGCCCACTCGGGCTTGTTACCGCAGAGACTGTCGGCGCTGTTGGCACCGACGGTGTAGTAGGTGGTCTTGGTAGATCGAGTGTCGGCTCCGGTACCGTTGCTGGATTCTGTGCCTTCGGGGGTGCGGGTTTCTATGACTTTGCCTTCGGTGTCATATCGAGTCATAGTGATCGCCCACTCGTTGGGACCTGTCTTGACCTTGACTCTGGTGGGCTCTCCTAGTTGCCATCCGTCACCATCGCCGGCGACGACCGGATCATAGGTGTAGCGAGTAGTGTCGATGTCGTACTCGGTTGGTGCGCCGGCCGCGTCCGGGTCGTATGGGAAGAAGCTGGTACTTATGCGTTTAGTTTCCTCCACCGGCAGCCCGAATCCGCCTACTGGCACTCCTGTTGAGGGGTACCCAGGTTTGAGGTCGGTGCTAGCTGAGTCGTCGTAAACCGTGCGGGTCAGTTTGCGTCCGAGCATGTTCGTCGGTGCGCCAGAGTCCTGTGGGGAGACGATGCTCATCGGCCCATACGTTGCTGTGACTCTTCGTTCGTCACCTGGGGTGTAGGTCGTCAGGGTGGCGTACTTGCTCGCCGCGACCCGAGTCGCTTCGGCTTGTCCCGCGCCGGGGTTCGCAGCACGCTCGGCCAGCACGTCCGCCTTGCCAGCGGACGTCAGTTCCCAAACGGGGTTACCCTTGTCGTCGTAACGGGTGGACTCGATCTGCCACGCGCCGGCACCGTAGATGGCTGTGTTGGATTTTCGGCCGGACGTCGTCCAATAGGACAGGTCGGCGTATTCGTACTGGGCCGCGGTCGGGGTGGCGTCGGGGACCTGGTCGGGTCCGAATACCGCGGCCGCACCGTAGGGTGCGTCGAGCTCGGGCTGGCCCCACGTGGCAGTGGCGGCTGCCGACAAGTCGGGCAGCCCGTCGCCGGACGCGGACAGTCCGAGGTCGTACTTGACCGTCCAAGTCGCGTTCCCGGTACCGGCGTCGGCGTCCTGCGGACGGGTCAGGGTCTTGACCTTCGCGTTGGTGTCGTAGTTAATCGTCCACGGCTTCAGACCCGGCGGGGTGACGGTCTTGATGACCGTCTTCGCGCCGGCGGTGTCGTACGTGTACTCGGTCTTGAGCGGGGGTTTTGGTGTCCCGTCGTCACCAAGACGCGGATCCCATGCAGCGGAAAGTTTTGCGTCGGTGGTGTAGGAGTACTTCGCGACCGTGACCGTGACCATCGCCGCCGCAGTCGGATCGGGGGTCCCGCCGGTTGTGGGTTTGGGGTCCCAGATGTGCAGCTTGACCTCGGAGACGCGGGTCTTCCCGTCGACCGTGATGTAGACAATTTCGAGCGCTCGGCACCCCGCAGTTTGGGCCGTGGTGCTGCAGGACGTGATACCGCCCGGTTTGGGGGCGAAAATCCACGACACATTCGTTCCTGTGTAGGCGTAGGTGACGGTCGAGTTCGCCTCGGCAGAGACCACCTCCTGTGCCAGCCAGACCGTGTCCGGTTTGGTGAACTTGGTGACGGTGCCGTCGGCTTCGGTCATCGACAGCTCCGTACCGGCGGCGTTGATGCTCAGGTAGTCCTCGTCGACGGCGTACTCGCCCAGGCCGTTGAACCGGCCCGTGATCGCGGCACCAACGGATCCGTCGTCCTTGCCGTACCCGTAGGACTCGCCGCTGGGGGCGGTGACGTAGATCGAGCCGTCAGCCGCGCGGCGGTCGTCGATGCTGTAGGACGCGACACCGTAGTCGGGGCCGGCGAAGTCCGCCGTCCAACCCGGACCGAACACACCCGCAGGCCCGGTCGTCGCGCCACCCAGCGACAGGTGCGAACGACCCAAGGTGAGCGAGCCGGAATAGGCCGGGACGTCGACATCGGTCTCGGACAACTTGAACTCCCCTGTGAACAGGGCCACCTGGCCGGGTCCGAAGTCCTGGGACGGGAACGAACCACCGAACGCGTGCGGGACGACTTGGACGCTACGGGCGGGTGTCTCCATCAAGAGGTTGTTGACGTACGTGAAGACGACCCTCGACTCAACGTGTGAGGGCGCGTTGATATTTGGCTCATTGTTCGGAGACCACACCAGATCGACGGTCGACGTTGTAGACGAGTTCTGCACGGTTCCGGTCCATGGGGCGTTGGTGGAAGCGACGCGGACGTTGTCGAAGGTGTTGCCGGTCTTCTTCGCGTCGACCCAGGCGGTGTCGGCCGAGCCGGCGGGGCGCCACTGGACCTTCGCCGACAGGGCACCGGCTTCTGATGTAGCGAGCATTGGCACCGTGGTGGTGGTGCGTTCTTCTTCGACCGGCAGGATAGATGAGGCTCCGACGCCGAAGGTGTAGGAAGCAGGGGTCGCGTTGCCGGACTTGGAACGGGCGGTGAAGTCCAACGCGACGACGCCGTTGAGCGGAACACTGACCGTCTTGGTGACGCTTGCGCCCAGCGAGTACTCAGGGGTCGTGACCTTGTTCTTGTCTCGCTCAAACACGATGTCGTAGGCACCCGGCGAAGATGCCGTACACGTGATTGACGTGGCTGTTCGTGTCACGGTCCAACTGTTGTTGTTATATGGAACGGAACCTCCTGGGCCTGTGCAGGAGATCGTTGGCTTCGACGGGACGAAGGCGTCGATTGTCACGCGGGTCTCGGCGGACCAGGCAGACGGTGTCACCGTCCCGAACGGGTTGTCGTGCGCCAAAGTTTGTAGCGCATACGTGTGGGCGTCGGTGATCTTGTTCGGGATCACGCAGCTCATCCAATGACCGCTAGGCGCCCACGGCGTGTAGCAGCCCGTATCACCGATGCCGACGGGAGCGGCTCCGTTCACGTAGCGTGCACCGACGTAATACGAAAGTTGATCAGGGTCGTCGTCTGGGTCCTCTGAAGCCGCCCACACCGTGGGGGTGATCGAGTTCGCCCAGAAGGTGCTGCCCCGCTGCATACCATCCGCGTAAGGCGGCTGCGGCTGATTCGCGCGTTTGCTATAAGTGACGGTCAGTGAGGGCTGGATGTCCGGATTGCTGCAGTTCATCGAGCAGAATCGGCGTTCAAACGATGACTGGCCCTCATCTGCAGCGCTGACCGCGAGGCGGATGCCGTGGTTGTTCAACTGGGCGGCGGCCCATGCCTGTGCCATCCCGGTCACGTTCGCCGTCACTCGACCACTCGCGCAGATCGTGCCGTACCCGAGATTCTGGGAGATGCTGCTGCCATACGCCGACGTAGCCGCCCCCCGGTTGGCCCACGTCATCGAGTTCGACCACGCACTCGTCACTGGATACACGTTCATGTTTCGGTTCTCGCAGCTGAACGCGTAGCTCTGCCAAAGGCTCAATGACGCGCTATTGACGGTCGTGCCAGCAAGCTGGCTCGTGTCGAACTTCAGGAACGACTGAGCTGGATTGACGTTCGACGCCCCGTTGATCTTACCGACAACAAGTTGACTCTCGCCCGAGTGATTCGTTGCATCACCGTTGCGGACCCAAGTGTCTTGAATACCTCCCATCGAAACGTCGAATGACGGGTCGATGATCACCGGGTACTGGGTCGACGGGTCAGTCAAGAAGCCTTCTGGCGTCGTCAGTTCAAGCTCGTGCTCGCTTCTGTCGTCACTTGCCGGGACCTCAGTCAGAGTCGACTCCAATGGCACCGTCTCCAGAGGGCTTCCCGCATCGTCGGTCCGTGCATCCCACGCCACCAGCGGTGTGGTCCTGCTGATCACGTCACCCTCGTCGACGATCTTCAAACCGCCACCTGACTTCGACACGTCCACGCCGTCGGCAACGAGTCCGAAGGTAAACACCGGATCAGAGTCTGCCGGTGGTTCGTTGAGACGCAGATGCGCGTTCACACCACCACCGGTCACCTCGACCACCAGGTCGGTCGAGGCAGACACGGCAAAGGTGGCGACAGTTCCCTCAATTGTCGGCTCGGGCAGCGCCTCTGGCCACGTCACCGCTACCGAATCACCATCGCCATAGGTGATCCGCGTAGCTTCGTTCGCGCCACCACCAATGACCAGCTCCACCGGAGACGCTTTCGGCGCCCAGGACCCATCAACCCCCTCGACCAGCGTGTAGTCGACATCGACCCACTCCTCATCACGCAACAAACGCACAGGGGCCAAGAAGTCCGTTGATGTCCACGTACCGTCAGGATTCGCAAACGTCTGGTTGGTCTCCGTCCGCTGCGACAGATCCTCCACCTTTTCGTCCCGCAGGCGGGCGTTGACAGAAGCAGAAACAGAATCCGGACTATCCAGATCACCATCTCCGTCAGAATCACCTGAATCAGTCTCCGCGAGCTCGGAAGGCGCAGGCTGCTGCTCATCCTCAGCCCACGCGACTCCAGACAGTCCACCGACTACCAGAAAAGCCGAAGTCAGGAGCGCGACTACCGCGGATGCGGGGTGCAGCAGACCCTTGGACATGGATGAACGTGACGACACGCGGGTTCCCTCCCGAGACGAACAGGTCCGCACACGCTCTCAGGAAAATCACAGTTGCAAGCTCGAAACAGACAATCTGACACCGATATTTTGATTAAATGGCCCATCGGAACTACTCGCCTTGGTCTGACGTAGTCAGGGGGTCAACACCGACACGTCCTGGTTTACATAGCCCTCCTGAAGGCCCGCGAGAGGCGGGCACGGTTGGTGCCTTCTGCAGTTCAGCACCGTGTCAATCTCATCTACGAGTGAGCGCAACTACTCAGCTGCCCGCCGAAGGCGTTGTCCCAACTATCCTCTTAAGTAGTCCGAACTCGGATCCGACCTCGCTGCGGACTAGTACGCTGGGTCGTCCGAGACGATGACTTCGAAGATCTCGCGAAGAGGACCTACGTTCGCGTCGGTGCGTGCGACGTGGCACGCAGTGTGGAGCGTGTCCATCTCGATCAAACTCCAGTTGAGGCCTCTGCCTGACTCAGCCATCAATTGGTTGAAGAACTCTCTTTGAGTGCGGCCGTTGCCCTCTCGAAAGGGGTGGGCAAAGTTGGCGTAGTCGTACAGGTCGGTGAGTACGGTAACCAGTGACACGTCCGTCAGTGAGGTGAGGAGCGCCTTCTCCTGTATTTGTCCTGCGACGTAGTTAATTGGCCGATCGATACTGAGCGGTGGGGCGAAGGACTCACCTCCACCTTTGGCGATGCCGACAGTTCGAAGGTCGCCAGCCCACTCGTATATGTCTTGGAACAGGTGCTGATGTAACGATCGGAGGTGAGCTAGATCCCAGGTTCGCTCAACGATCGAGGGTCGCTCGCGTAGTTCAGCAAGACGGAACTCGAACAGATCGTTCTCGGCTGACGCCAGCTCGGCAATCGTGAGTGCACCGACCTTATTGCGAAGCACGTCCGAGCCTGGCCGGATGAAGTAGCCGTCCCAGCGGGCCTCGTGGTCAGTTACTGACCAGGACCATGGCTGCGGTTCGTTCAAGAAAGCCCGTATCGCGACTTGACGCGGGCCCCGAGTTGAGTCACGTCGATTTCGCCGCGCACGTAGGCATCTTGGTCGCGTCGGGTGTCCGACGTGCTTTGTCCGCCTTCGAGTTCAGACGCGTGCCGAGCGTCTTGAATGGCGCGCCTGCGCTGACCCTCAGAACTCGATTTTTTCAACTGGGGCATGACGGACCCTTCCTTCCCGAACCTACTCAAGTGTAGTGGGGCCTTGGGACCATGTGCTGCTTTGAAGTGATGTGAAAGTTGGGTCCGCTGCTCGAGTTGTTGACAGCCTGGCCCGCCCCCGTGCAACAGACCCCATCGCTTGTGCCATGGGTGACGTGGTCGGGTTCGATAAGAAGCCGGTTGACCCATTGGCCGAGAACCTTCGACGCTCCTTCTGAGTTCGGGCAGGCGCGTGCGACGGTCGATGCGCTCAGAGTGCCTCCGGCTCAGGTGGCAATCCGCTGCCCGATGTGTGGACCGGATGCTGTGGACGCCGAGCACGACACCCCACTCGACCAGGAGTTGCACTCCGACGCGACGTTCGAGGTCGCTGGCACAACCCTGCGGACCATCCCCGACCCGGGCCACTCCCGGGCAGCACCTGCCTCTACGCACCCGTCCTCGGTGTCGTGTTCTCCGGCGACACGTTGTTCAACGGCGGGCCCGGCGCGACGGGACGCCCGTACTCGGACTTCGGCACGATCATCGACTCGATCCGGGAGCGCCTGCTGACGCTCCCTGACGAGACGATCGTCCACACCGGTCACGGCGACGACACCACCATCGGCGCCCAGGAGCCCCACCTCGAAGACTGGATCACCCGCGGCTCGTGAAGTCTCGGCGACCCAAGTGCTATCGGTACAGAGGATCGCGAGACACCGGGGGCATTAGTCCTGCTGTCGGCCTGGGACTGCGTCGAGGACTGGTCATGTCGTTGCCTGGGCGTGCGGGCTGAAGGTCCAGAGCCATAAATAGGCCGGCCCGGACCTTCAGCCGTCGCGAATGATCCCTAGTTGTTGCTGGGGGTGCAGATCTCACGGAGACCGGAGATGGACGGCGAGAAGAAGTAGCCGCCGCCCACGGTGACAACCCACCTGGCGAAGGTGACCGAACCGTGGCCGGGAATGTTGAACGGGCCGTCGGGGCTGTCCTGGCTGATGATCGGATCTTTGCCGTCGCCTGCCTGTTGGAAGTCCTCGCGGTTTGCCCACCGGCTCTGCACGAACTCGAATGTCCTAGCAATCGACGACTGGTAGTTCACGAAGAGCAAGCCGCGGTCTTGGGCGTCGGGGACTGTCTGCCCGTACGGGGTCTCGCCGGGTTGAAACTCGGGGCCGTAGGTGATGCCGCGGCGGACCATGCGGTGCTTGGTTGCAGTGTCGCCGTCGGGGAGGGTGTCCGCCCGCGGGTTCATCTTGCGGATGTGGGATGCGCGTGGGACTGCCGTGCCCTCAGAGTCCTTCGAGAAGTCGAAGGCGTTGATGTTGCCTTCCTTCAGAATGGCGGGGTGCTCGACGGATGGGTCCGTGGCTGTCGGGTCGACGTGGGCTGGGCACCCCGGGACCTTGACGAGCGGTGCGCCGGATGGCCAGCGTCCGACGACCTTGGCTGCAAGCTGTGCTGGGGTCAGGCCGATGGCGGACGCTTGAGCCTCCATGGAGCTTTGGAACGCGGCAACGTCCTGGCGCAACTTGCGGTACACGACGAAGCTGCCATTCCTGGCCCACGAGGGCAGCGGCATCGACGGCGGCTGCTGGGGAGTCGGGTCGTATGCGCTCGGAACGGGAGCGGGCGTGCCTGCCGCCTCGCCGCTGACCGCCCCAGTAGCGTCCGTGTAGCCGACGAGCACTTCGCCGCGGGGGACGATGCCGCCCTTGCCAGCTTTGGTCAGTTGCTCGATCCCTGGCTGGGACACGCCGTCCTTGAACCCGAAGTGCTCGTGGCCGTGGAACGGGCTGGGTCGCGCCTCGCCTTCCTGCATACCGATGATGACGGCGCCGTGCACGCTGACAAGAGCCTCGATGCTGATCCGACGCGCGTCGAGGTCCGTCAGGTTGTCGCCCGCCACGAGAATCACCGCGTGCGGTTCGGCACCGCCTGCGAACGGCCCCTGCCACAGTTCCGGCGCCGACGGGCCGACGTCACCAACCAACTGCGCTCGTGCCCCCATGCCGCCGGAAAACTCCGGAGGGAAGTTCTCGAGACCGGTGGCACCTAGCGTGGCCAGGCCGGTGCGGCTCAACCAGACGTTGACCCAGGTGGACTGAAGCGCTTCAGGATCTCCGCCGTGACTGCGGTTCTCGCTGAAGGCCTCGTTGAACTTCTTGACCTCGAGGCCATTGGCCAGTTGAGATGTCAGTGCGCCGAGGAACTGCTTGGCGGCTTCGGGGCTGTTGAAGTTGACGAACAGGAGGCGCTCGTGGCTCTTGTTGAAGCCGATGAGTCCGCCTTGGATGTCTTTCAACTCGTCGGTACTGGTGCGAACGTTGTCCGTCTTGGTGTCATTCATCTAGATTCCTCCGGTAGGACGGACGGGCGAACTCTCCCATCCGTGGGACGAAGGCCCCGACTGCGGACTGAGCGTCGTCTCGGCCGTTGAGCTCGAATTTGAGCGCTGCGACCGAACCGGTCTAGAATGAAGTTCTCACGCATCATCTAGATGGCCTCGGCTCAGACCTCGTCTGCCGAGGCCGTCTTTTTTGTTTGCGGCACGTGATCCACTTGCCCAGATCGAGTGCCGCCGTAGGGAAGCATATACCCTGTTGGCGTGTTCTACTGTAACGAGATCGGTGACAGATTTGAAAGTGGAGTTTGAGGACTCGCGCATCGAGCGTCTGTGTACCGACGAAGCTTGGGCTCGCCGCAAGAGAGGTGACGTCGCAGACAAGATCAAGCTTCGAGTCAACGCGGTCGTCAACGCGCTCACCTTGGCTGACCTCGTCACCAACGACCCATTGGGTTCTTGGCACGTCTTGGGAGCTCAGTTTCCCCGCTGCTGGTCAGGGAAGTTGAGCGCCAACTACCGGCTTCTGCTGAGGCCCTCGACCGAAGACTCGGAACCAGAGAACATCGACGCTGTGACGATCACGCAAGTCATCGATTACCACTGAACAGGAAGAGGGGAGGAGAAAATGATCTCAACCAACTACGCCGTCCCCCCAGGGTCATATCTGGAGGAATGGATCGACGAGGAACGTCTTTCGCAACAGAAAGTTGCTGACCTGCTCGGCACGAGCCGGAAGTTCGTGAACGAACTCGTCAATGGGCATGCGCCCGTCACCAGCGAGACAGCGGTCAAGCTCGAAAGAGTCGTGGGAATCGCGGCCGAGACGTGGCTTCGCTACGAAGCGTCCTATCGCGCAGACCGTGCGAGGATCGCTGATGCCGAGAACCTTGCCGCGCACGCCGCGGACATACACCCCAAAGCGGCGAAATATCTTCGTCAGTTCGGAGTCACCAAAGCTACCAAGACCAACCCGGGCGGCCTCGTAGCCGACTTCCTTGCGTTCCATAGATGCGGTACTTGGGAAGCCTTCGAGCACCAGGTGGAGCAAGCTAGGAGCGGCGACTTCGCGCTGGCTGCGCTCAAGGAACGCGGGTCTGATCTCGAAGCAACCCTGCTGAGTGTCTGGCTCAGAGCGGCCGAGATGACCGAGATCTACGAACGGGGACGCCGCTTCAACTTCTCCAGCGAACGTCTCAGTGAATTGCTCCCGCGGCTGCGCGAACGAGTGTCGACGCCAGACCGGACCATGCTTGACGATGTCGCAAACCTCCTTGAGGCGGCCGGTGTCGTGTTTATCGTGCGAGAGGCCCCTGAAGGACTTCCCCTACGCGGGATGACGCGGTGGATAGACAAGAGGGTGCCGGTCATCCAGCAGACTGGAAGGTGGGTCAAGGACGGGTTCGTCATCTGGGCGCTGTTCCACGAGATCGGACATGTGCTGAACGATCCTCGCGGCACCACGGTCTTCGAGTACACGACCGAGAAGCACCGAACAGATGCAGCAGAGAAGATGGCGAACGAGTTCGCGCGCGACCAGTTGTTGGGCCCTCAAGGTCTGACGCCGTTCAAGAACCTTCACCACAATCGCGACATACGACGAGTCGCCCAAGAAGTTGGCATCTCGCCGGGCCTCGCGGTCTACCTCATGCACCGAAGCCGGTATCTCGACTACAGCTTCGGCAACTCGCTATTCGTTGACGTGACCGGTTCGATCGACAAAAGCCCATGATGCGACTGCGTCGCGGGCTGCTGCCGCTGCGCGGTGAGACCTTCTCTGTACTCATTTAGACCAAGATGGGCTGATCCAACAGGTGGCGTGATCGAGAGACGGGCGATGAATTTCGTCTTGCCGTGAGGTTGGGCATCAGTCGGGCACTAGGAGGCACCTGCTGCGTGCTCAGACATGGCTGTGGCGATCTGTTGGTCGCGTCCTTGGTCGGCATGTTGGTAGATGGCGGAGCTTGCGATGGATGAGTGGCCGTAGCGTTCGAGGAGTTCGGGTTGGGTGGCTCCGGCGTAGACGGCTCGGGTGACGGCGTGGTGGCGTAGCGCGTGCCACTTCAGCAGTGGTTGTCCGATGGTGGTGCGGGCTCGGTAGAACCCGGAGCCCTTGGAAGCGTTGGCGCGGCGGGAGTCGGGTCGTAGGGTGCCGGGTTGTTAGCAGTACAGGGTGGAGGGGTGCAGGTAGCTGCCGCGGCTGTTGGGGAACATCAGTCCGGTGTCTCCGTGCTGGGTGTACCGGGTCAGGTGGTGGTCAAGGTCCTCGAGGTCGTGGGGAGGGACCGTGACGCGGCGGATGCCGGCGTCGGACTTCGGGTCGTCCTCGAGGGCGAGGACCGTGCCGTCGGGTTGCTTGGAGCGGACCACGGAGCGTCGGACGAACACGGTCGCCGCAGTGATCTGGTTCTGATCATCCCGAGTGATGGTGAGGTCGGACTTGCGGAGCGCGAATAGCTCGCCTTGGCGCAGTCCACACCACGCTGAGATCAGGACCGCGAACGACCGCTCGGGTGGCATGGCCTTGGCAAGGAGGTCGACCTCGGCTGCGGTGAGCAGGATGGTGTCGCGTGCTTTCGCGCGGGTGTCGCGGCCTTTGCGTCTGCGTCGTGAGCGGGCGGCCGGGTTGGAGGTGATGGCGCGTAGGAGGTCTTCGGCTTGTTCGCGTTGCCGTGCTCCGGCAGGCAAGGTGGCACGCCAAGAGGCGACGTCGGTCGCGGTTACGTCAGTCACGGGTTCGGTGCCGATGCTGGGTCGGATGAAGCGGTCCCATTGGTAGGTGTAGAGGTCGACCGTGCCTGGTTTGAGGTCGCCTTCGTCCAGGTAGCCGGTGAACAGGTCGTTGACGGTGATGGCACCGGTGGTGCTGGTCTTGATGGCGCGTTTCTTGTCGGCGGGGGGAGAGCCACGTTCCCTGCACGATCTCCTGTCGGACGGTGACGAGGTAGGCGTCCGCATCGACGAGGGCGTCGAAGGTGCGGGGTGCTGAGTAGCGGTGGTCGTCGGGTCCGACGTACCGAGCACGCAGTCGCCCGGAGGGTAGGAGGTCGACGGTGCCGAAGTTCGCTCTGCCGGCTTTGCGTCTCTTCTCGATAGCCTTGAGGAGTGTCTTGGTCTCGGTTGGTGTGCGTGCTGCGGTGGCCCCCTAGGTTCGTGACCTCCGCGTGACCTGACACCTGTCATATCTCGTGACCTTTTGTCCTTCTCTGTCACGACCAGGATCAGTACGTGGTGGCCTGTTTTCGTTGCAACCTAAGGCCAAACTAGGGAGCCGTGTGGCCAGCTTCAAATCCTGTCCCCGCTACCAAACAAATGGCTGGAACCAGACGAAATCTGGTTCCAGCCATCTGTGTCTCGTGACCTAACAAGCCGCCAGTCGCCCTGCTTTTGGCACGAGCCGCTCGAAACAACTTCTGCAATTGCAGTCTTTCTGAGCACCCCTGTTTCGGAGGCTGAGGCGTTGATCCTGTTTCCCGCTGCAAGCAATGAACGCGTGATCGGGCGAGAGTCAGGATCTGCTCTGGACTCCCTCGGAAGTCCTTGGCACGCTGGTGATTGTGACCAGGCCGTTACCCCTCGACGCAGACGCGATCAGCAGGGCAGTAGCCGCGGCCGTGCTGGGAGTGGGAGAGGAGTCGGTCGCTCGATTACGACGCGAAGGACTGCTCAATGAGGTGCGCGGAGGTCGACGCGTGTACTCGCGCGCCGAAGTCGAGGCATTCGCGGCCGACCCTTGGCTAAACGGCGTGGGAGCCGCGCAGGTTCTTGGTGTGACCCGGACGCGGGTCTCTCAGCTGGCTAGTGCAGACAAGATTCCATTCCGGTAGACTCGGTCTGGGAAGCGGGCCTTCCGGAAGTCTCAGCTTCAAGTCGTGGCCAACGCGCGGCGAACTCGCTCTACTCGAACGATTCGAGTTAAGACTCGAAACGTTTGTCTACAAGCAAGGCGCTGGGAGCGTACGGCTGATTCTGGCCACCGTCCCCCGGCTGGGCCCCACTCAGGAGATGCGTCTACCGACCGGCTCGCAGCAGATCCTTGAAGTTCTCCGTGTAGCAGGCAAAGGGCTGGGCACCGGTGAGATCTCCGAAGCGATCTCATTGAGCAGGCCCGCGACCACCAAGCGCCTGCGAGCCCTGCAAGGGGAGGGCTGGTTTCGTGGAGCGGCAAATCGGCCCGCGATCCTCGAGCTGAATGGTCTCTGGCCTAGATGCCAGTTCGACACTGCTGGCATCCGCTCCGGTAACAGATTGAGAGTCTGCGACTTCGTTCGAATCCGGTCCAAGTCCGACGTGCTCTTGCGGATCCCTAGGCTCAATCCGTAGTCGTCTCGTCTAGGGCGAACGTTCTAAAACCACCTCGCGGGGTGATACCCGCAGCGTGTGCCATGTCCTCCACATGATTGCGCATGTAGACCTGCGTGTAGAACATCCGATCCCATAGGGACTGCTTCCTGCCGTCGAGGCGGAATCCTTCCCATTCGCGGATCTCCGGATCAATCTCGATTCCGGGGTTGAAGCGTATTCGAGCGGCATCGACGGGACGGCTTGTCGTGAAACGCGCAATTACCAGCTTGCGATCGATGAAGTCGTACGGTTCAACCGATTCATCGAACGCGATCGAGATCTCTTTTGGGTACTCGATCCCGACCTTGTGCACAGCTACGCGCCCCAGACTCACGTGAAGGGTGCGATGACGGTCAGTTCGAGCGAGTTCGTGCAGCCAGAACAGCAGGTTGCTTTCTAGCCCATACGGTGACTGGTACGGCTGCGCCATCTCTAGCTTGGCAAAGACAGTCTCGGGGAGGGTTTTGAGACGGTTGCTTTGGCGCTTGAAATCTGAGGGCGTGCAGGCAATCGGGAACTGCAGTTTGTCGGCGGCTGGCGGCGGGTCAAAGCCGGAGATCTCAGCCGCCCAAGCGTAGAGCGCATTGTCCAGTGCGGCGCGCAATGACGAGAGCCAGTCACTGAAGGCCGATGCAAGTGCGGGTAGAGGTTCGGACGAGACGGCGACGACTATCTCAAACGTCTGATCGTCGATATCGAGAAGATTGACGTCCCACGGGTGCGTTTCCACATAAGCTTGCCAAGCCGCCGCGAACTGCACCGCTTGGCCGCGGCATGGTCCAACCTGGCGAAGGCCACTTCAAACAATCTTGTCACGATGCAATGGTACGAAGGTCAGCCGAGAGAATCGCTTGACCGACAGCAAGCAGGGGCCGTTACAACCGCAATCCTCAAATTTGCTTCTAGCCCGAATTGAACGCTTCGTAAGTGACACCTCCAACGTCAAACATGCAGCACAGTCTCAGGATTCTTCGATCGTCGCCACGGGTGTGGGACCGGCTTAGATTTAGACAGCGTCGCTAGGTATGCGATGTCACGGCCGGTCGGGCGATACGGCGGTGGCGAATCGGCGTGAGAAGACACCGCGGACGGCCCTAATGCCTTCGGGATCTGGCCCACGCCGGAGGAAACCGAGATAGGTTGACCCCCAGCGGAGCTACTGAGACAGGGGTTCTTGTTGTGCCAATCTGGCGATCGCCATCTCTCGAGGCAATCCTCGGTGCACCACTCGACGAGGTCGGCCTCAAGGAAGACGTGGTTAAACGGCTGGTCGAGGTTGGTGCCCAGGAGAACGAGCAACTGGACTTCAAGCTCAACCCCCAGATCAGCGAGTCCGCATCCGGTTCGGAGGACACTACAAAGGGCTGGAGTTCTGAACAGGAGTTCGCGAAGGACATCTGCGCTTTCGCCAACCACGCGGGCGGCGTCATCTTCATCGGAGTGAGAGACGAAGCCGACGTCGCGGTCGAGGCCAGACCCACTGTGGTCGATCCAGCGGCCCTCGAGCAACGCATGCGCCTCGCACTCGCCAACTTCTCTGCGCCACCGCCTAGATTCAAATTAGTCGCAATCGAAGCCGAGCTGGGTGACCACTACCTTGCACTGGTCGTTCCCCCAAGCTCTTCCGCGCCCCACGCCGTTCGCGGTCCTACCGGCAACGCCCGACGTCCGCTCCATTACCCGGTGCGAGACGGCGCCCACACGCGGTGGCTCCTCGAACATGAGGTGGCGGACCGCTTTCGGTCCCGTTTCAGCGGACGTGCAGAACTAGACACCCTCCGAATCGCCGCCGTAAGTGCCGGGCTTGAAGCGCTATCGAGAGCTCAAGAACAGTTATGGCTCTACGTAGCGATAGTGCCGGAGTCGCCAGCACCGCAAACGTTGGACAGGTCCAGCATCGCGGCAATGACCGAATGGTGGCATGAATACGGGCTCATCTCGCCACTAGGGCGAACTCTCTCGAAGGGCGGGACGCCCACGCCGGCGCCTGGCCGCATCACGATCAGTGGGGCCGGCGCGATCGAAGGGCAAGAGGAGACTGACCCGCGGTACTCGTATATGGAGATATACGCGGACGGACGCGCTTTCGCCGCAACTCCGACCAGCGTCAACACCACCGGTAAGGACTCATCCATTATCGGCGAGCGCACACTGGCCGACGATACAGTTCTACTCGTTGACGCTGGGGTGTCGTGGGCAGGTCATCAAGCTGGCTCCTGGGGTAGTGCAGACGTGACGATTGGACTCGCGCATCAGGGCCGGTCGACGGGGGAATTTGCTGATCCGGTGGCTCTTCATGGCCATCAAAGCGAAGGACTCCGCCGGATTCCTGGCACTCGAGTCGTCCGCGGCCCGATTCAGGCGCGTACAACTGCGGATCTACAGGACAGCTACAACCTTCTCGGCCGTATGAACGTCGTTCGAGATGCGCTCACGGTGTTGCTTCATAACTTCGGAGTGGCAGAGACGCGCCAATTTGAACCGGATGGAACGGTCGTCACTTGGGCGTGGGGTGGCGACGACAAAGTCCGGGCGATCGAAAAATGGGCCAAAGAATACGACCTGCCCGTCCAGAACCGTCATCACTCGTCCTGGTCCTAACAACGGGTGCATCGACCGAGAGGTAGCTTTTGATCGGCACGTTGCCACGACCAACTTTGAGACAAAGTGTCCTGTCGTGGGCTTTACGCATGCGTAGACGTGGAGACCAGGGGTCCCGTCGCGCCGCCAATTCGATTCCTCTTCAGATGTCGCGCAATGCACCGGTGGTGTAGCGGGTGGCGAATTCAGTCGGCGTGAGGCCGAAGGAAGCCAGGAGTCGGCCAACTCCTGCCGCGTCTCGGAACGTGTCGGCATCGGCGAGGGCAGTCCCGAACGAGCGAATCGCATCGCATAGCGAGGTCAGCTTCTCTTCGTTGATGACGCGGCAGCCGGTGGGTACTGCGGCCTTCTTGTCGAACATCGCCCGAGGGTGAATCAGAACGGGAGTCGCTACCAACTTTGTCCCGTACGTCTGGCGGAACCAGTCCATCGAGTTGGAAAGCTGTTCGGCGTGCTTCTTGTAGACCGGATGTGACTTCTTGACCTCGTTCTTGACCTCGATCACGTGGAACGAGCTATCGGTCAAAGCCCAAAGATTGTCCGGGCCCCGGCCGGTATCGCGTTCCGGGCGCTGGCCAGCAAAGCCGAGGTGCTCGGCAAGGCCTTGCCAGGCCTCCTCGAAACCCTCTGAACGAGCGCTCCAAGACAGATCACCAAGCAAAGCGTTTACGCCAAGAAGCAAATCGTTCCCCGAGCTATAAAGTTGCTGAAGGGTGGCGGAGGCAGTGGCACCTTGCTCCAGCGTCGGAGTCGACAACTTCTCGTACTGGACGCCGTCCATCGGGCGCAGCGTGCTCCGGTTCTTGCGATTGGCCGCCTTCTGGGTCTGTTGCGCCTGAGCGGGATTGACGTGATGCTCGTATGCCGCGTACTGCTGCAGCACATAGCCTTCTTCGGCGGGTCCGGTAGTCGCATCGACTGCACGCTGCATCGAGGTACGAGCGTCGTTGAAGTCGCCAGCAATGGCGTGCTCGAATGCTTCGCGGCTTGCCACTGAGAGGTCGCTGACGTTCGCGCTTCCGTATCGCAAGGGGGCTAGTGTTGCTCGGCTGATGCCCAGCCAGTCGGGATCACGACCTAGGCACTGGAGTGCTGCGGCTTCGAGGGCGTCTAAGCCAGTTCCCTCGAGCTGTGTGGCAACTTGCTCCGATAGGTCGAGCTGAGCGCGAGTGGCGGGTGAGAAACATCCGCGCGCATCAGAGCCGTGTAACCGCTCCGCCAACCGGTTGCCGAGCAAGAACACGACGCAGTGGTCGTCGTTCGATCGCGTGGCTCGTCCCATGCCCTGCTCCAAGCGCTGCACTTGGCGAGCGATCAGCAGTTCGGAGCCGGCAAGCTGGGCCTGATCAATCCGTTCTGTGCCCGACATTGCCTCTGGAAGGCCGTCCACTACCAGGACATGGCACGCGTCCCCCGGAAGATCTACACCGTCGTACCGGTTGACAAGCACCACAAGACCGATTCGAGGATTAAGACGCAGCTGTTCTACGCCTGTCGTCAGGTTGTTCTTGTCGAGGACGAGCTGCGCGTGTGGCTGCCAGTAAGCAGCACGGCGCTGGCTCGGGACGATGACCACGACATTGCGATCCTTCGCCAGCCGGACAATCAGATCACGGATTTCATCTACGGACGCGGACGGATGTGTCTGCTGCGGCACCAAGATCAAGCGGTCTCCGATGTCGCCAGCGCTGGCGGGCGTGATCGGATCGGTGACCGCGTCAGGCTGTGCGCCTAAGTGGCTGACCAGGATGCCATCGTCGGCCAGTGTCGCGGTCAGATAGATGCGTCGCTCAGCTTGGCCGAAGCCAGTGACGACGTCGGAAGGCAGGCATGGGGCCTCGATTTCAAGTGCCTCCGAGGTGAAGACCGCTCTGCAGATCGGAAGGGCATCGGCGATAAGAGGCCACGAAAACTGAAAGTCTTCCTCGGACGCAAGGTTCTGCAGCGTGGCCAAGACGTCTCGCTGTTTTTCGGTCCACGACCAGTAAGGGACTTGTTGCACGCCGGTGCTCGACTTAGATTCGAGCGCCGCAAATCCGGCGGGGGATTGGTCCTCCAGGGCGGGTGTAAACAACTCGAACAGCTTGTTGTACGCGTTGTGCGAACTTGGGATGGTCAGTCGGAAGGCTTGTTCTGCCTTGCTCAGGCAGGCATGCGCGTCGTCGATGATGACAGTGTGTGGCCTCTGGGCGGACGGAGACCTCCCGGCGCTTCCGCCCACGCCGAATACAGATCTACCGTTGAAGAGCTTCTGGAAGGTGTCGACCAAGATCGCGCTGCCTTGCGAGTAGGCGAAGAGCTTCGGGTCGTTGACCACGGGGATGCCCAGCCGTCCCGCTTCAGCGATGACCTGGTCGACGAGATACCTGTCGGGCACGAGGTAAGCCACGGGGCCCTTGCCGTCGGCCAACGAGCTCTTCGCGATCAGAAGGCCGATCAAGGTTTTGCCACCGCCGGTGTTGAGTTTGACGACTATGTCGCGCTGCGTTCGACGGTTGAACCATTTCTCAAGCACTTGGTCTTGCGGTCCACGAAGGAAGTTCATGCCGCTGGGCTTGGTTGGAAGGGCGTTGAAGATGTCTCGCGGGTCGATTAGCGAACCGGCCCCTTGAGACTGGTTGAGTGCGTTGAAGTTGATGGACACGTAATTGCTCCCTCCCGTGTCGATCCTGACAGCATTCTTGACACGGGAATGCGGGTTTGGCGCATCTGGTTCGCGGTGCTCGGCGTGATGTACTCAGATCGCGAGATGCTGACGCCTGCGGGTCGCAGCTGATGAGCTCCGTACGTGACAAGATTCCTCGCATGACGGACAGCACCACGCCTCAAGAGCACGTATTCGTGATCATGCAGATCGGGAGCAAGGAATCCCTCGAGCGCAGGCGGGCAGATGAGGTCTTCACCTACGTGATCAAGCCGGCCCTGGAAGCTCGAGGATTAGAAGCCAGGCGCGCGGACCTCGACGTCTCGCCGGGGTCGATCACGCAGAAGCTTTTGAAGGACCTCGTAGAGGCCAAACTCGTCATCGCGGACCTTACAGGCCGCAATCCCAATGTCTATTACGAACTCGGTATCGCACACAGCTTTGCTAAGCCGCTCATCGCGATCGCGGACTCAGTCTCAGGGCTTCCTTTCGACAACAAGGATGAGCGGGTCATCGAACTTGGCGAGTACCCCGAGTCGGGGCTCCCGGTCGCAAAGGTTGAGTCGACCAAGAAGATCCTCAACGAAGCGCTCGACATCGTCCTTGCAGAAGGCTTCGACGTTCCTACGCCGCTCAAAGAGGTTGCCGGAGCGCGCAGTCTTGATGCCCTGGCACCTAACGATCCCGTTGCGGCCGAGCTCGCCCAAATGCGCGAACTCCTCGAGGACGTGCGCGCCAAAGTGACCCCGCGACGCGTAGTCCCCGCGTCGATGCAGCACGACTTCAACGCACTCCGAGACTTCATGAAGGACTTCGTCATGGACGGAGTGTTGACCGCGCAAGACCTTAGTCCTTTGATCACTCCAGAGACGTCGGAGCAGTTCGACGCGTGGGTCCGAGACCTTCAGGAGCACGCCCCGGTAGCCAACAAACAGCCGAATGATCCCTGGTCTTCCCAGCCCACCTCAGCCCCACCGTGGACCACGCCGGCAACTACATCCAACTTCGGAAGTAGTGCACCCTCTGAAGAGCCGCCGTTTTAAACGAGTCATGAATCTAGGTCAGGCTCCCACCCAGTGAAGCGGCAGCCATGATCGCGAGGAATCGCACGTTAATGCTCATACGCATCACTCCGTTTAGAATCATCTTGAGAACACGAACCATCTTCAGACACAGTTTGATTTCGTTGCTCAGACTCAGCGTTACGAATACGACCACGCCGACGTGCGGAATCGAACCGCAACAAGACCCTGACCTAAAACCACGATTCAATTGAGAGGATTCGACCCTAACGTGATTCGACTGGGTTTGGCGACGGTCACGGGCGTCCGCGGGTGGCCAAACCCGTACCTGTCGGCGGCGGAGCATCCTTTAGCTCAGCGCCTTGCAACGGCGGCGGACTACCCGACTACTTCTGTACCTATGACGAGGCCGGCAACGCCACGAGCGAAGACAGCGCGCGCTTCCACGGTCATAAGCTGTAACTGCCAACCTCAGTCCGAGCTGCCTTCGCCATCAGGTCGCTCCACACTCTGCAAGGTCGTGTAGCTGCGCGTCGGCGTCCAGGGTGTCGACGCCGCCCTTAGCCGGCCGACACGCCGTGCCATTTAATGAGATCTCGAGCGCAGTATCGGGATGCAACTTGCGGCGGGTCGTAGCGCGAGGGTTGGGACGACCGCCGACACTAGAAGCCGGCAACATCAGGCCGGAAGCCAGTTCGCCCCTGAGACGGCGACCTTTATTGGATCGGTCGGCGACGAAAGGTGCGTTGGTGGACAAGCCGCGGGACCTCATCGCGAATGGGAAGGATCTGACCCCAGGCATGCTCGAGCAGTGTCTCGTCGATGCTGAGGACTACTACACCGCGATCATCGATCTCCGTTACGTCGGGTGGATCGAGCCTTACAGCTTGGTGGCTCTCGCCGTGTTCGTTCAGTCGCAGACCCTGCAGGACCGGCTCCCTCGCCTCACTGCTCCCTATGACCATACGAAGGCCAATTACCTCGCGCGGATGGGTGTCGGAGAGATGATCGTTTCCTTCGGCGGTCAGCACGATCTTCCCCATGTCCGCCGCAATGACGTCGGTAGCGCTCTCCTCGAGTTGAAGCGGTTCGACTCCGAGGAGGCCGCGGACGAGCTTGCAGTGATGGTCTACGACAAGGTCGTACACACCGACCCGGTCGCGGCGAGCGCCCTCCATCAGTCGATTAGTGAACTCGGACAGAACGTGGAGCAGCATTCGGGCAGGTCCAATGGCTTCATCGCTGCCCAGACCACCTTCAAGGACAGTCGTGTCACCTTCGCGATTGGAGACGCCGGCATGGGCCTTCTTGGGTCGCTCCAGGCCATGGGCTTCGGTGACGATGAGGACGTCCTCGAAGCGGTCATGCTCGGTGGCGTGACCAGCACCGGCGACGCGGGTCGCGGAAACGGATTCCGGACCGCGAGGGATCTTCTGACCGGCAAGGGAGGATCCCTCTACGCCCAGACCGGCGTGGCAAGCCGCAAGGAGTTCGCGAACGGCAGAGTTGACGCGGCTCGCCACCCCGGCATGTACGTGCGCGGGACCCTGCTTCAAGGTGCGGTGGACTACTGAAATTGCAGGCGAAATCGGTGCGGCGGAGCGCGGCGACGGTCTTCCTCAGGTAAGTTCCTGTCTAGGCCTCAGGCTAGGCTTATGCTAAGGCGGCAGGCTAGCGAAGAGCGAAGGGAGCCGTCACCATGACCGAGATGACACTTCCCCGACTGGTCGGGAGCCGTAAGGCTGCCCGCAAGATCGTCGAATCCGCTGACGGCCCGTTCGCCGGCAGCATCGTTGTGCTCAACTGCCGTGAGCTTCGCTCCGCACCTCAGTCTTTCGCGGACGAGATCGTGGTGGCCACCCTCATCGACGGCCACGCCGTCAGCCTCACCCTGAAGGACGCCTCAGCAGAGTTCGAGGGCTACATCCGCGATGCGGCCGCCAGGCGCGGTCTTCCCGCGGACAGCATCGCCTCGATGCGTTCCTCAGACCTCCAGTTCTAGGCGTCGAGTCCTCGCAGCTCACGTGCGATCTCAGCACGGAGCGCGTCCCACGCTTCGACTTCCTGGCTAGGAAGGACCTCTTCGGCGCCAGGCCAGGCGAGGTCCGCAGTCTCGCGCCACTGCTCGTACCTGATCCGCACCGCGTCGCTCCGGACGCGGTCAATCGCGATCCCCAGCCGGCTATCCAGCTGATCCCATTCCGTTGCCTGGTCTAAAGTCATGACGTCGTCGCCGATCCTCATCAGCAGGCCACGGTAAGCGAATAGGGCCTCTTGGAGCTCGTACAGGGCCTTCAGCTGCGACGCGACCTTCCGTGCCCGCTTGTCGCCAGCCAGCTTGACCAGCCCGCCGACCAAGGCGCCGGCCAAGCCACCAGCGAAAGAGGCCGCAACAGCCAGCGAAGAGATCACCGAAGTGTCCTCCTTCGCGGCCGTCATCAGTTCGCTGAGCACGCGATGATCCTGCCACGAGAACGCGACAATCCTGGAGGTATGTGGATAAGCCTGTCGTGATCTTGGGGCGCCGGTCCAGCTATATATCCCGACTCATGGCGCTGAAGTCAGCAGAAATTGCACTGGACTAACCCCGCTGCGCTCGACGTGACCGAAGGGCGGATGGCCAACTTCAAGCGTGGGCCGCGATCTAGGTGGGGAACGTGACGCACCATCTTCGGCGCACTCGACCTAACGCGGCATATGACCTGTGTCGGTCTGACACGGATCACAAACAGAGCAGTACTACCATCGCGTGATGCTGCTCCACGAGCTCGACGAACATCCCAGACGACTGCTGATATCCGCGGGGATACAGGCACGTCGATGCCTTGAGGACTACGGAAGCAGGGACGACGCCGCCCGAGCCGCATCAGCCGCCGGCGTCGCGCTCGAGCACGCGGCCAAGGCTTACCTGGCGCACCTACATCCCACGCTCATCGCCGCCCCGTCTCAGACCCTGTTCGACACCCTCCTAGTCCTGTCGGGTCACCCGACGCTCAGCAGGCGTGCTACTGCGGGTGTGCGGACCGTGAGCGGGGTGATTGCGTGTGAGCGAGTCTCGGCGGTTCTGCCGACATTCAGGTTCGCCGCGGCCGATCGATCGGTGTTCGCGGCTAGAGACGGAGCGCTGCACTTCGCGGTAGCCACACCCTTGGCATCGCAGCGCGCGGCGAAGATCATGGTCCGCCTGATCGAGCCAATACTCATCGCCCTCGAGATCGACCCGGCCACGTTCTGGAAGGGCTACCACTCGACCGCTACTGCCCTCCTTGACGAATCCGCAGACGAGCTGCGCACCGCCGTCGATGCGAAGCTCGTGACAGCGAGACAACGCTTGCAGGCAAGGCTAGCGGGGTTCCACGGAGCACAACGCGAAGCAATGCTCGAGGTCCTTCGCCGGCGCTCGACAGGATCCGTCGACTATGACGACACCCGCGAATGCCCAGCGTGCGGCGAGGAGGGAGTGCTCACGTGCTCAGTCGAGGATGAGGGCGAGCCGGAGGTCGAATACGAGCGGCTCGGCGAGGAGGAGTACACCTACACCGCTTGGATCGCGCGGGTTGCGTACCCAGTCGGGTTCGAGTGCCCCGTGTGCGGGCTCGACCTGGAGTACCGAGAGCTTGAACCCTTTGACATGGAAGAAGGCATCGAGATCGAGGGCCGAGACGTGAGCGACGAGCTCGAGCGCTACTTCCGCGACGCCGACTGACCCCGCGCGAGGTGGTGACTAAGCCGGACCGCGCATCCATCGCTCAAGGTCGTCTACGTGGATACGCCACCTACCCCCTTTGACGCGTTGACCGGCGACGAGCTCACCCGACTGGCACGACTTCACCACGAGATCCGCGCTACAGCCGACGTGCTCCGCAGGCTCCTTTGGGGTTGAACCAGTACCGCTTGTCGAGTGGTCCAGGGGAGCGAGGGGCAGCATCCCTGACCGGCTCGGGTGGCTCGGGCAGTCGCGCACGTGCGTAGCTAACCTTCGCAGCTTCGGCCGGTAGCGCCGCGGCGAACACCTCCGCATCAGCAGGGTCACGTGTCGACCACTCGATGGTCGGCGCCTGCGGGATCTCGTACCGGATCCGCACCTCGAAGCCGAGGCCGCTTGCGATCAGTTCTGTGCGTGCTGAGTCATGCTCACCGATCCTCCTCCCAAGACACGGCTCGGCCGGACCCGGCACGCCAAGAAGCATCATGGCCGGATCAGATGACCCTCTAGACCAGGTCGGGCGGGCACAGGATGGGCCCAGTCAACCTCGAGTCAAACCGAGCGAGATGGGGCTAGGTGATCTTGAATGACTGATATTTCAGGGTCTATCCGCGTCAGCGCAGGTCACAGATCCGCACTCATAGAGTTCGACCCCCCACCGGTCGACTCCAGACTATTCTGGCCGGGGTCTCGACCATCCTCGTCGCAGGTCGCAGGTCGCAGGTCGCAGGTCGCAGGTCTCAGGGCCGCGGTGCCGTCGGCTGCCCATGCAGCCGAACCACTCGCCGCAGACCGCACGACGGCGACGATCGACGTCAACCGGCAGGCGTACAACTGCGACGAGCCCGTTTGCTCGAGGCCGAGGGCGGCGAATGACAACTCGACCGCCTTCTTCAGCTCTGATTGAAGAAGTCCTCGGCAGCTACGCGAATGCGCGCCAAACGCTTGGCTACGGCGCAGTGGTTGGCGTAGCCAAGGATTTCGGCAATCTCGGACTGAGAGGTGTAATCCCCTAAGCTTCCGAAGGTCGGAGGTAAGAGCGAGATTATGCGATACGTCACCGCGCCAGGAAGGCGGCAAAGCGCCGTCTGAGAATCGCGTACCGCCCCTCAAGACTTGTGCCGTCGTTGATGCTCCGATTCATTCGGTCGTATGCGTCCAGTTCAGAATCAGACCGATACGTGTTTGGCTGCTCAGCAGCTGCCTTGCGATTGCTGCGGCGTTGAGACTCGAACTGCACTAGGAACGGTCGAATAGACGCCACGTTTTCCGAATCAGCGGTGCGTACGAGCCAGTAGTAAGGAATGACTGACCCTTGCGTCCCAAGCAAGGAGTCCTTTGGTGTGAAGACAGTATTGAGGCGTTCAAGAACAGATGCGACCCGCTCAGCAGCGCGTTCAAAGTCGCTGGTCGGAGCATCCGACGAGTCAGCGTCGACCTCGTACCCTTCGGTCACGAAGCGGTCGATCACAGCCTTCTTGGTCTCCACAAGGCGGCCTCGGAATTCGACCAAGAGCATCTTGCCTGCAGCGTCGAGGTCCTGTCCCCGCACCGTCGTGAACCCGACTCGAGACTTGAAGAAGTCATCATCTGCCAACCGCCGGATGAGGGGCGGCACGACCCCGCGCATCGCATTTCGAATTTCCGGTCCGGTGAGGGTTTTATTACGATTGAGACGCACGAAGAGTTCGTTGATTTTGCCTGCTTCGTCCGTCACGACTGTCATTACGGACAGGTTGAAGTTGTCGAATCGGCGCGCGACCTTCGGGAAGTTTAGGCTCAGATCGCGGTAACTCAATCCCCCGAGTTCGAGGGTCGGGTCTGCGCCATACTCGAAGTCGCCTGCCAGAGTGACCCGGCCGTCGATAAAGTCAAGGATTGCCTCGAAGCGTTGCCTACCGTCGATTACCGCATATTGAAGATTGCTGACGTTCAGCGCGGAAGATCCGGCCGTGAAGTCGGCGAGGTACAACTTGGGAATGTCGTACTGGTTGAGGATCGAATCGATCAAATATTGCTTGTCTCCGAGACTCCACAACCCGCCACGGCGCTGGTAGGGAGGGCTGAAGTCGATGTCATCGCGCTGGTCGGCCCACCAACTGAGGGTTTTCGCTTCGAACTGACGAACGGCGAACATCACATGTACCCAAACTTTCGCTTCAGTTCCAGGGCGAGTCCCATTAGATCGGGGTAGATCATCGAGTCGGTGAACCCCATCGTTCCCAAGGCGTCCAGCATAGGGACTACGAAGTCGGCGGGGATGACATACCTCTTCAACGTGTCCTGAGCGGACAGTAGTGCGGCTTCTTCCTCCATAGGGGCCGTCCCTGTACCGAAGATCGTGAACACTCCCTTTTGTGCCGCTATTCGAGCGCTGTTGTACAGTCCGTACATGGCGACTGGGTGCTTCCGTCGCAGATTTCGGCTTCGGCCTGGGATGTAGCTTTCGAGTTCGGCCTTGTCGACAGATAAGATGTCGCCGTTGTAGGTGATGTCGGACAGTGCAAGCCGGTTCCATGCCTGAGGTTGAAGAGCCCAGACGCAAGCGTCCGCCGACGCCGCGCGTGTATGGGCGTCTATATGAGCCGAGGTCATCGCAAAGAGGAGCCCCAAGAACGGATTCTCGGTCCAGTCCAAGAGGCGAGTCGGGACGCCGAAATGCTGCATGAGGAACAAGGTCTCCCAGCTTCTCTCGTCAGCTGAGGTGCCCCGAAGCGTGTGGTATGGAATCGATCGTTCCCGGAAGCGCTGATTCAGCTCATCCTCAAGATCTGCGTATTCGTCTGCGCTTTGCAGGCCAGGACGGCGGTACAGCGACGGCTGTAGTGAGTGTGAGACGTTCCCGCAACCGCGGTACCACGTGGGCTCCTCAGTGCCGGACTGTTCGATCGCCGCCGTGAAAGCGTGGAGCGAGTCGATTGTGATACTTGCGGGCTGGAGCATTCAGCGAAGGTATCGGGTCACGTCGCCGCGTGGGGCTAAATGTCTTGCTCGCGTGATCAGGTGTGACGTTAGGCCCGTGATTACGCCCTGCGTGATCCGTTTCGAAATAGCTGCTTGAACAGCGAACGTTCCGGGCAGGTCGAACGAGGGATGAGCGTGCTTTTCGGAGCATGGCTGGGCGGGCGGCAAGTCTGAACGACCCGACCTACCGCCCGAGGTAGGCCTGCTTTTGGATAGGCTCCCACGGGCTCTAGGATGATTGCTATCCGAACCGCGGACCGCGACGTCGGGTTCGGGAGAGAAAGAGGTCTATCCCACCTCAACCGTCTGCGAGCATCGACATGCGCCCGGCAATCTCGCGGTCTCGTCCTTGGCCGGCGTGTTGGTAGATGGCTGAACTAGCGATGGAGGAGTGGCCGTAGCGTTCGAGCAGTCTGCTTGGGTGGCGCCCGCGTAGACAGCTCGAGTGACGGCGTGGTGGCGTAGTGCGTGCCATTTGAGCAGTGGTTGGCCGATGGTGGTGCGGGCGCGGTAGAACCCGGAGCCTTTGGATGCGTTGGCGCGGCGGATGCCGGCGTCGGATTTCGGGTCGTCCTCGTGGGCCAGGACGGTGCCGTCGGGTTGCTCGGAGCGGACGACGGAGCGGCGGACGAACACGGTCGCGGCGGTGATCTGGTTCTGGTCGTTACGGACGATGGCCAGGTCGGATTTGCGAAGGGCGAAGAGTTCGCCTTCGCGTAGTCCGCACCAGGCTGAGATCAGCACGGCGAACGACCGCTGGGGTGGCATGGCTTGGGCGAGCAGAGCGACTTCGGCGGCGGTGAGCAGAATGGTGTCGCGTGCTTTGGCGCGGGTGTCGCGGCCTTTCCTCTTGCGGCGGGTACGGGCAGCGGGATTGAACGTGATGAGCCGTCTTTCGACCCCGAGGCCAAGGACGGCACGTAGGAGATCTTCTGCTTGTTCGCGTTGGCGCGCTCCGGGCGGCAGGGTGGTGCGCCAGGTGGCGACGTCGGTGGCGGTCAGCTCGGTGACTGGTTCGGTGCCGGTGCTGTGCCGGACGAAGCGGTCCCATTGGTAGGTGTAGAGGTCGATGGTGCCTCGCCGCAGGTCGCCTTCGTCGAGGTAGCCAGCGAACAGGTCGTTGACCGTGATCGCGCCGACCGTCGATGTCTTGGTGGCACGTTACTTGTCGGCGGGGGAGAGCCACGTCCCTTGCAGGACCTCCTGGCGAACTGTGACGAGGTGAGCGTCAGCATCGACCAGGGCGTCGAAGGTGTGTGGTGCTGAGTATCGGTGGTCGTCGGGTCCGACGTACCGGGCATCGCGGCCTGGTGTTGGCGTCCTCGAGCTGCAGCTGCTCGGCCCGCCGCGGTTGCCAGTCAGCGAGGGGTGCGGCCATGTCAGCGATGAGCGTCTGGATGCCGCGGCTTCCCGACGCGATCGCACGTCGACAGCTGACGAATGCGAACCTAGGCACGAGTCGGTCCAACGCACCTGCACCTTCAGCTAGATGCGACCTTGTCCCGCCGGGCGATTGAACTACGCCGCCGTCGGCTCGGATGGACCGCCTCGTGGTCTGAGTGACGCAACGTGATCTCGTTAAGTTTTCGCCGGATTTCCTTGCCGAAACTCTAGACAGGGTGTCTACTGATTTTCACTTGCTCAGTGATGCAGTCCGCTGAGTACTGAGACGCTTATCTGTGACTCCGTCATCGGTCGACGTCTAACCCGCGCGGAGTCTCATATGAATACCCTTCTCAGTCCTTCCCGTTTCCCTCCTGCGGGTCGGCGCCCTCGTCGTCGTTCTGTGCAGCGTGTGGTGTCTGTCAGCGCCATGCTGGCGGTTATCGCTACGGCCCTGATCGCCGTGGAAACCCCCGCTTCCGCTGTCCCAAACCCGACTCCGGCCGCCGGGCAGCGAGCAAACGCAACCACCTTGGATTACGCGATTTCCGGCACGGCCGGCCTCTCTGTCGACGTTGGCACCGGCAACGCGCTCTTCACCGATCAGCTGATCACTTTGCCCGGCGTGACCGCCGATGTCCCGGTGAGCCTGTCGTACAACTCCAGCGTCTGGGGTACGTCGACGCCATCAGCTGTGACGGGCACGAACGGGTCCGGGTGGGCAATCACCGGCTTCGATAACCGTCTGGTGCAGAACGCTGACAACAGCGTGACCTTCTACGGCCCGGGCGGACTGACCGGCGTCTTCGCGGCGAGTGGCACGGCGTACACGGCCCCGGCTGAGTACAAGGCGGACCTGGTCAAGACCGGCACCACGGGCTGGACGCTGACCGATCACGAGTCGCAGACGAAGCTAACGTTCAACGCGTCCGGTCGTCAGACCAAGGCGCAGGACCGCAACGGCAACGCCACCACGTTCAACTACACGAGCGGCCTGCCGTCGAGCATTGTCACCTCACGCGGCACGACCGCCACGGCGACCCTGACGATCGCCACCGTCGCTGGTCGGATCACGAGCTTGACGCAGACGTCCGGGTCGCTGACCCGCACGGTGGGCCTGTTCTACACCAGCGCCGACAAACTCGAGTCGGTCATCGACACCGAGGGCGGTGAGACGACTTTCTATAACCCTGCCGCCGATGACGGCAAGGTTGTGCGGATCACCGATCCTAAGAACGCCACCACGACGCTCGGGTTCACTGGCACGAAGGTCGCTTCGATTGCCCAGTCCAACGCCGCTGGTGCCGGTACGTCCACGACCCGTCTGACGTACCCGACATCGACGCAGACGCTCGTTGCGGACCCGACTACGAACCAGAGTGCCTCGGTGGCATCAGTGCCTCACACGACCTACAACCTGACGGCGACGGGAGCCCGGGTCGCGTCGGTCACTGACGCGAACGGACATTCTCAGTCGACCACATACACTGCTCTCGACCAGGTACAGACTTCCACTTCTGCTGCAGGTGGCACCTCGACGAACACCTACGGAGCCAACGGCGCCGAGTCGCTGACCTCAGCTGCGACACCTGGCGGGGCCACCGGGACGGCGACTTACGGCAACACCGGTGTTAACGCCTATCTGCCGTCGTCGACGACCAGCGATTCAGGAAACGTCCTGAACTACACGTACAACGGTGCCGGCAACCAGCTCACTTCGGCGCAGGGAGTGACACCGCAGGCCAAGGTCAGCTTCAACAGTGACGGCACGCCCGCGACCTCTTCGTCGCCGGGCGCAGCGGCCGGTGTGCAAACGACATACACCTATAACGCGACCACCAAGAACTGGACCGGGCTCACGCCCGTCAGCGGGTCGAGCCTTGGCGGCCGGGCCTACACATGGGACGCCTTCGGACGTCTCGCGACCGCCACGGACGGTCGCGGAAACACGATCACGTACACCTACGACAAGCTTGACCGGATCACCAAGGTCGACTACTCCGACGCCGGAACTACCGACGTCACGTTCACCTACGACGACAACGGGCAGATCCTGACCCGCACCGACGCGTCAGGCGTTAGCACCTACACGTACGACGACCTCGGCAACACGCTCACCACGGTCAACACCGCCGGCGGCGGGACCAACACCTACACCTATGACAAGGCCGGCAACATCGCCTCGCAGACCGATGCGCACGGAACAACCAACTATCACTACGACGACGCCCTGCAGCTGGACTACATGATCTACCCGCAGGGCGGCAGCACCTCGCAGATGTCGTTCGCGTACGACAGCGACGGGCGCCGCACCGACACTTGGTTGAAGTCCAACGCCACCAACACCACCTGGTCGGCGCACACCCGCACAACCTACGACGCATCCGGCCGGGTCAGCACCGTGAAGTCCGATCGCGGACCCGCCACCGCCCCGACCGCGGTCATCGATTTGACCTACTGCTACGCCGCCGGCACCACACCCGCGGGCGGATGCAACAGCTCGCCCACGACGGACCGAGGAAATATCCAATGGATCAAGAACACCGTCAACGGCCAGGCCACTGCGTTCACCTACAACGCCGACAACCGGCTCACCAGCTCCGCGGTTACTGGCGGCTCTAACCCGCGCACCTACAGCTACACGTACGACGCGGCTGGAAACCGGCTCACGTCAGCAGTGACGGGCGCCAGCCCGTCGTCGCAGACACTGACGTACAACGCGGCGAACCAGATTTCGGCTACCGGGTTCACCTATGACGGGGCAGGGAACCAGGTCGCAAAGCCGGGTAGCATCACCTCGACCTTCAACACGGCCGGCCAGATGAAGACCCGCACCGCCACCTCCGGCGGCACCGGGAACACCACCTACACCTACGCTGGCACCGACCAGAACGAGCTCACCAAGGCCACCACAGCCGGAGGCGATCAGTACGAGTTCACGTACGGCGTCGCGGACCAGAACGGTCTGCCGGTCATCCAGAAGGTCACCCGCACCTCGGGCGGCACCGCTGCCAGCGCGTACGTGACGCACGACAACACCGGCCTTCCCGTCATGCTGCAGACCAGCACCGGCCAGTCCGCCATGTACGTCTACGACGGCCAAGGCAACCCGGTCAGTCTCACGACCGAGACGTCGGGGACGAGTTACCTGTATGAGTTCGACCCCTACGGTGGCGCCACCACCACCCAGAACTCCGGCGGCACCGGCTACCCGCAAAACCCGTACATCTACGGCGGAGGCCTTCAGGATCGCTCCACCGGACTGATCAAGTTCGGCCAGCGCTGGTACGACCCCACCACCGGCTCTTGGGTCCAACAGGACGCTCTCAACGCACCACTCGACCCGGGCAACGCCAACCGGTGCTCCTACGCCGCCGGTAACCCCGTCAACTACACCGACCCTCTCGGCCTCGGCATATGGAAGAAGATCAAGAAGGTCGCCAAGAAGGCTCTCAAAAAGGGCACGAAGGTCTTGGCCGGCCCTCTGTGCCTCGCATACTCCGACAAGGATGAGGGATCGTGGCTGAATCCGGAAGATTACTTGAAGGCCGCTGTCGGGGCAGGGTGGATTCTTCTCAAGTGCTCCGCACTTGGAGTCTTCATCCCCTAAGAGTCACTGCCAGCAACTTGCCCACGTCGCGCTACCTTGAAGGCACGATGAAATGGCGACTACGCCATAATCCAACGCAAATCGGGATTTGACCCTATGACTGCTACTGGGATGCTGAAATGATCCGGACTACGTTATCTCGTCGCAGGTTGCTCACGGTCGGCAAACTTCTCATTTTGTTGGGCCTGATTGCCGACATAGTCTTCGACAAAAATGGCTATGACCCCGATGGTTTCATGGGCATTGTCCGGATAGTCGCACGGACGATAGCTATCGTGGCCGTCGCTCTATGGATTTACGTGGGTTTGCGACAACGCCGCCACGAATCCCGTTCCGGTTCGAGGTACACAGACTCGGAAGGCCCGTAGAGAGGTAGAGGTCGGTCTCTTCAGGTGCAGAACCTAGTCTTGCCGTCAGACTGATCCTCGTCTTTGCCGCGCCCACGTCGAAGGCTTCGGCCGGCGCCTAGTTCGAGCTCGGCAGGACGTGCCGTCTGAGCTCGATCCTGGAGCTCAGACGTGATTCCTGTCCGGTCAGAGAAGTTGTCTCGACACGATGACGGCACCTACCAGGACTAGCGCGTGTCCCTGCTCGTTGCCTGATACAACACCGCGACATTTCATAGGCGACAGCATCTTCGAAGGAGCAATCATGGCACCCCGACAAAGCGACGGGGGCTGGTCGGACACCTACAGGGGGATGGTCCGTGATCGCGCGTACCCAAGGCTCCCATCTTTGGCGCGAGCAGCCAGGACGAACTGTGGCGCCAGATCGAGGCCACGACGTCGACGCCCAAGTTGCGACGTGTCCGGCGTTACCGGCCAGAGCTACCACGAGCAGGGACGTAATCCGTCTTTACAGTGAACTTGAGCCGGCCGGCCTATCGCGAGATCCCGGCTGATCCGCGATTACTAGCAGCGACATGCGCCGCGCAACCTCGGCGTCACGGCCAGCAGCGGCATGCTGGTAGCGGAGCGCCGCGCCAGGAGTTGAATGCCCGAGGCGACCCATGAGTTCGGCTAGCGTCGCTCCTGTCTGAGCCGCTAGGACGGCACCGGTGTGGCGGAGGTCGTGCTCCCGCAGCGTAGGCCTGCCGGCGGCGATTCTTGCCGCGTAGAAGCCGTGTCCTACCCGCGTCGTCTCCTTACCGGTCTGACGATTGCGGGACACGTTCGGCGCTTTGCCGTAGAAGGTGCTGGGTGCAAGGTGCGTGCCTGAGGTGGACGGAAACAGGAGTGCGTCGGCCCGCACCCCGGTGAACTCGCGAAGATGGTCTTCGACAAGCGGTAGCAGGTGCGGTGGGATGACGACGTCACGAATGCCTGCGTCGCTCTTGGGTCGCCCGATCACAAACTCGCCGGTGCCTTCCGTGAACACTCGCGTTACGGCGCGGCGGACCTTGACCACGCCGTAGGTCGGAGTTTCGCCGTCATGCTCAATCAGGATGTCACTGCGACGGAGTTCGGTGAGTTCACCCCATCGCATCGCACACCAGCTCGCGAATAGGACCAGCAAGCGGTGGCGCTCAGGCATAGCTGACACGAGAAGCTCGAGTTCTGCGACAGAGAGCACCACCGGATCATGTACCCGCTTGGCATTGCCGGCGCCGCGTACGCGACATGGATTGGCATCGAGTATCTCCTCGGAGACTGCGGTTGTGCAGATCGCTCGTAGGAGGCTGTACGCATGCGCTCGGATAGTGGGTTTGTCCACGAGTAGCGATGCGTGCCACGTGCGGACGGCCGTCGGAGCGATGGCCCGCACCTCCGTGTTTCCGAACGTTGGGAGGATGTGCTCCTCGAGCAGGTTCCGGTAATGGGACCTCGTGCGGCCCGTCAGGTTGCGTCCCGCAAGCCAAGCATCGGCATACGGCCGCAGAGTCAGGCGATCGCGGACGGCCGCTCGTTCGCGATCGCGTTTCGCGACGGCTGATTCCCACTTTCCATCGTCGATCTGAGCTTGGACCTTGCGCAAGTACGCCTCTGCGTCTCCGATGTTGTCGTACGTGCGGGGTGCTGTGTGACGCTGCTCGTCTGGTCCGATGTAGCGGACTTGAATACGGCCCGACGGCAGCAGGCGGAGCGTGCCGAATGCAGCTCGCCCGACCTTCTTGCGTCGGTCCAGAGCGATTCGAAGCTTTTTCGTCTCACCCTTCTCGCGGCGCTCGCTAGGTGCCATTCGCTTGATCCTTCTACTCGTGCCCTCTGCGTGCCCTAAGGGTTGGGCACGAATGGGAATCCATGTCCCGTTGTGTCACGACTCAAGAATAACTTCGCACTCCAATAAGAGGGAAGATGTCAATGGTTTCAGAGTGTTCCCAATGAGGAGGATTCAGATTCGAACCCAGTATCGCCCACAAGTGCAGATGCCCTCCAACTGGAGGGCATTTGTCGTATCTGCGTGACACGGCGACGCGTCGGTGACCGGTGGCGAGAGACCTCGCTGGAGCTAGTCGGCGGGGACCGTCATACGAGCCCGGCCATCGTCCGCCGGGTGGACGAGGACTGGCGGGTACGAGTCGTAGTCCATGCACCGCGACCATCCCCAGCGGAAGCCACACCTGGCTGTCGTGCCACGAACCGACGACGACGGCTCTGCCGGGCCCTCCTGCGCTGCGGACCAGAACCGCAAGGCCGGCAGGGACCAGGGCCATCACGACCAGCAGGTCCCGCTTGGAGGCCTTCCACCAAGGGCGGCGCGGAGGTAGGGGGATCTCGACGGCTGGAGCCGTGCCGTACGGACGCAGCACGCGCGCGGCTGTGGGCTCCATCGAGTCATTGTGCCTCGTGCGCCGACTGGCTGAGGGCGTAGCCACGGGCTGTCAGTACCGCACGGAGCATGGTGACCCCGTGCCGTGCGACCATGGAGTGACTGCAACTTGCGGTTACACCGAGGCGACGGCCGTGACGGACATCCCGAGTCTCTCCACCTTGGGAGACCTGTCGTGCCTGTCGACCAATGCGTGCGCTCGGCCGACGTCCTCGAGGCGCTCGACGACGACGCCCTGACGGCGCTGGCCCGCGAGGGTGACACCGGCGCCTTCGCGACGTTGTACGACCGGCACCTCTACGGGGCCAGGCGGCTCGCGCGTCACCTGGGTCAGGGGGAGGACACCGACGACGTCGTCGCGGGAGCCTTCGAGCGCATCCTCGACCTCCTGCAGCGGGGCAAGGGCCCCGACCATGCCTTCCGGTCGTACCTGCTGACCACCGTGCGCCACGAGTGCGGGCGGCGTGCCAAGGCGGCCCAGCGCGTCCGCCCGACCGATGACGAGTCGCAGATCGACAGTGCGGTGCCTTTCAACGCGGGGCGTCTGGACGGCTTCGAGGCGTCGGCGATCCGAGCGGCGTACGAGTCGCTGTCGGTCCGATGGCGTCAGGTGCTGTGGCACATCGACGTCGAGGGGCTCACGCCCGGCGAGCTGTCCGAGGCCATGGACCTGCAGCCCAACAGCGTCTCCGCCCTGGTCTACCGGGCCCGGTCGGGCCTGCGCGACGCCTACCTGCAGCAGCACGTCGGTGCGCCGGCCGGCCACCTGGCGGCCGCCTGCTCGGAAGTGCGGTCGCGACTGGCGAGCATCGTGCGGCGCACGGCGTCGGTCCGTGACCAGGAGCGGACGCACGCGCACCTTCGTGCCTGCGACGACTGCATGCGCGTCTACCTCGAGCTGCGCGAGGACGACCTGACGGTCGGGTGAGTCGACGTGTGACCCGAGCGGGTCCTCAGCGACGGCCGAACAGCAACCTGAACGGTCGTGCCGCCAGGGTCAGCAGCGGCTTGCGACCGTGCAGGAAGCCGAGTGGTCCGTCGGTGGCGAACGACCAGCGTCCCGTGGCGAGACCGAACCTCATGCGTCCGCCGACCGGCGAGACGAGCACGGCGCCGTCACGGTCCTGCGCGATGCGGAAGCCGGCGGGCAGCGGCCGGGGCAGCCGACGGACGCGCCCCAGTGCGAGCGATCCGATGCCGTGGGCGACGTACGACGCGTGCGGCACGACCTCGAAGTCCGCCAGCTCCTTCGGGATGGCCCACAGGTCGCGGCCGCCGTCGCGGGAGGCCGGGCTGTTGACCCAGATGTGCGTGATCGAGACGCGCAGTCGCCAGCCCTGACGCACCAGGACGGTGGCCATGATCTCGTCGTAGGTGAGGGGGCTGGGCTGCTCGTAGACGAAGAACGCAGCACCCACGATGCCCCGGCCGAACACCGTCACCGGCCGGGTGGCGGGGGAGTGCGGTGCCGGCAGGGCCCTGCGAGGGACGAGCCACGTGCCGATGTACGCGTGGCCGTGCAGGTCCCACGGCTCGGGCGGATAGGTCGTCATGCCCACTCGAAGGCGTCGGGCTGCAGCGTCTTGGTGCGCTGGGCGTAGGGATGGGTCGAGCCGGGCCAGTTCGACGTGATGCGGCCGGACGGGTGGCGGTACCAGCTGTCGCAGTGGGCCCAGACCGAGTGGCCGAGGCGTGTCTGCACGTCGAGGTCGTACTCCTCCTCGGCCTCCTGCGTGACCTGGACCGTGCGGTAGGAGCCGGCCACCAGGCGGTCGACGGCCTGGCGGATGTTCCGTGCCTGGGCCTCGAGCATGTAGATGATCGACCCGCCGCCCAGGTTGGTGTTGGGACCGTAGGACAGGAACAGATTGGGGAAGCTCGGCACGTAGATGCCGAGGTACGCCCGGGCGCCGTCCGTCCACTGGGTCGCGAGCTTCTGGCCGGCGACCCCCGTGATGTCGATCGACTCGAGGAACTCCTGGGCGTCGAACCCCGTGGCGTAGATGATGACGTCGACGTCGTGCACCGTGCCGTCACCCGACACGACACCGGTGGGCGTCACGCGGGTGATGGCCTCGTCGATGAGCTCGACGTCCGGACGCGCGATCGCCGGGTAGTACGTGTTGGCGAACAGGATGCGCTTGCAGCCGACCGGGTAGTCGGGAGTGAGCTTCGCGCGCAGGGCCGGATCCTTGATCTTGCCGGAGAGGTGCTTCAGGGCGGCGGCGCTGATGACCTTGCCGACCGCGGAGTCGTCGTCGAGACCGCGCGAGAACTGCTCGGCGATGCCCCACGAGCCCGCACGTTCGGCCTTGAGCGCGCCCGGCACATGACGCAGGACGGCCTGGTAGACGCTGCCGTAGGACTGGTCGGGCTTCGGCAGGATGTACGACGGGGTGCGCTGGAAGACCGTGAGGTGCTCCGCCTCCTCGGCGACGTGCGGGATGAACTGGATCGCGCTCGCGCCGGTGCCGACCACGGCGACCCGCTGGCCGGTCAGGTCGACGTCGTGCTCCCAGCGCGCCGAGTGGAAGGCCTCGCCCTCGAACGTCTCGACGCCGGGGATGTTCGGCAGCGCCGGCTGCGACAGCTGCCCGACGGCGCTCACCAGGATGTCGACGACCTGGGACGTGCCGTCGGCGAAACCGACCGTCCACGACGCGCCGACCTCGTCGAAGCCGGCCGTGACCACGTCGTGCTCGAGCTGGACCAGGGGGGTGATGCCGTACTTGTCGGCCGTGGCCCGCAGGTAGGCCAGGATCTGGCCCTGCCCGGCGTAGCGCGACGACCAGCCGGCGTACGGCTCGTACGAGAACGAGTACAGCGGCGAGGGGACGTCGCACGCGGCACCGGGATAGGTGTTGTCGCGCCACACCCCGCCGATGCTGTCGGCGCGCTCCCAGAGCCGCAGGTCGGTGTGACCGGCCCGCTGGAGCTCGATCGCGACGGACAGCGCGCCGAATCCCGAGCCGATGATGCCGATGGAGGTCATGACGTGGGTGCTTCCTTCCGGACGAACAGCAGGACGCTGTCGGTGAGCAGGTCGAGCGCCTCGGCGCGGGTGAACGTCCCGCGCTGGAGCCACTCGCGACAGACCGCCTTGGTGAGGGCGGCCGTCGGGCGCAGACGCGCCCTGAGGTGTGGCGTGTCGGGCAGGCCGAGCGCGTCGAGCACGAGCCGGGCGGCGCGGTCGTCCGCCTCGTCGACGACGGCCTGGATGTCGGAGCTGCCGTGCAGGTTGGCGGCCCCGCTCGCGGCGACCCACGCCTGCCCGTAGGTCGTGGCCGCGTCGAGGATCCAGTCCATCGTGAGCCGCGCGCGCTCGTCGAGGCTCTTGCCGTCGTAGTCGGGCAACGAGCGCTCGGGCATCAGCACCGACTCCCGCATGACGGCCAGGAACAGCTCGCGCTTGTCGCCGAAGTAGTGATTGATCAGCCCGCGGGCGACACCGGCGGCATCCGCGAGCTCGGCGGTCGACACGGCGTCGTAGGGACGGTCGGAGTAGAGCTCGCGGGCCGCGTCGATGATCTGCTGACGCCTCTCGGCGGGAGCGAGTCGTAGTCGTGGTGCGGCCATGCCGTCAGTTTGGTGGGCTATTGGCACAGTGTCAACAAGGGACGTATGCTGGGTCACATGGCTGAGCGCGAAGACTTCGACTACGACGTCCTGGTGGTGGGTTCCGGTTTCGGCGGGAGCGTCGCCGCCCTCCGGCTGACCGAGAAGGGCTACCGGGTGGGTGTCATGGAGGCAGGTCGGCGCTTCGCCGACGACCAGCTGCCCAAGAACAACTGGCGTGCCACGAAGTACCTGTGGGCCCCGTGGGCGCGCTGCTTCGGCATCATGCGCATCACGCTGCTGCGCGACGTCCTCATCGCGAGCGGCACGGGTGTCGGCGGCGGGTCGCTGGTGTACGCCAACACGCTCTACGAGCCGCTCGACGCCTTCTACCGCGATCGTCAGTGGGCGCACCTCGCCGACTGGAAGGACGAGCTCGCGCCGCACTACGCGCAGGCCAAGAAGATGCTGGGCGTCACGACGTACCCCGGCCACAGCCCCGCCGACGACCACCTGATGGCCATCGCGAAGGACTACGGCGTCGAGGGGACGGTCCACGCGACCGACGTCGGCGTGCTGTTCGGAGAGACCCCGGGCGAGGCCATCGCCGATCCCTTCTTCGGCGGCGCGGGCCCCGACCGCAAGGCCTGCATCGACTGCGGCGCCTGCATGACGGGCTGCCGCCACAACGCCAAGAACACCTTGGTCAAGAACTACCTACACTTGGCCGAGGGGGCCGGTGCGGTGGTGCACCCCATGACGACGGTGACCGACGTGCGTCCCCTCGACGGCGGCGGCTACTTCGTCAGCACCCGGCGCACCGGCAACGCGCTGCGCCGCCGGACGTTCACGGCCGAGCAGGTCGTCTTCGCCGGCAACGCGCTCAGCACGCAGCGCCTGCTGCACGAGCTCAAGGAGCGCTCGCTGCCGAAGCTGTCCTTGCGCATCGGCGAGCTGAGCCGCACGAACTCCGAGGCCGTCCTGACCGCGCGGTCGATGCGCAAGGAGGCCGACTACACCCAGGGCATCGCGATCACGTCGTCGTTCCACCCGGACGACCACACGCACGTCGAGGTCTGCCGGTACGGGCACGGCTCGAGCGCCCTGGGCCTGATCAATGCCCCGCTCGTCGACGGCGGCCACGGCGGGTCACAGCTCAAGGCCGTCTGGCGCGCCTATCGTGCGCTGGGCGTCAGGAGGGCGCTCGCGATCCACAACCCGCGGCGGTGGGCCGAGCAGTCGATCGTCGTCCTCGTCATGCAGACGCTCGACAACTCGATCACGACCTACGTCAAGCGGGGCCTGTTCGGGCGGCGCATGACGAGCAAGCAGGGCGTCGGCGATCCCAACCCGAGCTGGATCCCCATGGCCAACAAGGTCGCACGCGATCTGTCCGCCGAGGTCGGCGGCAACGCCGGCAGCTCGACGGCCGACCTGGCCGGCATCCCGATGACGGCCCACTTCATCGGCGGCTGCGTCATCGGCGACTCGCCCGAGACGGGCGTGATCGACCCGTACCAGCGGGTGTTCGGCTACCCGGGCCTGCACATCACGGACGGCTCGGCGATCACGGCCAACCTCGGCGTCAACCCGTCGCTCACGATCACCGCGCAGGCCGAGCGGGCCGTGGCCCTGTGGCCCAACAAGGGCGAGGCGGACGAGCGTCCCGCCGTCGGTGAGCCGTACGTGCGCGTCCCGGTCGTCGCCCCGGTCCATCCGGCGGTCCCCGCAGGTGCTCCGGCCGCGCTGCTGATCCCCGTGCCCAAGGTCCCCAGCCGCAGCCACGGCTGAGCCCGCGAGTGGTGCGGTCCGGTCTTCGTGCGACGGCGAGTCCGTCCGGGTCGCACCGCTCGAGGGATGGAATCGCCCCAAGACAGACTTCCTGTCACCTGAGCGATACGCTCCGGCGATGAAGACACTCGGGGGAATGGTCGCGCTGCTGCTCGTGCTGACGGCGTGCACCGGAGGCGGCAACAGCGAGCCGACCACGCAGGACGCGACACCCAAGGCGTCCGAGACGCCCGAGTCGCTGAAGCGCGACACCTCGCCCGCCGAGCCTGCCTGGACCGTCGACCTCGACGTCATCGGCCAGCCCGCGGTCGTCGGAACCGTGGCAGTCGTCATCTCCCGCGAGAGCGGGAAGCGGCTGGCGATCAACGGCATCGACACCGCGACCGGCACCAAGACCTGGTCGCACCCGTTCAGCCCGAACGACGTCGTGCCGGGCATCTCCCTGATCCCGCGCACGACGCGGACCGCAGCCGGCGAGGAACGTGTCGTCTTCTTCCTGGCACCCGACAAGCCCGGCACGGACGAGCGGGATCTCTACACCCCGATCGTCTCGGTGGATCCCGTCACGGGCGACATCGACCAGCGGTCCGAGCCCATCCAGGCGACGGAGGCCGCCTCGGCGTGCGACGACGGCACCGACGTGTGCGTGAACGGCGCCGAGGTCGGAGCGGACGCCTACTCGAACCTGCGCCTCGACCTCGAGAAGGGCACGCTCCGCGAGGGCGAGGACGGCGCCCCGAAGGACGCTCGGCTGATCGGCTCGGCCGGACTGTTCTCGACGAACGACCGTCCCGGGGAGAAGCTCGGCGTCCGTCGCGACGGCAAGACCCTCTGGAGCACGTCCCTCGACACCGTGTTCGGGAAGGGCTTCACGAGCGACAACGGCTGGGCCTTCGCCCACGAGACGGGGCCCGATCGGTACACGGGCTCCGTCGGTGCGCCGAACGACACCGTCACGGTCGGCGACGACGACGAGACGCCCTTCGTCTACGAGCTGTCGAAGCAGAAGCTCATCTCGTTCTCCGGCAAGGACGGCACCGTGGCCTGGAGCCGGGACGGCGCCGATCCCTGCTTCAAGCCGACCGACTTCGACGACGAGCAGGCGGTCGAGGTCATCGAGCATCCCGTGCGGTGCCTCGTCTCCGGCACCCTGTCGGTGGTCGACAACGTGACGACGACCGAAGGCGTCACGATGACCCTGGAGGGCTACGACCCCACGACCGGCGAGACCGTGTGGTCACATCGTGTCGCCGACGCGGCCGCGACGGCGTACTACGACGAGACGCCACGCGTGCTGATCCGCGACGGCGCCACCGTCGTGACGACGCTCGACGACGGACCGTCGCTCGTCGACACCGCGACCGGCAGGACCGCGCCGGTCGGCGACGCGACCTTCCTCTGCCAGACGGGGACGGTCGACTTCGACTACGTGACGCCGTGGACGCTCGACGGGAAGAAGGTCTTCGGACGCCACGGCACGGGTCTGCTGTCGTCGTGCGGTGCCGACGGCAGCCCCGTCGCGGGCGGACCCACCGTGGCCGCGGTGCGAGACGGTGGCATCGCGGTGGACGACTCGACGTACGTCCTCTCGTCCGACGACGGCGTGGTCGGCTACCGGATCCCCTGACGCTAGGGTGGTGCCAAGCAGCACGCGCCATCCGTAGGGCGCGTCGAACCGAACCGAGGTACACCGTGTCCGACATCCAGATCACCGCCGCTGACGAGGCACAGACTGTCGAGAAGGGCACGAAGGCCTGGCAGCTGTTCGCCGACTCTCCCGAGGTCATCGCCGCCCGGGTCGCCGGTCAGCTCAAGGATCTCGCCTACGAGCTCGCCGACGGCGACGTCGTCGAGCCCGTCGCGATCGACTCCAAGGACGGCCGCGACATCCTTCGGCACTCGACGGCCCACGTCATGGCGCAGGCCGTGCAGGAGCTCTTCCCCGAGGCCAGGCTGGGCATCGGCCCGCCGGTCACCGACGGCTTCTACTACGACTTCGACGTGCCGGAGCCGTTCGTGCCCGAGGACCTCGACAAGATCGAGTCGCGCATGCGCAAGATCGTCAAGGAGGGCCAGAAGTTCGACCGTCGCGAGGTCTCCGACGACGCCGCCCGCACCGAGCTGGCCGACGAGCCGTACAAGCTGGAGCTGATCGGCCTCAAGTCCACGGCGTCCGCCCAGGACGGTATGGAAGGTGCGGCCGAGGGCGCGAGCGTCGAGGTCGGCGAGGGCGGCCTCACGATCTACGACAACCTGAAGCGCGACGGGTCCGTCGCCTGGGGCGACCTGTGCCGCGGTCCGCACCTGCCGACCACCAAGCGCATCCCGGCCTTCAAGCTCATGCGCAGCGCCGCGGCCTACTGGCGCGGCGACGAGAAGAACAAGCAGCTGCAGAGAATCTATGGAACAGCGTGGGAGACCAAGGAAGCCTTGGACGCCCATCTGCACCGCATCGAGGAGGCCCAGCGCCGCGACCACCGTCGCCTCGGCACCGAGCTCGACCTGTTCAGCTTCCCCGACGAGATCGGGTCCGGCCTGCCGGTCTTCCACCCCAAGGGCGGTGTCATCAAGCGCGAGATGGAGGACTACGTCCGTCGCCGCCACATCGAGGAGGGCTTCGACTACGTCGGTTCGCCGCACATCTCGAAGGGCGGGTTGTTCGAGACCTCGGGCCACCTGCCGTACTACGAGGACACCATGTTCCCGGCCATGGACCTCGAGAACAGCAAGTACTACCTGAAGGCCATGAACTGCCCCATGCACAACCTGATCTTCCGGTCGCGCGGACGGTCGTACCGAGAGCTGCCGCTGCGGTTCTTCGAGTTCGGCTCGGTCTACCGCTACGAGAAGTCGGGTGTCATCCACGGCCTGACCCGCGTGCGCGGGCTGACCCAGGACGACTCGCACTCCTACGTCACCCCTGAGCAGGCGCCCGACGAGATCAGGCACCTGCTGAAGTTCGTGCTGGGTCTGCTGCGCGACTTCGGCCTCGACGACTTCTATCTCGAGCTCTCGACCCGCGGCGACTCCGACAAGTTCATCGGGTCCGACGAGGAGTGGACCTCGGCCACCGCCGTGCTGCGCGAGGCGGCGGAGTCGACGGGGCTCGAGCTCGTCCCCGATCCGGGGGGCGCGGCGTTCTACGGCCCCAAGATCTCCGTCCAGGCCAAGGACGCGATCGGCCGCACCTGGCAGCTCGGCACGATCCAGTACGACTTCAACCAGCCCGCACGCTTCGGTCTGGAGTTCGTCGCAGCCGATGGCTCGCGCCAGCAGCCCGTCATGATCCACTCGGCCAAGTTCGGCTCGATCGAGCGGTTCCTCGGTCTGCTCGTCGAGCACTACGCCGGCGCGTTCCCGCCGTGGCTCGCGCCCGTCCAGGTCGTCGGCATCCCCGTGGCCGAGCGCCACGCCGACTACCTGTACGCGCTCGCGAAGCGGCTCAAGCCCCTGGGCATCCGGGTCGAGGTCGATGACTCCGACGAGCGGATGCAGAAGAAGATCCGCAACGCGCAGCTGCAGAAGGTGCCGTTCATGCTGATCGCCGGCGACAACGACGTCGAGGCCGACGCGGTCTCGTTCCGCTACCGCAGCGGCGAGCAGGAGAACGGTGTGACGCTCGACGATGCCGTCGCGCGGATCGTCGAGGCGATCGAGACCCGGGTGCAGGTGTGACCCCGTCGCCCGACGACACACCTCAGGACGGGGTGGGGGAGCCGGACGCGTTCGAGCGGCTCTGGACCCCCCACCGCATCCAGTACATCAAGGGCGAGGGAAAGCCCTCGACGTCCGACGCCGTGGACTGCCCGTTCTGCCGCATCCCCGACATGGACGACGCCGAAGGGCTCATCGTGCACCGCGGCGAGCACGCGTACGCCGTCCTCAACCTGTACCCGTACAACGCGGGTCACCTGCTGGTCTGCCCGTACCGGCACGTCGCCGACTACACCGGTCTGGACGACGCCGAGACCGCCGAGGTCGCCGCGCTCACCAAGACCGCGATGACGGTCATGCGGACGGTGTCGAGCCCCCACGGGTTCAACCTCGGCATGAACCAGGGGGACGTCGCCGGTGCCGGTATCGCCGCCCACCTGCACCAGCACGTCGTCCCGCGCTGGGGCGGCGACGCCAACTTCATGCCCGTCATCGGGCGCACCAAGACCATGCCACAACTGCTGGGCGACACCCGCGAGATGCTCGCGGCCGCCTGGCCCGAGGAGTAGAAGCCCATGCTCGAACGCTTTCGTCAGTTCTGGACCAACGTCTGGTCGCCGCTCGCCGACCTCTTCCTGAAGGTCGGGATCACACCGAACCAGGTGACCGTCGTCGGCACGCTCGGTGTCAGCGCCGGTGCGCTGATCTTCTTCCCGCAGGGCAAGTTCTTCATCGGCGTGATGGTCGTGACGGCCTTCGTGTTCAGCGACATCATGGACGGCTACATGGCCCGCAAGCTGGGCAAGTCGTCGAAGTGGGGCGCGTTCCTCGACTCGACGCTCGATCGCGTCGGCGACGCCGCGGTGTTCGGCGGGATCATGTTGTACTACACGACCGCCGATGCCGAGGCGGACCTCGGTGACCCGAAGATCTACCTCTACCTGAGCCTCGCCTGCCTCGTGCTCGGCAACCTCACGTCGTACGCGCGCGCCCGTGCCGAGTCGTTGGGCATGACCGCCAAGGGCGGCATCGCCGAGCGCTCCGACCGGCTGGTGTCGATCCTGGTCATGACGGGATTCGCGGGCCTGCTCGACCTGCCGTTCCTGCGTGAGATCACGCTGTGGGTCCTGGCGCTCGCCAGCCTGATCACGGTGTTCCAGCGCATGCGGATCGTGTACAAGCAGACCGTCGACAACACCGCGCTCGACTCCTGATCCGCGGACCGGTCCGGCATGTGTCCGGTCCGCTGGGCCGGAGTCGCCCGGAGTAGAGTGGGCTGACGATCCCAGGCACAACGAAGGACATGGCAGTGAGCAACGAAGAGACCACCGGCGGCCCGGCACAGAACGGCACGGTCCGCGTCAAGCGGGGCATGGCCGAGATGCTCAAGGGCGGCGTCATCATGGACGTCGTCAACGCCGAGCAGGCCAAGATCGCCGAGGACGCCGGCGCGGTCGCCGTGATGGCGCTCGAGCGGGTCCCGGCCGACATCCGTTCGCAAGGTGGCGTGGCGCGTTCGTCCGATCCCGACCTGATCGACGGCATCATCGAGGCCGTGTCGATCCCGGTCATGGCGAAGGCCCGCATCGGTCACTTCGCCGAGGCGCAGATCCTGCAGAGCCTGGGCGTCGACTACATCGACGAGTCGGAGGTCCTGACGCCGGCCGACTACGCCAACCACATCGACAAGTGGAGCTTCAACGTCCCGTTCGTGTGCGGTGCGACCAACCTCGGCGAGGCCCTGCGCCGCATCACCGAGGGTGCTGCGTTCATCCGCTCCAAGGGCGAGGCCGGCACGGGCGACGTGTCCAACGCCGTCACGCACATCCGCGCCATCACCGGAGAGATCCGCAAGCTGCAGTCGCTGCGCGACGACGAGCTGTACGTCGCCGCCAAGGAGCTGCAGGCGCCGTACGAGCTCGTCAAGGAGATCGCCGAGGCCGGCAAGCTCCCCGTCGTGCTGTTCACGGCAGGCGGCATCGCGACCCCCGCGGACGCGGCCCTCGTGATGCAGCTCGGCTCCGAAGGTGTGTTCGTCGGATCGGGCATCTTCAAGTCCGGCAACCCGTCCCAGCGCGCCGAGGCCATCGTCAAGGCCACGACGTTCTACGACGACCCCGACGTCGTCGCCAAGGTCTCCCGCGGACTCGGCGAGGCCATGGTCGGCATCAACGTCGATGACATCCCCGAGCCGCACCGGTTGGCCGAGCGGGGTTGGTAGGCGGGGCGGCTCCGCCGCCTCGCGCTCGTTCCGCCCCCACTCACTGCGCTCGCGGGTGGTGCCCCCAGCGCTCCTCCGGACTTCGACCGGACCGCCTGGCCCTTGCTCGCTGCGCTCGCTCGGCCTCATGGTCGGGGCGCGGCTCGATCGGGTTCTGAAGCTCAGAGGCGCCTTTCTTCATGGAGGGCGCCTCTTGGCGACTCTGCGGTCATTCCGCATTTTGGGTGCTCTTGGTGTGGGTTGGATGTGGTGTGAAACGGGTGAAATTCTTTTTGTGGTTCTGAAAATTTATTTTCCGTAATGGCGTCATGGGTTCTTCGTACGGCCGTCTCATTCCTGCAACCACAGCGGTTGCGGGAGAGACACGACCGGGAGAGAGAACATGAAGAAATCGACCAAGGGCGCCCTCGCGGCGTCGGCCGCGGGCATCCTGCTCCTCGGCGGCGCAGGCTCGCTGGCGTACTGGGACGCGCAGCAGACCGTCGACGGGGGCGACATCGTCAGCGGCCGTCTCGAGCTCACCGCGCCGAGCTGTGGCACGGGCTGGACGCTCGATGCCGGGGAGCAGCTTCCGAGCACGGTGTTCACGGCAGGCTCCAAGCTCGTTCCCGGCGACGTCCTGACCAAGGTCTGCACGTTCGTCATCACGGCTCAGGGCGACCACCTGCGCGCCGAGCTGGACGTCACGGACGCAGACTTCTCGTCGACGAACGTCCTGACGGACCAGCTGGCCGTCGACGCGTCGTTCGCCATCGGTGCGACGCCGATCCCGGCCGAGATCACCGAGGCGAACGACGGCAACGTCGTCACCGCGACCATCACGGTCACCTTCGACGGTCCCGCTGCGACGAACCTGTCGCAGAACCAGACGGCGACGCTCGACGCCATCACCATCGCCGCCACCCAGGTCCACGGCTGACCTGACCTCCCGGTCCACCAGGCCGGGAGGAGATGGGGGCCAGGGGCCCCGTCACCTTCCGGCACGGACCGACAGGGGTCGTGACCACGATGTCCGAGCGCCGCGCAGAACGCACCAGCATCCACGGCTGGCTGATCCAGGTCTTCGCCTGGTTCGTCATGTCCGCCGTGCTGCTGGTGCTCGCCGTCTCGGTGCTGGTCCCCAGGATCGCCGGCGCGACGCCGTACATGATCCTCACCGGGTCGATGCAGCCCGGCATGCCGCCGGGGACGCTGGTCGTCACCAAGCCGGCGGACGCCGACGACATCGCGGTCGGGGACGTCGTCACCTATCAGCTGACGTCAGGGCAGCCCACCGTCGTGACGCACCGCGTCGTCGGCCAGGGCTACGACGGGAAGGGCAACCGGATCTTCCAGACGCAGGGCGATGCGAACAACGTCGCGGACGAGCGGGCGGTCCGTCCCGTGCAGATCAGGGGCGTGCGGTGGTACGCGGTGCCGTACCTCGGCCACGTGACGAATGCCTTCACGGCAGGCCAGCGCCGGACAGCCCTGGTCATCGTCGTGGCGGGGTTGCTCGGGTACTCCGCCACGATGACGATCGGCGCCGTCCGCGAACGCACCACCAGGGGCACCAAGCACAGGCAAGGAGCACCGTCGTGACGCGTACCGTCGTCGGCCTGGTCGTCCTGGTCGTGATGATGCTGGCGTCGGCCCGCCCGGCCGCCGCCGACGATCGGATCGACCTCAGCCGCGACGGCGTGACGTGGTCGGGGTCGCTCGACGCGCCTCTGTTCGACAGCGGCACACGGTGGGTGCCCGGCGACGTCCGTTCGGCCAGGTTCTACGTCCGCAACGAGGCGGACCAGGACGCCGATCTGACGATCGACGTGCTGGGGACGACGGTGGACTCACTCCTGCGGACCGGTGATCTTACCGTCTCCGCTCGAGGCGGTGGAGGTCCTTGGCGGGACGTGACCACTCCGGGCCGCCACCGGCTCGTGTCGACCACCGACATCGAGTCGGGCGAGACGTCCGAGGTGGACGTGACGGTCGCCTTCGCACCCGCGTCGGCCAACGGCTCGCAGGCCCGCACCCTCGACCTCGACCTGCTGGTCCGCCTCACCCAGGACCCGTCCGACCTCGCCCCCGACGGGGGGTCGCTGCTCCCGACCACCGGAGGGCCCGCTGCCTGGGTGCTCATCACCGGCCTCGCGCTCCTCGGAGCCGGCATCCTCGCGGCGTCACGACGCCGAGACAAGGAAGACCACCATGCCTGACCACCGCACCGACCGACGTGCACCGCGCACCCGCTTCCTGTCGTCCGTGCGTCTCCGTGCGCTCCTGAGCCTCGGCGTCGCCCTCGGCATCGGCGCCACCGGGACCTTCGCCTTCTGGACCGACGACGTCGTCATTAGTGGGAGCTCGTTCACGGCAGGCAGGATCGACCTGAAGGTCAACGGCGCCGATGCGTATGCGACAACGGCGCTGTCGACGGGTGCCATGGTCCCCGGCAACACGGTCGCCGAGGTGCTGACGGTGCAGAACGTGCAGACCGCCGCCGCGAAGTACAGCCTGATCGGCGGGCTCAGCGGCACGGATGCGGCCGAGTACACCGCTGCCGGTGCGAACGGGTTGTTGCTGACGATCCGGCAGGGCGGTACACGCAGCACGTCGACCGCGACACCGACCTGCACCGGGGGAACGGCGCTCGTGACCGATCTCCCGCTCACGAACGTGACGACGACCTCGATCCTCGCCAAGCGGCCCGCCACGGCTCTGGTCGCGACCACGGGCACCGAGGTGCTGTGCTTCCAGGTGAAGCTCAGCGACACCGCCCCGACGGGCCTGCAGGGCAAGACCGTGACGGCGCAGTTCACGGTCAAGGGAACCTCTGACATCTCATGATGACGACCCACCGCATCGGCCGACTCGCGAGAGAGGCCTTCCTGACGATCGGCGCCGTTCTCGGCGTGATCTGCGTGCTCATGACGGTCGTGTCGGCGGCGTTCGGTGTGAAGCCGCTCGTGTTCAGGTCGGGCTCGATGGCGCCGGCGATCCACACGGGCGACCTCTCGATCGCCCGTACCGTCGCGGCCACCTCGCTCGAGAAGGGCGACATCGTCTCCGTCATGACGGCAGGTGGCAGCCGGGTGACCCACCGCGTGGTCGCGATCGCGGGCGAGGGTGACGTCCGCCAGCTCACGCTGAAGGGCGACGCGAACTCCACGAACGATGCGGAGGCGTACGCCGTCGAGGAGGTCGAGCGCGTCGTCCTCAGCGTGCCGAAGGCCGGCCACGTCGTCAACGCCGCCACGAGTCCTGCGGGCGTCTTCGTGCTCGGCCTGTACGTCGCGGGCATGCTCGTGCTGCTGATCCGTGGGGGAGGGGCCGGCCGGGGAGAGCCGACGGACCCGACGACGTCCCGTCCCGGCGGGACGCGGAAGGCCCCCAGGAGGCGCCGGTCCCGGGCGATCCCACGGGCAGTGGTCGCCGTCGTCGCCGGCTCGGTGACCATGGTGGGTGCTCCGGCCGTCGCTGCTCCGTGGATCGACGACGTGCCGATCACCGGCGCGGTGATCACCGGCGGGACGCTGGCCTCGCCCGGGACGTCCGTGGGCTGCGTCAACTCGGCTCCCACGGGCTCGTTCGTGGATCTGTCGTGGTCCGCCTCCCCGTTGGCGCAGGTCTACCGCATCGTCCTGACCGCCGACTACGGCGCGTCGATCACGTTGCCCGACATCGCGGCCGGGACGTTGACGCGCCGGGTCGCCAATTCCGAGGTCGCTGCGCTCCTGCAGGTCAACACGACCATCACGGTGCGGGTGTTCGCCCGGGCCGGCACGAGCTGGGTCTCGACCGGCTCCGCCTCCCGCACGATCAAGGTGACGTCGGTCGTGTTCCTCACGAGCGTCACCTGCACGTGACGACCCCGTTCTGGTTGCATGGTGCGTCGAAAAATCCGGGCATTTCGGCCCGTGGTGCAGCCGAGCCATGACGGAGTATGATTTTTGACGTTGGTCCGCGCGAGGTATGGGAGTGCCTCACATCGCGGTCCGGCCAGAGGGAGTGAGAGTCCACACGGCGTTCGCGTCGGGTGATGTCTACTCCCTCGATTGACCCAATCGGGAGGGACATCCGTGCGGGAGAAACGGCGGTGGCGTATCCCCTGGAGGACTTCGGTCCTCTCACGCCACCGCCGTTTCGCAATGCCTCGACGGTGTCATGTGACGGCTATCACATCGGGCGATGGCGTGATGGTCGTCCCCGTGGCTCCATGACTACTTCCGTAGTCAAAGTGAGTCATTTGTACGAGAAACATCGACTTTTCCGTGTCCTCAGGCGAAAGGCGTCGTTCTCCGGTGCGTAACACGGCCGGCCAGACGGTTGGTCACTGACGAGAACGGACACTCCCACATGAAGAAGACCACCAAGGGCGCCCTGGCCACCACGGCCGCCGTCGCCCTCCTCGCCGGCGGTGCCGGAAGCCTCGCCTTCTGGAACGCCGACGCCGTCGTGCCGGGCAACCGGATCCACGTCGGTCAGCTCAAGCTCATCGACGGCCCGACCGGCAGCACGTGTGCCGACCAGTCGTTCACCTTCGCGGACGGGCAGCCGTACAGCGAGATCAACCCGAACATCACCCGCGTCGTCCCCGGTGACGTGCTCACCAAGACCTGCTCGTTCACCGTCCGCGCGATCGGCGAGAACCTGACGGCCAACCTCAGTACCGTCAACGCGGCGGCCATCGCCAACTCCGCCGTGCCGCTCAACGTCGCGTCGTCCTTCACGATCGACGGTGCGACGACGAGCTCGATCACGTCGGCCGACAACGGCAAGGTGCTGCAGGCCAAGATCGTCGTCCAGTTCCCGTTCGGGTCCTCGGCGGACAACACCTCGCAGGGACCCACCAACAAGGTCGTCACGGGCTACACCGTGACCGCCACCCAGACGGCTCCCTGATCCGCGACACCGGGACGGGGCGACGACATGACGATGGTCAGGACCGGCGGCAGGGTGCTGCGCGGGGTGGCCGTGTGGCTCACGCTGCCGGCCGCCCTCGGGCTGCTCCTGGTCATGGTCGTCGTCCCCCGACTCGGTGGCGCGACGCCGTACACGATCCTCACCGGCTCGATGCAGCCGACGATGCCGCCAGGGACACTCGTGGTCGTCCGGCCGACGCCGTTCGACGACATCGACGCCGGTGAGGTCGTCACCTATCAGCTGCGCTCCGGGCAGCGGGCGGTCGTGACCCACCGGGTCATCGGTCGCACGGTCGACGCCCGGGGGCGTCCGGCACTCATCACCCGAGGGGACGCCAACGACGCCCCCGACCCGCAGGTCGTCATCCAGGAGCAGGTGCGCGGCACGCCGTGGTACACCGTCCCGCGGCTGGGACGCCTCAATGTCGCCTTCGTCGAGCAGCGTGCGCTGGCCGGCCGGGTCGTCGCCGGCGCCCTGCTCGCCTACACCGCTTTCCTGATCCTCTCCGGGGTGCGTGACCGCCGCTCCCGCAAGCCCGTCGAGCGACCCGCGGAGAAGGTGCCCTCGTGAAGGCGCGGCTCGGCTGGGTGCTGCTCATGGTCGTCGTGGTGACGCCGGTGTCCTCCGGCGCTGCCGACGCCGAGCCGATCGGGCTCAGCGCGGACGGCTCGGCGTTCAGCCCCGGACTGGACCGACCGCTGTTCGACCCGTCGGTGACCTGGGTACCCGGCGACGCCCGTGCCTCGACCTTCCACGTCCGCAACCAAGGCGGTACGGCCGCCCGCATGACGATCGACGTGCTGGCCGGACAGCCCAGCGAGCTGCTCGACTCGGGTGACCTCGTCGTCACGGTGAGCTCGTCCGACGGGCGGTCGTTGCTCGAGGAGCAGGACGTCGCCGCGGGCGAGATCGTGCCGGTGACGGTTCGGGTCGCCTACTCCAGCAGCTCCACGAACACGACCCAGCTGCTCGTGAACGACCTCGACCTGCGCGTCACGTTGACGCAGGCCACCGCGCCGGTGGACCTCCGGTCGATCGCCACGACGGGGAGCGGTCACGGCGGGCTGCCCGACACCGGCGCCCCGGACCTGGTCGTCCCACTACTCATCGCGGTCCTGTGCCTGGTCACGGGAGCCGTCCTCATCGCACGACGCCACGACAACGAAGGAGCCACCCATGGCTGAGCACTCCACGTCCCGTCTCCGATCCGCCGCGAGCCGCCTCCGGTCGACACCCGTCCGCGCCGTGCTCAGCCTGGGCGTCGTCTTCGGCTTCGGTGCCGTGGGCACGCTGGCGTACTGGACGGACGAGGCGACGTTGACCGGCGGGACCTTCGTCGCCGGCAACCTCGACATCGCGCTGTCGGACGCGCAGAACGACCCCGTCGACTTCACCACGAGCTTCGCCCTGACGAATATGCAGCCGGGGCACGGCAAGGCGGCCGTGGTGACGGTCGACAACGACGGCACGGCCGACTTCACGTACACCGCGACCGGCACGGCTCCCGGACCGCTGGCTCCGAAGCTGCGGTTCCGGCTCGTCGCCGGCGGCAGCGTTTCGGGCTCGGGCTCGACGCAGACCTGCGCCGGGGGATCGGAGCTGTTCGACGGGACGCTCGACGCCACCGCTGTCCCGGTCATCACCGCGGACCGTCCGCTCGGGTCGAACGCCCACGAGATCCTGTGCTTCGAGGCGCGGATGCCCACCGGTGTCACCGACGGTGAGTCCTTGTCGACGACGACCGCGTTCACGTTCGACGCCAAGCAGGTCGGCGCCCCATGAGCGGCCGTGCCCGAGACGTGTTCTCCCTGCGCGGCCTGCGCGAGCTGGTGCTGACCCTGGGTGCCGTGGCCGGGGTCCTGTGCCTGCTCAGCGGCACCGCGGCGATCGCCTTCGACGTCAAGCCCGTGGTCTTCCGTTCGGGGTCGATGTCGCCCGCGATCGGGACCGGCGCCCTCGCGTTCTCGCGGACCGTCGACGCGTCCGACCTCAGGGTCGGCGACGTCGTCACGGTGCCGTCGGGGACCGGCGACCGCATCACCCACCGCATCCAGGACATCTCGGTCGTCGACGGCCGGGCCGCTCTCGTGCTGCGCGGGGACGCCAACTCGGCGCCGGACGACCGCGTCTACCTGGTCGACTCGGCTCCGCGGGTGCTGTTCGACGTCCCGAGGGCCGGCTACGTCGTGTCGTTCGCGACCGGCCCGGTCGGGATCTTCGTCGGCGGGTTGCTCGTCGGCGTGGTCGTCCTGTCGGTCGTCCGTTCCGCGAGGCCGAGCGCGCCCACGGGTGGCGGTGGGGCGCGCAGGATGCTCGCCGTCGCGTCGACCGTCGCCGTCGCAGCCGCGGTGACGGGTGTCGGTCGTACGACCACCGACACGCTCGCCTACTACCAGGACTCGGCCACCGCGACGTCCGGCACGTTCACGTCGCGGGCCGGCACGCCGGGTGCGCCGTGCTCGTACTCGTCCCCGACCGGGCTGATCACGCTGCGTTTTCCCACCGTCCCGGGTGCGACCGGCTACCAGCTGAAGCTCACGCTCGACGTGCTCGGTGGCGCCGTGCGCACCTACCCGGTCGGCTCGGACGGGGTCGTGACGATCCCCGCCGCGTCCCTGCCGACGGGTGCGTACGTGACCGCCCTGACGGCGCTGGGGCTCGGGTCGGGGGTGGACCTCGCGGCCTCTGTACGAACCATCGTCGTGGTCAACGCCCCGTTCCTCCACGTCCTCACCGTGGCGTTCGTGTGCCTCGACGTGGACCTGGGGCTGGGCCGCAGGGCGGCGCCGTCCGACGACGGGTCGCAGGGCGGGGTCGCGCCGGAGGTACGCCCCGCGCCGTCGGTGCCCGCAGCCACCGATGCGTCGGAGCGGGAGGGCCAGCAGCCTGCGCCGGTCGCGTCGCCGGAGCCGACCGTCGAGCCGTCGCCCGTGACCACGCCCGAGCCGTCGCCCAAGCCCGCGTCCGAGCCGGAACCGACACCGGAGGAGCCGACCTCGGACGCCACCGCATCTCCCTGAGGCGTCGGCGTGCGCGCCGATCGATACGCTGAGGCGTGCCTTCCCCCTCCGTCGGTGTCTTCGCCCTGCAGGGCGACGTCCGCGAGCACCTCCACGCACTGACGGCCCTGGGGGTCGACGCCTTCACGGTGCGTCGTCCCGAGGAGCTCGCCCGCTGTGACGGCCTGGTGCTGCCCGGCGGCGAGTCGACCACGATGTACAAGCTCGCCCGGACGTTCGACCTCTTCGAGCCGCTCGCCGAACGCATCGCGAACGGCCTGCCGACGTTCGGCACGTGCGCCGGGATGATCATGCTGGCCGACCGCATCAAGGACGGCATCGTGGGCCAGGAGACCCTGGGCGGCCTGGACATCACGGTCCGCCGCAACGCGTTCGGGCGCCAGGTCGACTCCTTCGAGGGCAACATCGCGTTCGACGGCTTCGACGACCCGGTGCACGCGGTGTTCATCCGCGCTCCGTGGGTCGAGGACGTCGGCGACGGGGTCGACGTCCTTGCCACCATTCCCACGGGCGAAGCAGCCGGTAGAATCGTCGCGGTCCGGCAGGGCAGCCTGATGGCGACCTCGTTCCATCCCGAAGTCGGGAGCGACGATCGCATCCATCGCTACTTCGTCGACCTCGTCAAGCAGTCGTAGACACGTAAGGGGCAGGTGCCATGTCAGGCCATTCCAAGTGGGCGACCACGAAGCACAAGAAGGCCATCGTCGACGCCAAGCGCGGCAAGATGTTCGCCAAGATGGTCAAGAACATCGAGGTCGCGGCGCGCATGGGCGGGCCGGACCTCGAGGGCAATCCCACGCTCTACGACGCGGTGCAGAAGGCCAAGAAGGCGTCCGTGCCCAAGGACCACATCGACCGTGCCGTCAAGCGCGGCGGCGGTGTCGGCGAGGACGCCGTCGACTACATCACGATCATGTACGAGGGCTACGCGCCCGGTGGCGTCGCGCTGCTCGTCGAGTGCCTCACCGACAACCGCAACCGTGCCGCGATGGAGGTGCGCACCGCGATGACCCGCAACGGCGGCACGATGGCCGACCCCGGCTCGGTGTCGTACATGTTCAACCGCAAGGGCGTCATCATGGTCCCGCAGGAGCAGGAGAGCGGCCCGACCAACGAGGACGACGTGCTGCTCGCGGTCCTCGACGCCGGGGCCGAGGAGGTCAACGACCTCGACGGCTCGTTCGAGGTCATCAGTGAGCCCACCGACCTCGTCGCGGTCCGCACGGCCCTGCAGGAGGCCGGCCTCGACTACGACTCCGCCGATGCGTCGTTCGTCCCCACGATGACGGTCGACGTCGACGTCGACGCCGCCACCAAGATCATGCGCCTCATCGACGCCCTCGAGGACAGCGACGACGTCCAGAACGTCTTCGCCAACTTCGACGCCTCTGACGAGGTCATGGCGCAGGTGGAGTGAACGTCGGCGCGTCGCCGACGGTGCGACGCGGCGGCCGTCTAGGCTGTCGAACATGCGTTCTACCCAGGTGACGGCCGCGTCGTGACGGTGCTGTGATGAGGGTGCTCGGGATCGACCCCGGCCTGACCCGGTGCGGCGTCGGCGTCGTCGACGGCACCGTCGGCCGTCCGCTCACGATGGTGCACGTCGGGGTGTTCCGCACACCTGCCGATCTCGACACGGCTCGGCGCCTGCACCAGCTCGAGGTGCAGATCGAGGCGAGCGTCCTGGCCCACCGGCCCGACGTCGTCGCGGTCGAGCGGGTCTTCAGCCAGCACAACGTCAGCACCGTCATGGGCACCGCCCAGGCCAGCGCGGTCGCGATGTTGATCGCCGCCCGGCACGGCATCCCCGTCCACCTGCACACACCCAGCGAGGTCAAGGCGTCGGTCACCGGCAGCGGCCGTGCCGACAAGCACCAGGTGACGGCCATGGTCACCCGTCTCCTGCGCTTGGCCGAGGCGCCGAAGCCGGCCGATGCCGCCGACGCGCTGGCGCTGGCGATCTGCCACATCTGGCGCGGCGGGGCGCAGAACCGCATCGAGGCCGCGGTCGCGAAGGCCAAGGCCGACGCCAAGGCGCGTGCCCGATGATCGCCCACGTCCGCGGCCCGGTCGCCGCCGTCACGCTCACGTCCGCCGTCCTCGACGTCGGGGGAGTCGGCCTGCAGGTCATGTGCACGCCGGGCACCATCGCCTCGCTGCGCATCGGCCAGGAGGTGCAGCTGTCGACCTCGATGGTCGTCCGCGAGGACTCGCTGACCATCTTCGGCTTCTCCACCCCCGACGAGCGCGACATGTTCGAGCTCGTCCAGACCGCCAGCGGCGTCGGACCCAAGGTCGCCCAGGCCATGCTGGCCGTGCTCGACCCCGATCGTCTCCGCCAGGCCATCGGCCAGGGCGATCTCGCGACCCTGACGACCGTCCCCGGCATCGGGCGCAAGGGCGCCGAACGCATCGTCGTCGAGCTCAAGGATCGCGTCGGCGTCACGACGACGGTCGCCGTCGGCGGCTCCGCGGCGTGGCGCACGCAGGTGCACGAGGCACTGCTCGGCCTGGGCTGGTCGGCCCGCGACGCCGACGCTGCGCTCGACCAGGTCGCCGCCGATCTTCCGGCCGGCGCCAGTCCTGACGTCTCGACGATCCTGCGCGACGCCCTCCGTTCCCTCGCGAAGACCCGCTGATGCACGACGACACTGGTTACATGAGGGATGGCGATGACGCCTTCGAGGCGATCGTCGCCGAGGCCGGGCCGGAGGACCGAGCGTTCGAGGCCGCACTTCGTCCCCGCACGCTCGACGAGCTCGTCGGTCAGGAGCGGGTCCGCGAGCAGCTCTCGTTGATGCTCGAGGCCGCCGTGGCCCGTGGCCGCACGCCTGACCACGTCCTGCTGTCGGGCCCACCCGGTCTCGGCAAGACGACGCTCGCGATGATCATCGCCAACCAGCTCGCGGCACCGCTGCGCATCACGAGCGGTCCTGCGATCCAGCACGCGGGCGATCTCGCGGCCATCCTGTCCGGCATCAACGAGGGCGACGTCCTCTTCATCGACGAGATCCACCGCATGTCCAGGCCGGCCGAGGAGCTGCTGTACATGGCGATGGAGGACTTCCGCGTCGACGTCATCGTCGGCAAGGGACCCGGCGCCACGGCCATCCCGCTGGAGATCCCGCCGTTCACGGTGGTCGGCGCCACCACTCGCGCCGGGTTGCTGCCCAGCCCGCTGCGCGACCGGTTCGGCTTCACGGCGCAGCTCGACTACTACGACACCGACGAGCTGCACCGCATCGTCGTGCGCTCGGCCGGCCTGCTCGAGCTCGAGGTCACCGACGACGGCGGGCGCGAGATCGCCTCCCGGTCCAGAGGGACGCCGCGCATCGCCAATCGGCTGCTGCGCAGGGTCCGCGACTATGCGGAGGTCCGGGCCGGGGGAGTCGTCGACCACGACGTGTCCCGCGCCGCTCTGGCCCTGTACGAGGTCGACGAGCTGGGCCTCGACCGGCTCGACCGTGCCGTGCTGTCGGCCCTGTGCCGCAACTTCGGCGGCGGACCGGTCGGCATCTCGACGCTCGCGGTCGCCGTCGCCGAGGAGCGCGAGACGGTCGAGGAGCTGGCCGAGCCGTTCCTCGTCCGGCTCGGGTTCCTGGCCCGGACGCCCCGCGGACGCGTCGCGACGGCCTCCGCGTGGCGGCATCTGGGCCTCGCCGTGCCGGCCGGTCTCGACCAGCTGGTGCTGCCCGACGACCCTGAGTGACTGCCTGATGGTGTGGCGCGTCACGATGGGACGGTTGCCGGGTTAAACTATCCGGCGGCCCACCGGCCATGGCCCGCGTCAGCGGGTCTCCCCACACGTACAACGGAGCATCCACCGTGAACTGGGCGTCCCTCATACCCCTCGTCCTCCTGGTCCTGGCCTTCCTGCTGCTGGTCGTGCGACCGGCCCGGGCCCGCCAGCGCGAGTTCCAGCGGCTTCAGGGCCAGCTGGAGCCGGGCCAGAAGGTCATGCTGGCCAGCGGCATCTTCGGTGAGATCGAGACGATCGGCGACGAGACCATCGAGCTGCGCGTCGCGCCGGGGACAGTCATCACTGTCAACCGGCACGCCGTGTCCCGTGTCGTCATCTCCGCCGAGCCTGACAACGAAACGAGCACAGACCTCTGATGGCGACAACTCCCAAGCGCAGCCCGAATCGTGCTCGGCCCGGGCGCACCCTCGCCCTGTTCCTGGCGGCGATCGTCGCCCTGTACGGCCTGGTCGCCCTGATCGGCGTCACCGACGACAAGGGCGCCGACAGCCCGTGGCACCCGAAGTTCGGGCTCGACCTCGAGGGTGGCACCCGCATCACGTTCCAGGCCAAGGCCGAGTCGGGCGGCATCACCGCCGACAAGCTCGACCAGGCCAAGGACATCATCGACCAGCGCGTCAACGCCTCCGGCGTGGCCGAGGCCGAGGTCACGACCCAGGGCGGCGACCAGATCATCGTCGAGATCCCGGGGGAGAAGCGGGCCAACATCGTCGACGAGGTCGGCAAGACGGCGCAGCTGCGGTTCCGGCTCGTCTGGACCGGCAACCTCGCCAGCGCCGCCGCGCCGGCCGACACGACGGCCGACCAGAAGGTCGTCGACGACCTCGACTGGTCGAAGCTGACGCTCGACCAGGTCATCGCTGCCGAGACCACCGGTGTCGCGTCGCTCCCGGCCGAGTACCAGCCCGGGATCGCCTCGCTGCAGAAGGTGGCCGCGGGCTTCGTGTGCAACCCCGACGGCAACGACGTCGACGACGTCGCGGCGAAGCCGCTCGTCACGTGCGACCCGAAGACCGGTGAGGTGCAGATCCTGAGCCCCACCGTGATCGAGGGCACCGACGTGAGCGGCGCCGAGGCCGTCATCCCGCAGGGACAGGTCCAGTGGGTCGTCTCCCTGAAGCTGAAGGGTGACGGCAAGAAGTCGTTCGACACCATCACCGACGCCCTGTTCGGCCAGCTCAACGCGGGCAACGACCAGGCCAGCCGGTTCGCGGTCGTCCTGGACGGCGAGGTGCTCACCGCGCCGACGACGAACGGCCACTTCACCAACGGCGAGTCGCAGATCTCGGGCGACTTCAACGCGACGACGTCGAAGGCGCTGGCCAACCAGCTCAAGTACGGCGCGCTGCCCCTGACGTTCAGCGTCAACGGCAGCGAGGAGATCGGGCCCTCGCTGGCCGGCACACAGCTCAAGGCCGGCCTCGTCGCGGGCGTCATCGGCCTGGTGCTCGTCGTGATCTACTGCCTCTTCTACTACCGCGGGCTCGGCCTGGTCATCATCGGGTCGCTCCTGGTGGCGTCCGCCCTGACCTACGTCATGGTGCTGCTGCTCGGCAAGGGCGTCGGGTTCACCCTGACGTTGCCCGGCATCGCCGGCCTGATCGTGGCGATCGGCATCACCGCCGACTCCTTCATCGTGTTCTTCGAGCGCATCCGCGACGAGGTGCGCGACGGCAAGTCGCTCAGGCTCGCGGTCGAGGCCGGATGGGTGCGCGCCAGGGGCACGATCCTGGCGGCCGACGCGGTGTCGATCATCGCCGCCGTGACGCTGTTCATCTTCGCCATCGGTGTCGTGCGCGGGTTCGCGTTCGCGCTCGGTCTGACGACGCTGATCGACGTCTTCGTCGTGTTCTTGTTCACCAAGCCGCTCGTGTCGCTGCTCGCCAGGACGAAGTTCTTCGGGCAGGGCCACAAGCTCTCCGGCCTCGACGCGTCCCACCTGGGCATCTCCGGCCGCAAGGTCAGCGAGATCGCCCGCACCAGCCCAGCCGGCACCGCAGGAAAGGCCAACTGATGGGTCGCATCAGCACATTCGGACAGCACCTCTACGAGGGGCGCGTCTCGTTCGACTTCGTCGGCCGACGCAAGCTCTGGTACTCCATCTCGGCGGCGATCGTCGTGCTCGCGGCGCTCGCGTTCATCGTGCGCGGCTTCAACTACGGCGTCGAGTTCAAGGGCGGCGTCGAGTTCACCGCGCAGGTCGAGGTCGCCAACTCCGACTCGGCCGACGACATGATCCAAGGCGTCGAGGACTCCGGGGTGCCCGAGGCGGGTGACCCGACCGTCCAGACGTCCGGCACCGACACGATCCGCATCCAGACGCGCGCACTGACGCAGGACCAGGCGACCAAGGTGACACAGTCGCTGGAGGCCGCCGGTGCGACCGAGGTGAGCCAGAACCTGATCGGGCCGACGTACGGCAAGCAGGTGGCGACCAAGGCGCTGACCGGACTGATCGTCTTCCTCGTCATCGTGGTCATCTTCATCTGGGCCTACTTCCGCGAGTGGCGGATGTCGGTCGCCGGCATCGTGGCTCTCGCGCACGACCTCATCATCACCGGCGGCATCTACGCGCTGTCCGGGTTCGAGGTCACTCCCGCGACCGTCACGGGCCTGCTGACGATCCTCGGCTACTCGCTCTACGACACGGTCGTCGTGTTCGACAAGGTGCGCGAGAACACCAAGGGCATCCTCTCGTCGACGACCAAGACGTACTCCGAGCAGGCGAACCTCGCGGTCAACCAGACGCTCGTCCGCTCGATCAACACGTCGATCACGGCGCTGCTGCCGGTCGCCGCCCTGCTGATCGTCGGAGCCGGCGTGCTCGGCAGCGGTCCGTTGAAGGACCTGGCCCTGGCGCTGTTCGTCGGCATGGCCGCCGGCACGTACTCGTCGATCTTCATCGCGACCCCGCTGGCGGCACAGCTCAAGGATCGCGAGCCGGCGATCAAGGCGCAGACGGCCCGGGTCCTGGCCCGGCGCGCCAAGGGCGAGAGCGGCGAGGGTGTCGCGGTCGCGACGGCGTCCGCCGCGCCGGCGCGTACCGTCCGGTCGTCGGGAGCGGCCAAGCGCGCGCAACCGTCCCGCAAGCCTCGCTCCCAACGGGGCAAGGGGGGTTCCTGACAGCCGCGGTGCACCGACCGTGGCATCATGCTGACGACACTGTCAGCAGCAACAGACAAGGACCACCGTGGCTGAGACCACCGTCGGCGAGCTCGATGACGTGATCGACCGGCTCGTGCGGCCGATCGAGGACTGGCCCGAGCCCGGTGTGACGTTCCGTGACATCACGCCGTTGCTGGCCGATCCCGCCGCGTTCGGGGCGGTCGTCGACGGACTGGTCGCACTGGCGGAGGCAGCGGGTCCCGTCGACGCCGTTCTCGGCATCGAGGCCCGTGGCTTCCTGTTCGGTCCGTCCATCGCCCTGCGCCTCGGCGTCGGCTTCGTCCCCGTCCGCAAGGCCGGCAAGCTGCCGGCCGAGTCGTTGTCGACGTCCTACGACCTCGAGTACGGCTCGGCGACGCTCGAGATGCACGTCGACGCGCTCGCACCAGGCGCCCGCGTGCTGGTCGTCGACGACGTGCTCGCGACCGGCGGGACGCTGCTCGCGGCGGCCGACCTGGTCGGGCAGGCCGGGGGGACCGTCGCCGGCAACCTCGTCCTCATCGAGCTGCTCGCGCTGGGCGGGCGCGAGCGGATCGCGTCCACCGGGTGCTCCGCCCTGCGTACGTACTGACCCCCATCGAATGGAGCCGTCGTGAACACCAACCAGGTCCGGATCGTCGCACTCGTTCTCGTCGCCATCCTCGTGCTCGGCGCGGCGGCGACGTTGATCGGTGAGCTGGTCTGACACCCGCCTGAACACCGTCCGACTAGACTGAAGAGACAGTGAGGAGAGTGCGTGGCTGATCGCGTCGAAGCGCCCCCGGTCGAGTCGAAGAACACCGACACGGCCCCGGCTTCCGCGCGCGTCCGCAACCGGCTCGCGCGCATCGGTGGTGGCGGGAACAAGGCGGGTTCGCCCGACACGGTGCTCGACCCGCTGATCAAGGTCTATCGCGCGACCCATCCCAAGGGCGAGATCACGGCGCTTCAGAAGGCGTATGAGACCGCCGAGCGCATGCACGACGGCCAGAAGCGCAAGAGCGGCGACCCGTACATCACGCACCCGCTCGCCGTCGCGACGATCCTCGCTGAGCTCGGCATGACCCAGGCGACGTTGTGCGCGGCGCTGCTGCACGACACCGTCGAGGACACGCCGTACACGCTCGAGCAGCTGACGGCCGACTTCGGCGACGAGGTGCGGCACCTGGTCGACGGGGTCACCAAGCTCGACAAGGTCAAGTACGGCGACTCGGCGCAGTCCGAGACCATCCGCAAGATGGTCGTGGCCATGAGCCGCGACATCCGGGTGCTCGTGATCAAGCTCGCCGACCGGCTGCACAACATGCGCACCCTGCGGTACCTGCGCCAGGACAAGCAGGAGCGCATCGCCCGCGAGACGATCGAGATCTTCGCGCCGCTGGCCCACCGCCTCGGCATGAACACGATCAAGTGGGAGCTCGAGGACCTCGCGTTCGCGACCCTGCACCCCAAGGTCTACGACGAGATCGTGCGCCTCGTGGCCGACCGTGCGCCGTCCCGCGGACAGTTCCTCGAGCGGGTCACCAGCGAGGTCGAGTCCGACCTGCGCCACGTCAAGCTCAAGGCGACGGTGTCGAGCCGGCCCAAGCACTACTACTCGATCTACCAGAAGATGCTGGTCGGGGGCCGCGAGTTCTCCGACATCTTCGACCTCGTCGGAGTCCGCATCCTCGTCGACTCGGTCGCCGACTGCTACGGCGTCCTCGGCGTGCTGCACGCTCGCTGGAACCCGATCCCGGGACGGTTCAAGGACTACATCTCCGTCCCGAAGTTCAACATGTACCAGTCGCTGCACACGACGGTCATCGGCCCGCAGGGCAAGGCCGTCGAGCTGCAGATCCGCACCTACGCGATGCACCGACGGGCCGAGTACGGCGTCGCGGCGCACTGGAAGTACAAGGAGGACGCCGCCGGTGCCAAGGGCGGCAAGGGCGTCGACGGCAACGACATGGTCTGGCTGCGCGAGCTGCTCGACTGGCAGTCCGAGACCGAGGACTCCGTCGACTTCCTCGACTCGCTGCGCTTCGAGATCAACAACGCCGGCGTCTACGCCTACACGCCGCGCGGTGACCTGATCCAGCTGCCCGCCGACTCGACGCCGGTCGACTTCGCGTACGCCGTGCACACCGAGGTCGGCCACGCGTGCATCGGTGCGCGGGTCAACGGACGGCTCGTGTCGCTCGAGTCGACGCTCGAGAGCGGCGACGTCGTCGAGGTGTTCACGTCCAAGTCGGCCGACGCCGGCCCGAGCCGCGACTGGCTCGAGTTCGTCGCCAGCCCGCGGGCGCGCAACAAGATCCGTCAGTGGTTCACGAAGGAACGGCGCGAGGAGGCGATCGAGCGCGGCAAGGACCTCATCGCCAAGCAGATGCGCAAGGAGGGCCTGCCGCTTCACCGGCTGTTCAAGCACGAGACGCTGGCGACCGTCGCGCAGGAGCTCAACCTCGTCGACGTCTCGGCGTTGTACGCCGCGGTCGGCGAGCACAACGTCGGGCCGCAGAGCGTCGTCGAGCGGGTCATCGACCTCGCCGGCGGACGCGAGGGCGCACAGGAGGACCTCGCCGAGGCCACGACCCTTCCCGGCATCGGCGACCGCCGTCCGCGCACCGAGAACCGTGACGCCGGGGTCATCGTCGAGGGCCTCGACGGCGACGTCCTCATCAAGCTCGCGCGGTGCTGCACGCCGGTGCCCGGTGACACGATCGAGGGATTCGTCACCCGCGGCGCGGGTGTCTCCGTGCACCGCACCGACTGCGTCAACCTCATCGCCCTGCGCAGCCAGCCCGAGCGCCTCGTCTCGGTGCGTTGGGCCCCGACCGGCAAGAGCACGTTCCTCGTGGCGGTGCAGGTCGAGGGCCTCGACCGTCCGCGCCTGCTGAGCGACATCACCCGGGTCATCTCCGACCAGCACGTCAACATCTTGTCGGCGTCGCTGTCGACGGGCCGTGACCGCGTCGCGAAGTCGAAGTTCACCTTCGAGATGGCCGACCCGAAGCACCTCGGCCACGTCCTGTCGGCGGTCCGCACCGTCGAAGGCGTCTTCGACGTCTACCGCCTCACCCAATAACGCCGACGCGCGGGTTAACGACGCTGACGCGTGGGTTGGCGACGCTGAGGCGTGGGTTGGCGACGCTGAGGCGTGGGTTGGCGACGCTGAGGCGTGGGTTGGCGACGCTGAGGCGTGGGTTAGCGATGCTGAGGCGTGGGTCAGCCGCGCGTTCCCCACCACCGCGGGATCGGTTTGATGCGAAGGAGCTCGCCGAGCTGGTCCTCGAACGACGTGTCGTCGCCGAAGATGCGTGCGCGATCTCCGATGACCCATTGCCAGCCGTAGAGCTGCGACAGGTACTCGCGACGCTCGGCATCGTCGTCTCGGTGGATGTCGTCCGTGTGGAACTCGCGCCCGTCGTACTCGGCGGCGATGAGCAGTTCCGGATAAGGCAGATCGAGAAAGTACGAACGACCGAAGTCGTCGACGACCTCGTACTGGGGCTCGGGGCGGGGAAAGCCGGCATCGAGCATTCTGAGCCGCTGCCACGACTCACCCGGCGACTGGGTGTTCGGCTCGACGACGGCCGCGAGGCTCCGAGCCTGCACGATGCCGCGATATCCCTTGAGTCGTGCGACGTAGTGGTTGAGGTCGTCGACGTCGACGAGTCCGGCATGGGCGAAGGCGTCGGCCGCGGCAAGCGCATACGGACGGTACATCTTCCTGAGCAGGTCCGAGACGGTGCGAACTGCGGTGGTCACGTGCACGCCATCGATGAATTCGACGTCCTCCGACGAGATGATGGCCTGACGACCGCGAGTCCGCGGCAGGACGATGCGCGCGCCGCCGTGACGAACGAGCAGCGCCGGGTCCAGGCTGTGGCGCGTACCGGGCGAATACACATCCAGTCCTCGGACCCAGGCGGCCGTCTCGTCGCAGATGACGGCATTGGGAGGGGTCGCCAAGATGGCGGCACGCAGTCGGCCTTGCCTCGAGTCAGGGACCCGTGAGTCGACGTAGACGCTACGGAACTCACGCCGCAACAATCCCTCAGAGCACATGCGCTGAAGCACGTGCGGAGGTAGGCCGAGGTCGCGACCTTGGTCGATGCTGAACGGGAATCCGTCGTTGATCAGTTCTGGCACTCAGACATCAGACGACGACCGAACGGTCCCAGTCGATGGCGCCGTCCACAGCAGTGGCCAACCCACGCGTCAGCGTGGCTAACCCACGCGTCAGCGTTGGTAACGCACGCGTCAGCGTTGGTAACCCACGCGTCAGCGTTGGTAACGCACGCGTCGGCGTCGGTAACCCACGCGTCAGCGTTGGGGGTGGGTCAGGAGAAGTCGGCCTGGGCCTTCTTCGCCATCTCCAGGAAGGCTTCCTTCGACTCCAGGTCGGCCTTGAGGTCCTTGACCTTCTTGGCGTCGCCCTTGGCCTCGGCGGCCCCGAGCTTGGCCTGCACCTCGTCGATCGACCGCTGCAGCTTGCCGATCATGTCGTCGGCGCGCGCCGACTTCTCGGGGTCGGTCTTCTTCCAGACGCTGTCGGTCGCCTCCTTGACGGCTTCCTCGATCTTGCGGATGCGGGCCTCGAACTCACCGATCTTGGCGCGCGGCACCTTGCCGGCTGCCTCCCACCGATCGGCGATGTCGAGCCACGCCTTGCGAGCGGCGTCGACGTTCGTGATCGGGAGGAGCTTCTCGGCGTCGGCGAGGATCTCGAGCTTCTTCTCGGCGTTGACCTCGTACTCGGCGTCGAGCAGCGAGTTGGCCTCGTCGCGCGCGGTGAAGAACGCGTCCTGGGCGGCGCGGAACTTCTTCCAGAGCTTGTCCTCGACGTTGCGGGGCGCGGATCCGGCCTTCTTCCACTCCGTCATCAGGTCGCGGTACTTGCCGGCTGTCGGACCCCACTCGGTGGACGTCGAGAGCGCCTCGGCCTCGACGATGAGCTTCTCCTTGATCGTCTTCGCGGCGTCACGCAGCGTCGACTGCTCACCGAAGTGCGTCTTGCGGCGGCGCGTGTACGTCGTGCGGGCGGAGCTGAAGCGGTGCCACAGCTCGTCGTCGGCGGATTTGCTGAGCCGGGGGAGGGCCTTCCACTCGTCGAGCAGGGCGCGCAGCTTGTCGGCGCCGTTCTTCCAGTCGGTGCCGGCCGCGATCCTCTCGGCCTCGTCGGCGATCTTGACCTTCTCGACCTGCGCCTCGGCGACCTTGGCGGCCCGCTCGACCTTGCGCTGCTCGCGCTGCTCGTCGATCGCCGGCTGCAGGGCGTCGAGTCGCTCGACCAACGAGTCGAGGTCGCCCATCGCCTGGGCGTCGACCAGCTGGCCGCGCACCTTCGTGACGGCCTTGGCCGCGTCGTCAGGGGAGACCGTGCCGCCCTTCAGCCGCTTCTCCAGCAGATCGACCTCGACCTCGAGGCCCTCGTAGCGGCGGACGTACAACGACATCGCCTCGGCCGGGTCACCCCCAGGCCACTGGCCGATGAGTCGTTCGCTGTCAGCGGTCTTGACGTAGACGTTGCCGTCGTCGTCTACACGACCCCAAGGGTTCGTGGGCGCAGTGCTCATGGCCGACAGTCTAGGGCGTCCCGGCCGTCCCCCGTACGAACGGGGAGCGTGCGGCCCGCGCGCGAGTGGCAAGGCCGAGTTGCGAAGCGCACCGGGGTTGTGCGCTGAGCAACGAGAACGCCGCCAATCGCGATGCGGACGCGCGCGAGCCGGGCGGGGGGCGGCTGGGGTGCCCCAGGGTGCAGGCGCAGTCGTGTCACCCCACCCGCCTCGCGTACCCTGTCGGACGTGCTTCTCACGTCATTTCCGGCCGGTCCGCTGCAGGCGAACTGCTACTTCGTCTCGCGGGGCCCGGGCGCCGGCTGCGCGATCGTCGACCCCGGGATGGACGCCATCGAGGGCGTCCGCCAGGTCGTCACGGAGCACAACCTCCGGCCGGTGGCGGTCCTGGTGACCCACGGCCACTTCGACCACATGTGGAACGCCCAGGACGTCGCCGCGGAGTACGGCTGCCCGGTCTGGATCCATCCCGCCGACCGCCACCTGCTCAGCGACCCGATGGCGGCCATCTCCGGGCAGTCCGCCGCGATGCTCCGCTCGCAGCTGGGCATGGACGACCTGCCGGAGTTCACCGAACCCGCTGACGTGCGCGACGCCGTCGACGGCGCCGAGATCGAGATCGACGGCCTGACGTTCACCGTCGACCACGTGCCGGGTCACACCCCTGGCACGGTCTTCTACCGCGTCGACTACGACGGCCCCGAGGACGTCTCGCAGGTCATGTTCTCCGGCGACTTCCTGTTCGCCGGGTCGATCGGCCGCACCGATCTGACCGGTGGGTCCCACGCCGAGATGCAGGACAGCCTGCGCGACCGCGTGCTGCCCCTGGCGGACGACGTCGTGGTCCTCCCGGGTCACGGCGGGCAGACGTCCGTCGGGCGCGAGCGGGCGACCAACCCGTTCCTCGCGGAGCTGATCTCCTGATGGCGACCAAGCTGTCCGGGTTCCCGGAGTTCCTGCCCCGTGAGCGCATCGTCGAGCAGCAGGTCCTCGACCACCTGCGCCGCACGTTCGAGCTGCACGGCTTCGCGAACGTCGAGACCCGCGCGGTCGAGCCACTCGACGTGCTGCTGCGCAAGGGCGAGATCGACAAGGAGGTCTACGCCGTCAAGCGGCTGGCCTCTCCCGCGGACGAGCCCGCCGAGCTGGCTCTGCACTACGACCTGACGGTGCCGTTCGCCCGGTACGTGCTCGAGAACGCCGGCAAGCTCGACTTCCCGTTCCGCCGGTGGCAGATCCAGAAGGTGTGGCGCGGCGAACGTCCCCAACAGGGACGCTTCCGCGAGTTCACGCAGGCCGACATCGACATCGTCGCGCGTGACGTGCTGCCGTTCCACTTCGACGTCGAGGTCGCGCGCGTCATGGCCGAGGCGCTGGCGGGCCTGCCGATCCCGACACCCACGTTCCAGATCAGCAACCGCAAGATCCTCGAGGGCTTCTACCTGGGCCTCGGCCTGACGGAGCCCGCAGCCGTCATGCAGGTCGTCGACAAGCTCGACAAGGTGCCCGCGGAGAAGATCCGCGTGCTGCTGCTCGAGGAGGGGCTGGACGAGAAGCAGGCCGACCGGGTGCTCGCACTGGCCGAGATCGTCACCACCGACACGTCCTTCGTGGCGCGCGTCGAGGCGCTCGGCGTCGAGCACGACCTGCTCGCCGAAGGCCTCGCCGAGCTCGCGCAGGTCGTCGAGGGGGCGTCCGGCGTCGACGGTGTCGTGGTCACGGCCGACCTGCGCATCGCCCGCGGCCTCGACTACTACACCGGAACGGTCTTCGAGACCCGCCTCGAGGGCTGGGAGCACCTCGGGTCCATCTGCTCCGGCGGACGCTACGACCAGCTGGCCCAGGACCGTCGCTCGACGTACCCGGGGGTCGGCATCTCGCTCGGCGTCTCCCGCCTGCTCGTGCCACTGGCTCTCTCGGCGTCCCGATCGGTGCCGTCGGCCGTCTTCGTCGCGGTCGACTCCGAGGACTCGCGCGCCGACAGCGATGCGATCGCCGGACGCCTGCGCGCCCGCGGCATCCCTACGGAGGTCGCGGCGAAGGCCGACAAGTTCGGCAAGCAGATCCAGAGCGCCGAGAAGCGCGGCATCCCGTACGTCTGGTTCCCGCCGGCCGCCGTGCGGGACATCCGCAGCGGTGAGCAGGTCGACGCCGATCCTGACCAGTGGAACCCCCCAGCAGAAGACCTCGTCCCGAACATCCTCAGCAAGGAGCAGAACACGTGATCCGCACCCATGACGCCGGAAGCCTGCGCACCGAGAACATCGGTCAGCAGGTCACGCTCGCCGGATGGGTCGCGCGACGGCGAGACCACGGCGGTGTCGCCTTCATCGACCTGCGCGAGGCCTCGGGCGTCGTCCAGGTCGTCGTCCGCGAGGAGGTCGCCCACCAGCTGCGCGCCGAGTACTGCCTGAAGATCGTCGGCACCGTGCAGAAACGTCCCGAGGGCAACGAGAACTCGGGCATCCCGACCGGTGACATCGAGGTCATCGCCGACGACGTCGAGATCCTCAGCGCCGCCGCGCCCCTGCCGTTCCCGATCGACGACCACGTCGACGTCGGCGAGGAGGCACGGCTCAAGTACCGCTACCTCGACCTGCGCCGCAGCGGCCCCGCCGCGGCGATCCGCCTGCGCAGCAAGGTCAACGCCGCCGCCCGCGAGGTGCTGGCCGAGCGCGACTTCGTCGAGATCGAGACCCCGACGCTGACACGTTCCACGCCGGAGGGTGCCCGCGACTTCCTGGTGCCGGCGCGCCTGAAGCCGGGCAGCTGGTACGCCCTGCCGCAGAGCCCGCAGCTGTTCAAGCAGCTGCTCATGGTCGGCGGCATGGAGCGGTACTACCAGATCGCGCGCTGCTACCGCGACGAGGACTTCCGCGCCGACCGCCAGCCGGAGTTCACCCAGCTCGACATCGAGATGAGCTTCGTCGAGCAGGCCGACGTCGTCGAGCTCATGGAAGGAATCCTCAAGAAGATGTGGGCCCTCATCGGGTACGACATCCCCACGCCGATCCCGCACATGACGTACGCCGAGGCGATGCGTCGGTTCGGCTCGGACAAGCCCGACCTGCGAATGGGGCAGGAGCTCGTCGAGTGCACCGACTTCTTCAAGGACACCCCGTTCCGGGTCTTCCAGGCCGAGTACGTCGGCGCCGTCGTGATGCCCGGCGGCGCCTCGCAGCCCCGCCGCCAGTTCGATGCGTGGCAGGAGTGGGCCAAGCAGCGCGGTGCGCGCGGCCTGGCGTACATCACGATCTCCGAGGACGGCGAGCTCGGCGGGCCCGTCGCCAAGAACCTGTCGGACGCCGAGCGGGCCGGCATCGCCGAGCACGTCGGCGCCAAGCCCGGTGACTGCGTGTTCTTCGGCGCCGGCGCGACCAAGACGACCCGCGGCCTGCTGGGTGCGGCGCGCCTGGAGATCGGCGAGCGCGGCGACCTGATCGACAAGAGCGCCTGGGAGTTCGTCTGGATCGTCGATGCGCCGCTGCTCGAGCCCTCCGGCGACGCCGTCGCGTCCGGTGACGTCGCCGTCGGTGCCGGTGCGTGGACCGCGGTCCACCACGCGTTCACGTCGCCCCAGGACATCGACTCGTTCGACTCCGATCCCGGCAACGCGCTCGCGTGGGCGTACGACATCGTCTGCAACGGCAGCGAGCTCGGCGGAGGGTCGATCCGTATCCACCGCGAGGACGTCCAGAAGCGGGTGTTCGCGCTGATGGGGATCGGCGAGGAGGAGGCGCAGGAGAAGTTCGGCTTCCTGCTCGACGCCTTCTCGTTCGGCGCCCCGCCGCACGGCGGCATCGCGGTCGGCATGGACCGGATCGTGGCGATGCTCGCCGGAGCCGACTCGATCCGCGAGGTCATCGCGTTCCCGAAGTCGGGCGGCGGCTTCGACCCGCTGACGGCTGCCCCGGCGCCGATCACGCCCGAGCAGCGCCGCGACGCGGGTGTCGACTTCACGCCCAAGCCGAAGGTGGCCGAGTCGCCCGACGGGATCGTCAGTCAGGACGCCTAGGCTGGAGGCATGAGCTCCGACGGTCTGTTCGACATCCCGGACACGCCGCCGACGACGGGCAGCGGGTCCGGGAGCCTCAGCGGCAACACGCACGCCTCGGCCCCGTTGGCCGTCCGCATGCGGCCGCGGTCGCTCGACGAGCTCGTCGGCCAGCAGCACCTGCTCGCGCCGGGGTCGCCGCTGCGGCAGATGATCGACGGCAACCAGCCCCTGACGATCCTGCTGTGGGGCCCTCCGGGCACCGGCAAGACGACGATCGCGAGCCTGCTGAGCGCCCACACCGACCGGCGGTTCGTCGAGGTCTCGGCGGTGTCCGCGGGCGTCAAGGAGGTCCGCGAGACGATCGCCGGTGCCCGCCGGGCCCTCGCGCAGAGCGGCGTCGAGACCGTCCTGTTCGTCGACGAGGTGCACCGGTTCAGCAAGTCGCAGCAGGACGCCCTGCTGCCCGGCGTCGAGAACCGCTGGGTGTCACTGGTCGCGGCGACGACCGAGAACCCGCACTTCAGCGTGATCTCGCCGCTCCTGAGCCGCAGCCTGCTCCTGACGCTCGAGAGCCTGACGGACGACGACATCGGGGTGCTGGTCGACCGCGCCCTGACGGACGAGCGGGGGCTCGCCGGTGTCGTGACCCTGACGGACGAGGCGAAGAGCCACCTCGTGCGCCTGGCGGGGGGCGACGGACGCCGCGTCCTCACGTACCTCGAGGCTGCCGCCGGTGCCGCGACGTCCCAGGGCAAGTCGGAGATCGACGTCGAGGACGCCGCCCTGGCCGTCGACAAGGCCGCCGTGCGGTACGACCGTCAGGGCGACCAGCACTACGACGTCATCAGCGCGTTCATCAAGTCGATCCGTGGCTCCGACGTCGACGCGTCGCTGCACTACCTGGCGCGGATGATCGAGGCGGGGGAGGACCCGCGGTTCATCGCCCGGCGCCTGATGATCCACGCCAGCGAGGACATCGGCATGGCCGATCCGACCGCGCTGCCGCTGGCGACCGCCACGGCCCAGGCCGTCGCGATGATCGGCTTCCCGGAGGCCCGCATCCCGCTCGCCCAGGCCGTGATCCACCTCGCGGCGGCGCCGAAGTCGAACTCGGTGATCATGGCCATCGACGCCGCGATCGCCGACGTCCGGGCCGGAAAGGTCGGCGCCGTCCCGCCCGCGCTGCGCGATGCCCACTACGCCGGGGCCAAGAAGCTCGGGCACGGTCACGACTACCAGTACCCGCACAACGACGTGCGCGGTGTCGTCGGCCAGCAGTACGCCCCCGACGACGTCGACGGCACGACCTACTTCGAGCCGAGCGAGCACGGCTTCGAGGCACGCCTCGGCGAGCGGCTCGCGATCATCCGCACGATCCTGCGCGACCGCTGAGGGCCCGCCAGCGGATTCGTCGTCGGCGTCCCCGCGATAGGCTCGTCCTCATGTCATCGGAGGTCTGGATCCTCGTGGCGACCGCGGTCCTCGCCGTGGTCGCGATCTGTGCTGCCGCCGTGGCGGTCCGCGCGGTCCGGCAGATCTCCCGTGCCGACCGGCCGTCCGTGATCGAGCCCGCGACGGCGAGCACGTCCACGGAGATCGTCGTCCACGACGCTCCCCGGACGCCGCTGCCACCGGAGCTCGAGCCGCGCGTCGTCGAAGGACGCCTGGTCGTCCCGCCGACCCAGCAGCAGGTCGTCCAGGCGGCGCTCGGACGCCCGGGCGTCCGCCTCTCGATCTTTGTCCACGGTGCCGTCCACGCGCTGCGCGCCGAGAGCCGCGACCGCATCACGGCCCTGATGCGGCGCGAGTACCGGCGTCGCCGGCGCGAGCGCCTACAGGCCGGACGCCGCGCGGTCCGCGCCGCCCGCCCGACACCTCCCTCCGACCAGTGGCTCGGGTCATGAGCGGGAGGACCGTGTGAAGTCGCGCATCGTGTGGTTCGTGGCCGGCTCGGCCGCGGGCGTCTACACGTCGGTCAAGGCGCGACGGGCCGCGTACCGGTTGTCGGCGCCCGGCGTCGTCGACCAGGCCGCCGCCCTCG